>Ga0181533_1001511_pt1 | contig 29935 bp, 35 predicted proteins | sample PEATcosm2014_Bin_45_FD_119772 | JGI IMG/M metagenome (GOLD analysis project Ga0181533, IMG submission 119772) | Peatland microbial communities from MTU Mesocosm Facility, Houghton, MI, USA - PEATcosm2014_Bin11_60_metaG | ecosystem: Environmental > Terrestrial > Soil > Wetlands > Peat | place...
CCCAATCTGCCCGCTCGTCGCCAGTGAACGTGCGACGACCTTGCTTGCCACCTGCTTGTCTCATGCCGCCAGCTTGCCAGAGCTGAACGGCACACACCAGATGTACCCTGCTTGACGCTTACGGAGTACATGCACCTAAATCCCGTGAAGAAAGGGCCGGTGAAGCGGAATTCGGGGCTCGCGCATCGGGGTTAGCTCTCAGCTTTCGCCTTGCTACCCGTTGTTACTGATAACTGAAAACTGACAACTGAAGACTTGTGTTGGTCGAGTTACAACCATTTTGCTTTGGACAAGGCAACGGTGGCGGCGTGTCCCATCCAGATGGATTACGTGCGATGGCCATTGGCGTATCGCGCATGAGAAAGGCCCACGGTCAGAAAAACGCTGACCGTGGCTACCCGCTACGGTGTTTCTCCCTTGATAACCTATCACTGCAGGAGTAGATTTACCCAACATAAATAAGGGGTGAATCGTGTGGCGAGTGCGGATCAGTCATCCCGGCCTCAACAAGTTGCGCGTTATAAGAGGAGAGACTGAGGCAGAGGTGGATCTAAAGGTTGCCCTGCAACAGAAAGCTTGGGCCGAGCAATGGCAGCGCACTCAGGCAACACGAGCCCGTCAACTAGAGCGCGAAAACGCTGCGTACAACAAGGAAATGCGGAAGCAGTTAGCTGAACAGCAGACGAAAGAGGCAGAAGACGCCATGTCTGCGCTCGAACATCTGCTCCACATCGCGGTCACAAAAGATCACCGCGTAAACTGGTTGAAGCTAGAAGAGCGCGCGCATTACGCTGCACCCAAACCAACTGCACCCCAACCCCGGAGCATCCCCAGCGAACCGCTCCGAATGGCATTTCCGCCCAAGCTGAACTGGTTCACAGGGTTGCTCACTCCCATACGAGAAAAGCGCATGGCCGAGGCCGAGCAACGTTTCCAGGCTGCCCACTCGGCTTGGCGTGCGAGTCGGGGAGAGGTGGAAGGTTGGAACAAGAGAAAGATGGAGGAGCACGAAGGCCAAGTTGCGAATTGGGAAGCAAAGAAGGCGAGCTGGCTCAAAGATCAAGAAGAACGGAATGCTGCTACCATCAATAGTAAGCGGGCTCCGTATCTGCGCTGTGAACCATCCGCAGTGGTTGAGTACTGCGAAATGGTGCTCAACGACTCTGAGTATCCGGAAGCATTTCCTTCTGACTTTGAATTGGACTATATCCCTGAGACTCGCATGCTGGTCCTTGACTATTCGCTCCCAGACATCGAAGCACTGCCCATGTTCAAGGCACATCGGTACATTGCGACCAGGGACGAGATCCAGCCCGTGGCCGTCGCGGACTCTTGGCTAAACAAGACTTACGATTCGGTACTGTACCAAATCGCACTTAGAACGATCTATGAACTTTTCCAGTCGGATGAAGCGCAGGCACTCGATGCCGTCGTGTTCAATGGGTGGGTGAATTCGACAGACAAGGCGACAGGCAAAGAAGTGAACGCCTGTGTGTTGACGATTCAGGCGAACAAATCAGAATTCCTCGAGATCAACCTGGGTCAAGTTGACCCGAAGGCTTGCTTTAGAAAGCTCAAAGGGATCTGCGCTGCAAAGCTGACAGCATTATCGCCCGTAAGGCCGATCCTACAGCTCAACAGGGAGGATAAGCGCTTCATCCAGCCGCAAAATGTAATGGAACATCTCGATGATTCGGCAAATCTAGCGGCCATGGACTGGGAGGACTTCGAGCACCTGATTCGTCAGGTCTTCGAGAAAGAGTTTAGCAGCGAGGGCGGCGAGGTTAAAATCACGCGGGCCAGTAGGGACGGTGGTGTGGATGCCGTAGTTTTCGACCCTGACCCAATAAGAGGCGGAAAAATCATCATCCAGGCCAAACGGTACACGAACACTGTGGGCGTGTCAGCGGTCCGCGACTTGTATGGAACAATTCTCAACGAAGGTGCGAACAAAGGCATTCTCGTAACCACCGCCAACTATGGTCCCGACGCGTACGAATTCGCGAAGGGGAAGCCGATTACGCTGCTTAGCGGCAACGAACTTCTCTACCTTTTGCAGAAACATGGCCACAAAGCACGAATCGATTTGGCAGAGGCGCGGCTACTTGCGGCGGAGCAAGAAAAAGCCAAGGAGTCGGGTGGGTAAAGTGCAGAATTTGTGAAGTTGAAACTCTGCACTTCGCCAAAGCTCAGGAGCTATTGCTGCTACTGCGTAAGAGGAACGGCGAGAGGGATTTCTTATGGGAAGCGTCGGCAGAAATTCGCCTTGCCCGTGCGGCAGCGGCAGGAAGTACAAGCAGTGCCATGGTAACCCCGCTAACTTGGCCAAACTCGCGCCCGGGGCATTGGCCGTCACCCAAACACCCCAAATCAGTTTGCCCGTCTTCCTTCCGGGCGAGAATGTTCGCCTAACCTGTGTGCCGATAATGGCCAAACCTATGGATCCGCGCGACCCAACCGGCCGAAAAGGCGTTCCAGGGAAATACCACGTGACAGTTGTTTTATCTCGCCCGGGCTTCGGGCTTGTGCCAGAGAACACCAGTCCTGACGCAACAGAGATGGAAGGTGATTCCCATTTTGCGCTAGGTCGAAACCAAGAGCTGAGAGTAACGGTGAAAACAGATAATACCTCGATCGAGTTCGTCGGGCTCGCAAATCGGAATGGCTATTTGGGCAAGCTGAGGTCGGAACCCTTTGAAGCTCAAGACCTAGAGGGCGCGCGACGCATGGTTTATCAGCTAATGATGTCAATTCTCAGTAATACCGCGCTCGAGCTCGACATCCCGATGCATGTGTACCAAATCGAAACGACTGAGGTCCGAACTGGGACGATTCTAAGAAACCTTATGTTTCCTCACTGGGATTCGCCGACGCGACCCAGACTGGCGCCAGTGCTGGAGCAGGACTTCAGGATCTACGCCAGCATGTACAGAGAGGCACTAAGCTCGAATAGTTCTGTCTATCGCTTCCTCTGTCTGTTTAAGATTATCGAGGCGATCTTCGCGCGTAGAGTGCGCCTAGCACGCGAAGCTCGCCGTAAAGGCGAATCTTTCAGCCGAGCGCCAGAAATGATTCCAGAAAACCCCGACGCGCGTGTGGCATGGCTCAATGGGATTTTTCTGGTTCCCCGGGATTGGCATCCTTTAGCGTTAGAGGCCATTTTCGTTGAGAAATCGATTGGTAGGGACGTACCTTTCATCAGAAAGGAATTCTTGGCCCCGCTTCGGGATAGGGTGGCACACGCTCTTTATGGACGAAGCGGTGAGCTGCCAATGTTCGCCGATGAGGCCCTTCACGTAGACGAAATAGACTACTGGCTGCCGTTAACTAAGTGTATTGTGCGGCGAATGATTAAGAACGAGTTTCCTGACCTGTTCTTATCAGAGGCAAGTGCGACTCGGGACCCTGGACCGTCTGCCGCAGTTACCTCGGCGTCCGCGCAACTGAGGCGCAAGTGAAACCACGACGACAGGCCCGAAGGATTCTGCGCCGGTCGTACGAGCCGCAGAGCGCGAGGCGACAACCTTTGAGGGGAGTGCTTATCCTCGAGTGCCAAGACAAGGGAGACCCCGGGTCCGAGGGTCGTTTCCTCGCCCACATGTTTGACCTGATGGAAATCCCCAACCAATATATTGAAGTCCGCACGAAGGAACAGTTTCTGGGACTCCTCGAGAGCGCTCCCTATGAGTTCGTACGCATTACGACCCACGGGACTGTTCATGGCACAGAAGAGGAGTTCGAAGGCTTCTGGACACCGAGTGGGACGGTCAGGGTCGAAGACCTAGAGAGTTTGAAGGGATGTTTAACGGGAAGGCACATAATCTCGACAGCCTGCTGCTCTGGCAGCCTACCCTTCTCGCGTTCTCTTTTGAAACATTCGAAGTGTCGCTGCTACATAGCTCCAGAGGGCAGTCCGAAATTCCACAATGCAATTCTGTTCTCTCACGTGTTTTATCACAAATACTACGTCCTCAAGCGCCCTTACAAGGTTGCTTTTCAGGAGTACTCCAAGCGGTACAAGAATCCACACGATTTTCGTTTGACTCGAGGCGGGCGATAAAGCAAGCGTAGCGCGGGCCTCGGCTATGAAAACGGATGTTCCAAGGGGCTTCGCGCACTTTCATGGACAGGGGCAAGCCAAAGGCTCATGGGAATCTGCGGTGTGAGGTCCGCGGCATTTCGAACTGCGCGCGGAAGAACAGTGAAGAGAAACGCGGGATACGGGCGGGTAGCCACGGTCAGCGTTTTTCTGACCGTGGGCTTTTCTCATGCCCGATGCTCCAGCGGCAGGTGGTCAATCGGGACGGAACACGCCGCTACCGTTGCCCTGTCCAAAGTAAGTTTGCTGTAACTCGACCAGCGCCAGAAGAACCCACGGTCAGGACTGGACTGACCGTGGCTACCCCCGCCTCACCCGCCGCTTCCGCGCGGGATTGACCTATTCCTGCCTGCTATGCCTTCGTCACCAAGGGAAGAAGCCACGGTCAGAAAAACGCTGACCGTGGCTACCCGCTGGCATCTACTGTCCGGACTTAGTGCTGTGCCGTTTTGGTCAGGGGGTTGGTCAACTCTGAACAGACAGTACATCGCTGAGGAAATATCATGCCAAGTGCCGCTGGGAGAAGAGACGAGCCGATACAAACCTCTTTCGGTTAGTCGTCGGCGATAAGCCACTACCCCCAGCTCAGCTTCGAAACATAAAGGAGATCTTTCATGACCGCAGCAATACAACCAGCAAAGACTTTTGGGCTTGTGCTCTCCGCGAGCAGTTTGAAGGGTGACAAGGTGGTGAACCACCAAGGGGAAGACTTGGGCGAAATCCAGGAGATCATGATCGACTTGGATCGAGGGCGCATCGCCTTCGCCGTACTGTCGTTCGGTGGGTTTCTGGGTATGGGCGACAAACTGTTTGCCATTCCCTGGCAGGCCTTTGCTGTCGACACGGCACAGAAAAGGCTGATCCTGAATACCAAGAAGGAGCTTTTGGAAAAGGCGACGGGATTTGACAAGAGCAACTGGCCAAACATGGCAGACCCCGGTTGGGGAGCCACGGTTTACGGGTACTACGGCTACAAACCCTACTGGGACTGATGCCGTCTAATGCTTTTCCCCGTCAGGCACAGTGTCTGACGTTTTCGATTGTCCGGACCTGAGCGGTGACCCCCGCTTTTGAAAGCGGGGGTTACTCTCAGCGTGTGATGGATGCGAGCGAGAATGTTATTTGAGACTCCGGAAATCAGGCTAGCGGAAGATTAACGATGCCAAGGCCAAACAACCCAAACAAGGGCTTCAAGACCTTTAAGCAGGAGGGTGACATGAAACCAAGTACTGAGGACGAAGTGAAAGGCAAGATTCACGAAGTGAAGGGCAAGATCAAGGAGAAGGTGGGAAAAGTTACCCATAATCCAAACCTGGAAAACGAAGGCACCATCGAGAAGACGGGCGGCAAGGTCCAGAAGAAGATCGGCCAAGTTGAAAAAGTTCTGGGGGTTTAGCGGACCAGCTTCCATCGCGGATGCACCCGAGGGAGGAGAATAATGGCAAAGCTAACCAAGCCAGCTCGTGATGGGATATCCGCGACCAAGTTCGCTTTCCCCAAGCAACGCAAGGAGCCGCTGGAAAATGCCTCTCACGTACGCAACGCTATTGCGCGCTTCAATCAGGTGAAGGGCGTTACGGAAGCGGAACGTCGCGCGGCGTGGAAGCGGATACAGTCTGCCGCAAAGCGATACGGAGTGGAACTTGAAGAGTCCGGCTAGCCCAAATACGCCACGTTGCACGCCTGCGATGGCAGCGGCAGCGGGCTAGGTTTGTGAACATCCTTCGCTGCGTTGATGAGGCGTTCTGCGTTTGCCAGGAAGGCCTGGATCACGGGCTTGATCCTGTCCATGTCTTCCATGGGACCGGTATTCGAGAAATAAACGAACCGGTCTTTGCGCAGTGCACGTTGGTCCGCTTGAGGAAACGGTGGATGGTTAGAGTGCTCCGTCACATCTAGCTGCCGCCGCCAAAGGAGGTGCCATGAACAGGACGCTTGGGATAATCCTGATTGCGCTTGGGCTGTTCGGTCTTGCCTGGGGAGGTTTCACGTACACGACCAGGGAAAAGGTCGTTGACATCGGACCGATCCACGCCACTCGCGAAAAGACGCATAATGTGCCGTTACCTCCCATCGCAGGCGCAGTGGCGCTCATTGGCGGCATTGTGCTCTTGGTAGCACGCGGGAAGGAATAACTTCCCCCCAGCCGACCGCGAGCTGGCATTCAGAAGAAAGGAAGATCCACAATGTTGATACTCATTATCATTTTGTTGTTAGTTTTAGGTGGCGGTGGGGGTTACTACGGGCATAGCCGCTGGGGTTACGGTGGCGGCGCTGGCATTGGGCTAGGCACCGTATTACTGATTCTCCTTGTAGCTTATCTGCTGGGGGGGTTCCGTTGAGGCTACGCCCGCCACTCCTCTATTCTTTTGGAAGAGAGCTGCTGACTGTCAATCAACTGATGTGAGGAGGTCGGTGACAAGGTGGCATAGCGGGCGGGTAGCCACGGTCAGCGTTTTTCTGACCGTGGGCTTTTTTCATGCCCGACGCTCCAGCGGCAGGTCGTCAATCGGGATGGAACACGCCGCTACCGTTGCCCTGTTCAAAGTGAGTATGCTGTAACTCGACCACCGCCCGAAGAACCCACGGTCAGGACTACACTGACCGTGGCTACCCCCGCCTCACCCGACGCTTGCGCGCGGGATTGAACTATTCCTGCCTGCTATGCCTTCGTCATCAAGGGAAGAACCCACGGTCAGAAGAACGCTGACCGTGGCTACCCGCTTGGGGCCGGCGATTTCCCGAAGGGACAGCGAGAACAGTGACGAGTCAAGAGTGACGAGAAACGCGGGAGACGGGAGACGGGTTACGGGGCACGGGATTGGAGATTGCAGATTCAAGATTCAAAACTGGCGAGGTCCCGATAGGATCGGGATATATTCCCTCGCCGCTACGGCAAACTGACTCACGCAACTTGCAACACGCGAGGTTTTCCCGTATTCTGAGGGCGATGGAAATACATTTCACCCCCGACGTGGAAAAGAAGCTCAACGACCTCGCCGCGCAGAGCGGACGCGGGCCCGACGAGCTTCTGCAAGATGCCTTGGCCGGATATTTCGAGGAGTTGGTGCAAACGCGAGACATGCTCAACAGCCGCTATGACGAGCTGAAGAGCGGCAGGGTGAAGCCCATCGACGGAGAGGAAGCCTTTGCCCGCCTGAAGGCGAAAACCCAAGCACAGCGCAACCGCTCGCATGAGTAGCGGCTACGCGCTCCACCTGGAAGCCTACGCCGACCTCGACGATATTCGCTATTACCTCGCCGAGCAAAACCCGGACGCAGCCGATCGCGTCATCTCGGAAATTTTTGACACCCTTCGCGGGCTCGTAGCTTTTCCCCATCAAGGCCATCGGCGCCCAGACCTCACCTCGCGCCCCTTGCGGTTCATTCTTGTGCGTGAATACTTAATTGCCTATGCACCCGAGGAAAGACCCTTGTGGGTTGTCGCCGTGATGCACGCGCGTCGCAGCCCCCGCATCATGGCCGCGATCCTGAGAGGCAGGGAGTAACCATAGCGCGGGCCTCGGCTATGAAAATGGATGTGCCAAAGGCACCTTGGAGCGGGTAGCCACGGTCAGCGATTTCATAATGCGTGGGCTTTTCTCCTGCCCGATGCTCCAGCGGCAGGTCGTCAATCGGGATGGAACACGCCGCTACCCTTGCCCTGTCCAAAGTAAGCAGCGCAGAGGTAGGCGCAGTTTGCCTTCCTCTGCGGTTCTTGACATGATAACATCCACATATCTATTAATACCCGATGACGAAAAAGCCGCGGGGTAATCCCGCTCGAAACGGGATAACTCCGCGCTGCTCTAAACATGATAGCGGACGCCAGCCAGATTGGATTGGGAAAGTAGGGCTTGTTTTCCAAGCATGTGACGCGAAGACCGGGGCGGCGTTATTCTGCGGCTTTCCGGAGGTCCGGGGGCAAGCGGTCCAAAACGAACTGGGAAACGGCCAGTGCCGATGCCCGAGCTTCTTCGGCCACCTGCTGGGTGGGCCAGAAGGAGTCATCGTATCGCAATTCCACGGCGTAGGGCGTGAGGGGCGCAACGGTGGGCAGAAGTGAACGGAACGCAGCATCAATCTCCGCCCCTTTCTCAATCAATTTGGTTAAATTGTGAGTGTACGGAAACCCCACCTGACGATAAGCCAAGAAGGCTTTTAGGCACTTTTCAGTGATTTGCTGGGCATGAAAACAAGCTGCATCAAAAGCCTGGGCCGCCAGCGAGGCTTCCATAGCGATGCGGTCGCTCCTGGCTTTGCGGAGCAGCCCACGGCAAAGCTCAGCCGCGTCTTTCATAAATCGCCGTCCCCTCTCGCACGGCGGTGGTTACAAATGCCTGCGGAACTTCGCTCCACTCGTCCACCTCCTCCGGCGTGTAGACCATCACTTCCACTTCCACCGGCAGATCGGCCAGAGCCACGTAAAGAGGAATGGAGCGGCGGTATCGTGGCTCATCGGACGGCTTGATCACCAGCACGTCAAAATCGCTGCTTGACCCGGCATCACCCCGCGCTTGGCTGCCGAACAAAATCACCTTCTCCGGCTGCGCCGTATCAACAATGCGGCGGACAATATCGCGAATTAAGGCTTCATTCAGGGAACTCATGTTGCGGAACCTTCTTCGAGTATACCAGTCGCCTCGGCGAGTACTCGGCCTTTAGCGGTCTCCAGCAACCCGACGACTTGTTCGCGCGTCACGGTCGGAAAGCCATCCAGGAAATCGTCGATGGTGTCGCCAGCCTCAAGGCACTCGAAAAGAGTTTGTACGGGCACGCGGGTACCGGCAAAGACAGGAGCACCTCCCATTACCTCCGGCAAAGTTGTAATCAGGGTATCACTCATATAAGAGAGTCTAATGGTAAAAGGTCTCTCGGGGCAAGCGGTACGTCGAACATCTGCTGTGACCTTTTCGGCACGCGGCGCGCGTGTAGCGTGTAGCCACGGTCAGGGTTTTTCTGCGTGGTCTTTTCTCATGCCCGATGCTCCGGCGGCGGGTCGTCAATCGGGATGGAACACGCCGCTACCGTTTCCCTATCCAAGGTAAGTTTGCTGTAACTCGACCACCGCCAGAAGAACCCACGGTCAGAAAAACGCTGACCGTGGCTACCAATTCTCATTCAACACTTCCTTACCCCGCTGATCTCATTGAGGCTGCTCTGGTGGCCAATTTATTTTGTCCAGGTGAGGAGAAGCATACGATGTGCGAGCCACAGGCCCAAATCGCAAATTCCGGCCTAATCCGCACACGAGTAGACCTGTTCAATTTTGAACAGACACCTTATTCTCGACTCAATTACTCTGGTCGCGGATCCTGATTCTCCGTGATCTTCAGTTGCCTTGGAATCAAAAGGGAGTTCCTGGCTGACTGTATGCTCGACGATCTGAATGCTTGGGATTTGGACGTCCGACGTGCAGTCCCTGCATCCGCGCGTGCGAATGGCGCGCGAATAACGACCTCAGGGGGTGAACCAAAATGCGAACGACAAAGATGATGCGTGTGATTCTGCCGCTATTTTTCGCACTCGCAGTGTTCCTGGCGATACCGGTACCTTCTTCCGCGCAAGTCGCCGTGGGAGTGAGGGTCGGCATAGCTCCGCCGCCGCTGCCCGATTATGCGCAACCGATCTGCCCGGGCGACGGCTATATCTGGACGCCGGGATACTGGGATTGGGACGGCAGCGAGTACTATTGGGTACCGGGCACCTGGATGGAGGCTCCGGAAGTCGGGTACCTCTGGACTCCGGGCTATTGGGGTTGGGGCGACGACGGATATTTTTTCAATGAGGGCTACTGGGGCCTGACCGTAGGTTTTTATGGCGGGATCAACTATGGCTTCGGTTACTTCGGTAATGGTTATGAAGGCGGACGCTGGGACCACGGGCATTTTTTCTACAACACGTCGTATAATAACGTGGACACCCGCAGCATCCACAACGTTTACAACACCAGGGTGAACGAGGGCGCGAGGAACCACGTCAGTTTTAACGGCGGTAACGGCGGAATCAACGCGCACGCCACCGCTCAGGAAGAGGCTGCTGCGCATGAGACACATGTTAGGCCTGTAGGCGCTCAGACTCAACATGCGTACGCTGCCCGCAATAACCCCCAGCAAAAGTTCTCTGCGAACCACGGCATGCCGGCAGTTGCTGCGACTCCTCACCCCAACCTTGCCGCCCATCCTAAGGAGTTGCCGCCCGTCGAACGCCCCGCTGCTACTAAGACGGGGAACGCCAAGGTGGACCAGAAATACCAGAAGCAACAGGATAAGCTCGTCGCAAGGCAGACCCAGGATCGGCAGAAACTCCAGCAGAAGCAGGACAACGAACATCAGCAGTTGGCGAAACAGCACGCTGATCCCGGAAGAACGCAGCAGGTGGAGCAGCGACATCAGCAACAGACGCAGCAATTGCAGCAAACCCACACGCAGCAGACGCAGCAGATGCAGCAGAGACAGCAGTCATCTGGCGGCGGAGGATCTCGAGGCGGCGGGGGTGGCGGGCATCATTAATCGAAGTTTCGTTATGTTTCTATTGAGCGGGCCACGGTCAGCGTTTTTCTGACCGTGGGTTTTTCTCATGCCCGATGCTCCAGCGGCAGGTCGTCAATCGGGATGGAACACGCCGCTACCCTTGCCCTGTCCAAAGTAAGTTTGCTGTAACTCGACCACCGCCAGAAGAACCCACGGTCAGGACTGCACTGACCGTGGCTACCCCCGCCTCACCAGCCGCTTCCGCGCGGGTTGCGAACTCGCGGGCAGCCATCTCCGTTACATCCGCCGAACTGCGATCGGGCCGGAGCCGGGCCGGGGCGTTGAACAGAGCACGAAGAACCTCGATCGGCGGCACGTTGCAATCGGCTGTCGCCTGGTTCTTCAGCAGGTCGTCAAGCGAGAAGCGATAGACTTGCTTTGCCGTGCCAGTGAAGTTGGTATGAACCTCGAACAGCTCAAGGTCGCATACCACAAGGAGCGGCGGATCGTCCAAATCCTCGCGATATTTGAGGAGTTGCTGATACGCGACATTGAGGTCTTTGTGCTTGCCCTTGTATTCCCAACCAAAATAGCCGCGCTTCCAAACATCGGCAAAGCCCGGTTTGCCCTCAATGGTGGTACCGCCCTTTCGAATGTGTACGTCGCACCCGAGAAATCCTCTGAAGCTGGATGCGGCTCGCCCAGCACGTCGCAAAGCTCAATAAAATGCATTTGGGCGCCCGCGCGCTCCGTGAGGCCGGCGTTGCGCCATTTGTTGACAAAATCAGGTAAGGTTAGCGTTGGCATCTGAGTAGCAGCAAGACTGTGGCATATTGCTTAAGGCTGTTGAACACTTCTGCCACATTTGACGTTCCTAGATGTTATCGGCGGGGGGGCGGAAATTCATGAATATATTCTAATGTCGCGAGCGGTTGGCTGGGACGGAGCTATGTTCTTGGGGATCCGCGATTTCCCGAAGGGACTTGTGGGAGCTGGGAAAGGCAGGGGCAAGAAGGGCAGTGGTTAGTGGATAGTGGCGAGTGGCGACAAAGACAGTCCGAGGTCCGAAGGACAGTGGTTAGTGGATAGTGGCGAGTGACGAGAAACCCAAGGGCTAGGGGCTGGGGGCTCGGGGTTGGGGCTGTACTCGCCCATTGTCTACATTTCATCCCCTTCGCGGGGCGGCTTTCCGCTTCGGCGGCGCATGATCTTGTCGAATGGCTTGATCCTCCGAATCGCTTCGCGCGGAAACAGGCTTATCCCGACATAATCCGGCGGACGTCTTTCAAAAGGACGAACAGGTGCATGGGGTCGGTGGGCGAGGGGACGAAATCGAATTTCTGGTAGAAATCCCTTGCGGCCTCGTCTTTGGCATGAACGGCCAAGGCGCGGATGCCGACAATGTCAGCCGCTTGCAGCGTGCGCTGCATCGCATCGCGCAAAAGGGCCTTCCCGATCCCCTGGCCTTGCCAGCGACGGTCTACGGCCAGACGTGCCAGCAGCATGATGGGCACCGGATGGCGTGCCAAGCCCTTGCTTAAACGCTCAGGCGCTTCTTCGCGGGTCACATGGCCCAGGGCGAGGGTATGGTATCCAACCACCGTCTCCCCCACCAATCCAACGTAGGTCTGCGCGGCGCCTGCCTGTTGGTTCTGTCCAGCGTAGCGCAACAGGTATCGGTTCAGTTCTTCCCGGCCGCAATCGAAGCCTTCGAGCCGGTGCTGGGCGCACAGTTTTTCCACCCTTCGGTCAGCGCTCACGCATGGGACCCGGCATCAAAAAATCCCGGTTCTTTTAAGAGACGCTCCAGCCGAGGCAGAGGACGGGGGGGCGCATCGAGGGCTGCTAAGAATGCCTTCCACTGCACGTCATTTAGGGTGAAGATCCTGCGATCCGCCAGCGCCTCATCGGCGCGCGCCAGCGCGCTCTCGAGCACGAATTCGCTGACGGAGCGACGGCAGGCCGTCGCCGCTGCCCGGAGCGTAGACTTGGCTTGGCGCGTAAGTCGCAAGTCGAGTTTTTCGCTGCGCGTGGTTCTTGAACGCATGGCTCCTCCTGATGATCTTCAGATTATCGCTGTTGCCCGACAATGTCAAGACAACAGCAAGGGTGGCGCGGACCGGTTCTGATGGCCCTCAGGCGGAAAGCACAGCTTGGGGGTGTTTCTTGGCGATGGTGAGCAACTTGAGGGCTGCATGATCAGGCTTGGTGAGGGTGCAAATAGGTTCGCATGAGCCGGGCGATCTCCGCTCCAACCGAAGGATCAGAGACATAATCAACCGCCCCCAACTGCATCGCTTCCAAGTAGCAATTCATTTCGGGATGCCGCGCCACCACGATGACGGGCAGCCGTCGATTGATGTTGATGGCGCGCTCAACCACGCACCGCCCCTCGAAGAAACGGCTCCCCTGACCCACAATGATCAATTCGAAAGCCCCGGATTCGAGTTGGCGAACGCCTTCGGCATATGAACTACAAGCGTGAACGCTATGCCCCATCCTCTGGGTAATTCTCCGGATGTGATCGAGATACTCAGAATCTTCATCGATCAGGAGCACCGCGCACGCGGGGTCTGGCTTGTGTTGCTTCTCACTCGATGGGTTCATGGAATCCTCCCTGAGTCTGCTCAATTCGGCGGCGGACCTCCCCCTCTTGGCGAGGTTTGTCTGCCACTTCGGCTGTCGCGCCGAAGAGCCTGGTCAGCTCCGGTCAGCGACTCTGCCGCCTTCGAAGCAAAAAACTTAATGGACCTTTAACCTTGTAACCCTTCGTTTGACTCGGTCAGAGCCGTCGAATCCTCAAGAGGAAGTGATGGGAAGTGCTGAGCAAGACCGGCGGAGCCCCATAGCAACCTCATAAGCACCGCATCCATGAATGGGAGCTAGAGACACAGGAGGAGGGAGTACACTAGCTGCCAATCCTCCGTTAGTATACTCTTCGAATATCCGCCGTCAAGGACAATTTGTCGCTCAAGCGGCGGAGGCGGGACACGGGATTCGGGGCACGGGGCTCTTTGTGGGGCCGAACGGCGTCGGCCTTGGGCCAGCGCCGCTGGCCCCTACAAGGACACGCGACGTAGCGCGTCTCGCCCGCTGGGGCGTGGGCATCCTGCCCGCGCGTTTCTGGCGGGAGCGGGACGCTCCCGCCACAGCGGGCGCGACGCCCGCGCTATGTCCGAAGGATCTCGGCCTTCACTTTGATTTCGCGCGCCAACCGCAACGGACTTCCTGTCGCTATCGGACATAAAATCGCTTTCGGGGTTTGCGCATCAAAGGGTGCTTGACAAACCGTAGGGGTCAGCGTTAGGATGGAGCTTCAGTAAAAGTCAAATGCGCCGATGAATTTGGTTTGATGCACTAAGCAGGGGGAGACCATGCATTCCCTTCCATTCAGGTGCAGGCACTGGGCAGGGCGGCGGATGACCCTCCAACCCGGCCGTGCGCGCGTGCGTGGGAGGATGACCGCTTGTTTAGGAGCAATTGTCTTGCTGACCGGCGCAATTCAGCTTTACGCGCAGAGTCGGTCGGCAACCACATCCCTGGTATTGCAAGTGCTTCCGGAGGAACTCGTCCAGGTCCAGAACGGCAGCGTGGTGCTCAAGATCCGCCTTGCTCGCGGCGCGACGGCTAGTCTCTGGGAGGCGACATCCTGCACCTCGCCCTCCCCGGACTCGCAGGTCATCATCGCCTCAGGGACATACACCATCCCTCTCAACACGTTGACCCCGACGAGCAGCAATCCCACCTCCAGCACGATGCAGGTTTGCCTGGCGTCCTCCGACGGCGTGCTCAATGATCCCGGCCTGTCGAGATCTCGGCGACCGGCAACGGTTCAGCAGTGAAGGGTCAGACACCCCAGCTTGCGCCCAACGGTGTTTCAGTTGACGTGCCGGACGGAAGGGTGGTGACTACGCGCGCGAGTACAACCACCTTGTCTAATCCGTGACGATCTTCCTCAATCGCGCAGCGGACGGATAAACTCAAGCCCCGCAACTAATTCCTGATTGGTACCGACCGGCCAGGTCCACACTACCCGGCATCGCTCGGGACGCGGGTTCAGTAAAACATCCACAATCTGGCCCGGTTCGATTTGGCCGCGTAATCGGAGTCGAACTCCCAACGATGAAATATCAGTCGTTGACGAGTTCTCGATGCGCCCCCCCTGTCGGTTGTAATGGGTGCGTGCATCGTGAACATCACACGCTTTTCCCGCCGGGTATCTTGATCACGGGTTGACATGGAGTGAAGGCGAAACTATTTTATCCGTCGCGTTGGGTCAAGTGCCTAGGGCGTAGATGAAGCAAGCACCAACTTGCCGTTTCGCGACGGTTGGGTGCAGGAAGATGAGTGCAAGTGGACCCATGCAGGGCTACAGTTCCAGGACACCCTGCAAGATTAGAAAATGCACTTCATGGCGCGCCCTTTCAATATCTCGGAGTTATGCCTTTGACAGACCAACTCTACGTTGGTAACAAACTTGCGGCACATTTACCGACAAGATGCCCGGTGGGAGAAATAACCCAACAAGGGGGAGTCATGTCGCACCAGCGAGAAATTGAATTCGTCAGGGAAACATTAGCACAAGCAGAGATTGCATTAACGAACTACTTCCGAAGCTTTACGTGCGATCCCGAACAGGAAAGACAACTGATGGATGCGGTGAAAACAGCCCAGGAGATATTATTAGAGCTTGAGTTAGCAGACAGGCGGGCAGCCTAGAGATATCCTTCCTGGAGCGAACCTCCCATAATTGTGGTTTCATTACACGAGGCCAAACTCGCCGACGTGAATGTCGATCTCCCCGGTTATAGGGTCGGTAGCCAAAATCTATGTATGGTGATACGTGCCCTCAGTGCGAGAGCATGAATCTTGTTGGGGCGAAGAGGCGCGGTTGGGTGGAGCGGTGGAGTCTTTCTCTGTTTGGGTATGTACCTCTTCGCTGCATGGACTGCAATACACGTTTTACTCCTTCGGCCGTCCCCTCTACTGATTACCCCATTAAGCCAACCCACTTCTAGGACACGCCGCCGCCGCTGCGGCCGCCTGCGCCCGTGCCGGCGTGCCCCACTCCATTGCCGGCGCCACGAGTACCGTGACCAACACCAGGGCGGCTCGCTTTCGTCGAGCCCCCGCGGGCGCCACCCTCCGTGTTACCTTTCACCGCGCCCGCCTGACCGCCGTTTCCCGAGCCAGCGGGTTCAGCCTTGCCGCCTTGCCCGCCAACGTGAATCTCCTGCTGCAAAATCTCCCGCACCGGCTTTACGGCTTCGGGCTTGGTTTTTATCTCGAACTCAACCTGTGGCGGCGCGGTGAAACTCCGGGGTGACACGCGGACGCTGGCCGGCGATGCCAACATGTAACCTTCGGGAAGGGTTCGTGAATCAATCTCAGCTTGGTAGTCGCCCTCGTGCAGGTCATAGAAATAGAAACTCCCGTCCTGGTAGGGGGTGGTATAGCGATTGGTGCCGGCCAGGCGAATCAGGATGTTCTCAATCTGCGCGCCCGAGGGCGCCACGATCTTGCCGGAGAACATGGCCAGGCGGACCACGTTGAAGTCCGCCCGGACGGTGGCTTTCGGGTCGACCATCACGCGCCCTTGGGTGGTCGTGCCCGGCTCATAATCGGTGGGGAGCTGTTCCATGTCGAGCTCCACCTCGTGAGTTCCCTCCGGAACACCCCCAAAATCGTAATGGCCGGTAGCATCCGTGAGGGCGCTGCGATAGTGGTCCAGGCTGACCGCCACGTTCGGCGCCGGCCGCGTCCCCCCTAACGACTGCTCCAGCACCAGCCCCCGCACGCTTCCTACCAGAGGAGCGTGAGCCGCCGTATACTCCTCGATAGATTCTCCCGGCGATCCTTTCCCCCAATGGATTTGCTTGCTGAAACGCAAGAAGACGTTCCATTGATTGTCAGCCGCGATTTGCGAGTTGACCCCCAGGCCGGCGTTCCCGAAGAGGAAAATGTTCTCGGGATTGAGATTCGTCAGGAGGTTGTTGCGGAAGGCCTCAAGGTGCAGCGTCCAGCCGCCCCGGAGGGGCGTGCTCACCCCGGCCAGGCTGCTGGAATAAGCGCTGGTGCTAAAAACGCTTTTGTTCACCAAATCGTTGCCTTTCTCCAGGTAACCATAGGCAGAGATGCGCTTGAAGTTGGTCGTGAGCGACCCGCGGTAAAAGAGCGTATTGGTGTTTTCTGCCGCCTTCGTGTTCTGTTCCCGAATGGCCCCGCCAATCACCAGCCGCCTCCAAACAAAGGTGTCATCGAGTTCCGTGAGCCGCTCCACCTGCGGCAGGGCATTCGAATTCAGGTTCATGTCGATGTAGGAGAGCCGCAGGCTATGCCGTCTCAGCGGGCGCGTGACGTTGAGGTTCAACTGGCGGTTGTTGGAGATGGACTCGCCGGGCAGCGAAGGAGTGAGCTCTGTCAGGCGGAGCGTAGAAAGCGAGACATTGGCGTCAAACTTCCAGGGGAGCAGGAATGAGGCGCCGGAGGTTTCCCCCGAGCTGTGGTAGGTGGGCAGTTGGGGATTGTGCTCGAGGTTATTCGAGTACACGCTGGCAGACCCGTAGAGATCCACCCGCTTGCCGAGCTTGTAGTGCCCATCCACGTAGGGCCCCTTCCGGTCACCCACGAACGTACCCAGCATGGGGAGATACGTGGTGCTTTGCAGGGCGTAATTGGCGCGGAAGCTGAACTTGTCCGTCTCCCAGTCCGGACCCAGAAGCAACGAAAGCGGTTTTTGCCTCACCGGTGAGGGGTTGAAGCTGGAAGCCGAGCTGACGTTTGCTTCCGTGTATAACTTCCAATGTTTCGTGGCGTGGTAAATCGACTGAAACGCCAAGCCATTCCATTGTTTATAGTTGCGGCCACGGAAAAAGTACGTTGAGTCGGTCGAGAGGACGCTGGAATTCGTCCCCAGGTTCATGTAGCGCACCCCAAATTCCCAGCGCTCGCCTGCCTTTTGCCACATCGACGCGCCCATGACGAGTTGCGGCAACATCACGCGGTAGGGCACGCGAGGCCCACTGAGCAGGGTTTCTTCGCCCACGAAAAACTGGAAACTGCGGTTCTTGCGTCTGACCAGGATTCGCGCCCCACGCCCGGAGAGGTCGGGGGTATAGACGTTCAGGAAGGGGTTCTCCACCATGTTGTAGTGAAATTGAAAGTCGCCGCCGACGAAGTCCCATTTCCAGCCCCAGAGGGGTGCTTGCCGAAGGCCCACAAAGTTCGTCCCGGTGCGGAAACCGTTCCCACCGTAACCTTCCAGGTTGGCATCCAACAGGCCGGTCCCGGGAATGAATTCCTTGAAGTTTAACGCCATCCCGGAGGTATCGAGCAGCGGTTGCCCGTTTCCACCCATGTAGTAGCCCTGGAGGGAAACCTCGGCCTCCCCGGCGCTCTGGGCAGAGCCTTGGCCGGAGAGACACATCAATATAGAAAGCGACAACAGAAGGGCACCCGCAAGAAAGCGGAGAAAAGAGATCCGACGCGAAGAGTCAGAAGCGAGAAAGAAGAAGAATGGGCCGGCTTGGTTCGTAGTCTTCATTCTGACTTCCCACTTCTAACTCCAATACTGTTCACTTTGCTGTGGTCGCTGAATAGGTATGCTGATTGCGGCGAATCCCGCCTTGGACTGCGGTAGCAGCGGCTACCGCCTTCCGCCTTCGGTTCATACGGCAAAGGCACAGGGGCGCGGGAAGAAAGGCGGTAGCTGCTGCTACCGCAGTCCAAGACGCTTCGCGAACGCTTACATGAAAACGTCTGCTATTGGGCCACGGGCGCCGGGGCCGGCGGATCTACCGTCACGTCCGCGGAACCTTCCTGGATCTCGCCCGTGCCGATATCAACATGGGCGCGAAGCTTATAGTGCCCAGGGTCAAGATGCGCCTTGAGTGGGAAGACGAACCTCTGGCTGCGTTCACGCAAGACGGCGAGAGGAGTGAAATCATCCGTCTCCACAACCTGGCCCTTGTCGTCCAAGACCTCGAGTTTGCCCTTAGGACGAAAGTACATCAGCCCCTTGTTCTCCAGCACCACCACGGCCTGCCACCCCGCTTCCTTCGAGTCCTTTGACGGGGGAATGGCTTCGAGCTTGAATTCTTTCAGCCCGCCCCGAACCGGAGGCGAACCGGCCACAACATAGATCGCGCCAACGATTCGGACCGCCATGCGCATGCCAATTCCTGCGGTTGCTTCCTCGGCGGCGGGGAGCGTCGTGAACCCGGCGGCGCAGTTATAGCTGCCCTCGGCAACGTCCGCGGGCGTCCGCACCGTGTAGCGCACGTTCACGAACCCACCGTTTTCAAGGTCGATCTCCATAGGATTCAAGCTCAGCCATTTCTTGCAGGAGTACGCAGCCTCCTGGGGCAAGTCGCGCTCAAACTGCGGCTGAGTCTGGTTGTCGATATTGAAATCCAGAACCTCCGCCCGCACGCGCGTCTTGGCGCCCGATTGGCTGCCCAGTTTGAGCGACCCCGAATATTGCTGCCCGGGCACCATGTGGATCTCTACCCGCATTGGCGCCAGCCCTAAGCCCAATTGCGCCCGCGCCGGGACCGCTGCCCCGAGCGCGAGGAGGGCCAGGAGAATGACTACGGTTCGGAATAGTAGTACTGCACGGTGTTTTGACATGTTGCTCCTACGCTGTAGTTCCAGGCGTCCTGGAACGTATAAGTGATGTTAAAGCTAGCCGTATTGTGATTCCCACTTCCAGTTGCCACCGTCGTACCCGCGGCGGCGTTGGTCAACGCCCCGGCAGCGGCGCAGCTGACGCCGCTGGCATTTCCGCAAGTCAGGGCAATGGAGCTCGCCGGGGGTGTGTTGCAGCCGGTAAAATTCGCGGCGCCCGCCACGGCATAGATATGGAAAGCTGCAGGGCTACCCGTGACCTTGAAGCTGACTGCTGTCGTCGCGTTTGTCTGTGTGCCGTCGGGCGTGGCCGAGGTTAAGGTGATGGCGGTCGGCGTCACATTGCCGTTGCTGACGGTCAAAGGAACCACGCTTTTCCGCGCTTCTTCCGAACGCATGACCGGGGTGGGCCGACGTGGGCCTGTCCGTTTTTGCGCCCACGCCAACCCACTGAGGAGCAGGGTCGCCCCTGCCAGCATCAACATCATCAATTTGCGCATCCCGGCCTCCTTCCCTCAGCCCGCTACGTTGCACTGATGGTATAGGTGATCGTTGCCGTGTAGGCGCCAACCGCGTATACAGGATCGTTGGTCAAAGACCAGGCTACCGAAGCGCTGTTCCCCGCGTATGTGGAATGAGCATTGTTCCCAAAGGTGGCAACGGGGGTCAGGGTAGAACTGGTGGAAGCCGTCTGAGCTGCGGCAGCCGTTCCCGGGCTGCTCACGGTGGAGACGTAGGTCAGCGCGTCGCCGGAGGTGGGGGGAGTGCCGACGGACGGGCCGCCCGAGCCTGCGAAGTCGGTCGAGACTCGCAAGCCAATGGTGCCGGTTCCGCTGCTGGAGGTGCGGATATAGTAAGTGAGGGAGGTCGTGCCGGTATACGGTTGGAAGTTGATCCCGGACCCGGACTCGGTTAGGGTTGTGGTCGCCGTATTGACGACCAAACCCGCTTCGGCCGCCACGTTAAGGGAGAGTGTGCCTGTCGGGCTGGTGGTGCCCAACTGCGCAAACGCCGTAGATGCCGCGACAAGCAGGACTGCCGCCAGAACTAAAATTCTCTTCATAGTGTTGTCTCCTTATATTTTGAATTTGTCAGCTTACGCTGATTTCGGACTTTTCAACTTGCACTGATCGTGAAAGTTACAACTGCCGAGTAGGCCCCGGTCTTATACTTAGGGTCGTTGGTTAAGGTCCAGGCGACCGACGCGCTGTTCCCACCGATGAGGGAACGATTGTCGGTCCCAAAAGTAGCCACACTTGTTTGCGCCGTTGTTGAGGAGGTTGTGGGGCTTGTGCAAGCAGTGGCCGTCCCGTTGTTGCCCGGGTTGGCGACGGTGCAACTATAGTTGAGCGCGTCGCCGGTCGTGGGCGGGGTGGCCACCGAGGGGCCGCCAGCCGGGGCGAAGTCGGTTGTAACCTGCAACTTAATGAAGCCACTCCCCCCGGACTGCGTCGTCCGGATGAAGTACGTCAAGCTGGTTGTGCCCGTGTAGGAGCTGAAATTGGTTCCCGTCGCCGTGAGATTTGTGGTAGCGCCGACGGTCAAAGCCGCCTCGGCGCCAACCGTAACGTTAACGGTGGTCGTCCCCGTGGTCGTGCCCGCCTGCGCGCTGGCCATAGTCGCCGTCAGCAGGAGTACAGCGGCTGGGAGATATAAGGTTTTCTTCATAGTTGGGTCTCCGTTTCCACATTTTTAAGTCGCACTGATGGTCCAGGTTAAAGTTGCCGAATAACTCCCCGTCTTGTACTTGGGGTCGTCCGTTAGTTTCAAGCTGACGCTTACACTGTTGGTGGCGGCGTTGTTACAGGGGGTGCCCGCGCCCGTGCAGGCCCCGGCCGGGATGGTGACAACCGTCGTAGCCGTTTTCGTGCTCACCGTCTGGGTACCGGAGCAATTGGTGCCTAATGTCGCCCCGCTGCACGTATAGGTCAGCGCGTCACCCGTTGTGGGCGGGGTCCCGATGCACGGCCCGCCGGACGAGCAAGTGAAATCCGTCGTCGCCTTGACAGTAATCGTTCCGCCGCCCGATGAAGCTGTGGTCCGTGCCCGGTAATTGAGAGTGACGCCCCCGGTGAAGGCGCTGAAGGTGGCCCCCGCGTGGGTGAGAGTTACCGACGCGGGAAGGCTATAAAGGAGTCCGGCAGGTTCCAGATTGAGAGTCAAGGTCTGGAGCTGTGCGTAGGAACCCACCGGCGCCAGGACCAGAACCAACCCGCCAAGACCGTAGGTAAAAACCCGCTGTAGGACCTGCTTACCAATCCACATCAGGGACATGCCACCTTAAGAAGCCGCAGTTGAATTTTGACAATGACATTCCTGCCAAAGGGGCCCAACAACCTTAACCGCACACGGAACGCCTCTCGCCGAGGGATCTCAAAACCCACAGCTACACGCTTGACCGCCGATGCCGGCCACAACTCAGATTCGAGTCAGACTGACAAGCTTATGATTTCCAGGCGTGCCCAGAGACGCGCCCTGGGTCTTCACACCGTTCTGTTCTGGAGGCACGAAAACTGAAGTTGATTCAGAGCTCGCGCGTCCCTTGCCCCCTTACTGGTCCCCAGGCGCGAGGAACTACTTTTCGCGGGGAAGGGCCCAGTATGTTGATTTCCATCTTCTGACAAGTACGAAAGGCATTTATTTCCTGATAACAGATTATCCAAAAGTGGACAATATGTCTGTGTCAGATTATGCTGTGACATTGTTCGGACCTGCATAAAATGCCGCTTCCGTGCTTGTCGCATGGGCCTGAACTCGGTCTCCATGCTGTACTGTGGAGCAATTTATAGAGTTGTTTAATAATTCACAATAGTACAGACGTACTAGGACTAGAGTTATTAATACTACACTTATATTGCCTCTATTTACTATTACCATTTATACGATGTAATTCGAGCGGATAACAACCCAAAATGGCCGTAAAGAATAGCTTTTCATCCAAAACAGTAGAAGATGTGAGGGGAAATCGCAGGCCTGTCGCGCGCAGCATCGTGTGATCGTAATCCCGAATGAAGGGGCGATTGATCGGATCGGACAACGAGCGCTTTACTGTATTTTCCGATCGCCGGCGGATCATCGGACATAATATCCTCTTCACGGCATTTTTCTGGTAGAGGATTTGGCAATGAATGAAGCGTGTGCCCGAAGATTTTTTGACGAAGAACCGGGACGAAAGGGACATAATGTCGAAAAAGATAGATGGAGCGCTTGGTTATTCACGGGCATTAGCGGGGATTAGCGGTTTATCCACAATAGGAGCCGTCGTACCAGATCCTGAATCCTAAATCCTGAGTTCCTCGCGGGACCGCACGGGACAGCACGTGACAGCATGCTGACCAACATCGACCTGTGTGAGGCAGTACAAATGCCGAGCCCATGGTGAGCGCTCCGTTTGCTCGGCCGCCCCGTCAATGGGCGTCATGACGGACGTCGTCCCACTTCTATCTCGGGGGTTGAACTCTCCCAAACAAAAAAAATTCAATTGCGCGGCCGGCGACGTGGATTTTTTCTTGACAAGCTTTACCGATTCGCCGCATGTTACGCGATAACACACCGGCCGACAGCACAGAGTTCTTGCAAGCCTTCGCGAGCTGCTCGACCTACGGAGAAACCAGGTTGAAACAGTCCTTGCTTCCACGCTTTCTGTTAATCATCGTGTACGTTCTCGCGGCCGCCGGCGGCCTTTGGGCGCAGACCACGGGGACGATTCGCGGCACGGTGCAGGACCCTTCCGGCGCGATTGTCCCCGGCGCTCAGGTTGCGGCGATTTTGACGCAGGCCTATGTCAATCGCACGACGCAAGCCAATGCCGAAGGCCAATATGTTTTACCCGCCCTTCCCGTGGGCCTATACACCGTGGTGGTGAAGGCGCCGGGGTTTCAAGAGTACCGGCAATCGGATGTGGAAGTTGAAATCGGCCACGTGACCCTTGCCAACGTGAGCCTGGAGCTGGGTACGCTGGCGCAAGTGATCACGGCGGAGGCGCAAGCGCCACTGGTCGAAACCACCAGCACGCAAATGGGCGCCGTAGTGTCCGAGCGCATGGTGACGGAGCTTCCCCTGAATGCGCGCGACACTTACCAGTTGCTCCAGTTGCAGCCGGGAGTACAGTCGCAATTGGGCTCCGACCTGTTCTACGGCAGCGACCAGGCGGGTGTGGTCTCCGTAAATGGCGGCCGCGGGCGGTCCAACAATTACACCGTGAACGGTGGAGACGCCAACGACCAGTTCGCCAATCTTCCCGCCATTCAGCCCTCGCCGGACTCCATCGAGGAATTCCGGGTGATGACCAGCACGTTCGACGCGGAGTTCGGCCGCAATTCCGGCTCGGTCGTGAACGTCGTCACCAAGTCGGGCAGCAACACGGTGCACGGGAATCTCTACGAGTTTCTGCGCAACCAGCACCTGAACGCGCGCAACTTTTTTGAAGGTCCGCGACCCGACTTCAAACAGAACCAGTTTGGCGGCACGCTCGGTGGGCCCATCAAGCGGGATCAGTCCTTTTACTTCCTGTCATACGAAGGGCGGCGCATCCACCAGGGAATACCTTCCGCCACAGTGGCGGTGCCGACGGAAGCCGAGCGGCAAGGGGATTTTTCCGCCGGCCCCGCATTCAGCGGCACTCTGACGGATGACTTCCTTGCCCAAACCCTTAGCGCACGGCCGGGCTGCGCTGCGGCAGTGCTAGGGAACCTCGGGTCGAGTATCTCGTCGGGAACAGCTTATGCGTCAATCTTCCCCGGCAACATCATTCCGGCAGGCTGCCTTGACCCCACGGCGGCGGATTTGATGAACCAATTCGTGCCCCTGCCCAACTCCGCCGGCCTCTATTACCAAGCCTCGCCGCTCGAGCGCAACCGCGGGGACCAGGGAACCATTCGCATCGACCAAAAGATCTCAGAACACCAGCAATTTAATGCCTACTACTACTTCGATGACGATTACCTTGAAAAACCCTTCGCGAAGTTCGAGGCGGGCGGCGCGGCCCTGCCGGGCTTCGGTGACCTGACCAACGAACGCTTTCAGCAAATCAACTTGACGCACACCTGGGCGTCCGGGTCCACTGCGGTGAATGAGTTCCGGTTTTCCTTTTTCCGGGAGGGCCAGGAAAGATTTCTCCACCCACAGCGAACCAATTTGGTGCAGGACTCCTGCGTGACCGTTCCCGCTGCACAATGCTTTAGCGATCCCAGTAATCCCAGTTTGGGCATAACGCCAAACCTGGGCGCCGGCCACGAAGGCGTGCCTTTTGTCATCGTGTCGGGCGGGTTTTCCATCGGCAACAATCTGGAAGGCGAGCTGCCGCAGTTCGGCAACACTTTCCAGGCGGCGGACAATCTCAGCAAGGTCAGGGGCAACCACACCTTGAAATTTGGGGCTGACGTGCGCCGCCAGCAGTTTGACCAGACACTCTATTTTGCCACCAATGGGAATGAAAACTTTTTCGGGGGTGGACCGAACGACGTGGGGTATTCGGACCTCATTCCCAATTACCTGTTGGGGCTTCCCGATAACTACCTGCAAGGTTCCGCACAGAAGGAATACGTTCGCGCCACGGCCTTTTATCTTTACGCGGAGGATAGCTGGAAACTGCGGCATAACTTGACGCTGAACTATGGCTTGCGTTGGGAATTGAACACTCCCATCGCCGACGTCAGGGAACGCACGCAGACCTTCCGGCCCGGCCAGAACACCAACGTCTTCCCTTGCCAGCTTGCCGCGGATAACCCGTTGGTGGCGGTGTTCGGTACCAACGATTGCGGCCCCGGCAGCGCGGGCGAATCTGTGTTCCCAGAAGGCTTGGTCATACCGGGAGACCCGGGCGTTCCAAAGGGTCTCACGCAGACTTACTACAAATCATTCGCGCCACGGCTGGGCCTCGCATGGAGTCCGGGGTGGAGTGGCAGATGGGGGAAGGTGCTGACCGGTGGTCCGGATAAAACCAGCATTCGCATGGGCTGGGGGATGTTCTATAACCCCATCGAGCAGTTGGTTTTGGAACAATTCAACGGCGAGCCACCCTTTGGCGGAAGCACCAATCTTTCGAACAACTTGTTCAATACGCCATTCCAGGGCCAGGATGGAACAGTTAGCCCCAACCCTTTCAACGGAATCCTGAATCCGCAGCGCGGCCAGCCCGTGGATTTCTCCCAGTTCCGGCCCATCGAGCTCTATGGCCAGTTTCAGCCCAATCTTCGATCCCAATACTCCGATCAGTATAACTTCAATGTCCAACGACAGGTGACCCCCACTCTGCTCCTTGAGGTCGCCTACGTTGGCTCCCAGGGACATCGATTGCTGGCAACCCACGATCTGAATTACTCCGATCCCCAAACGTGCCTGGACTTGAGCCAGATCGCTACCATGACGGGCCAAACCGGCATCGATTGTGGCCCCTTCGCCGAAGACAGCGAGTTCTACATCCCAGCCGGAACCATCCCGGCCGGAGTGACGCTACATCTGCCCTATGGTTCGGTGCCTTCCGTCACCGGCCCCAACGCGAGCGATATCACGCTGGTGGGCTTGCGGAAATACTCCTCGCCATTCTGCCAGCCGACGACAGGCACAGGATGTCCCCCAGACGGGGTGCCGGTTTACTCCAGCATCTTTGCGGAAGACACCATTGCGAATTCAAATTACAACTCCTTGCAGGTGCAGGTGGAGAAGCGCTTCTCCCGAGGCATGGAATTCCACGCTGCATACACCTGGAGCAAGTCTTTTGATGAAGCTTCCAGCTTCGAAAATGTGCTTAACCCCATCGATTTCCGCCGGAGTTACGCGCTGTCGCTATTCGACGCGCGGAACCGGTTGGTTTACAGCTACTTGTGGCAACTGCCGATTCCTGTAAGACACGGCTTCGCCGGCAAGTTTGTGAACGGCTGGGCCTTCTCGGGGATCACCACATTTCAGACCGGTTTTCCCATTCGCATAACCTCCTCGGACGACCTGGAGCTGATGAATAGCTACGATTTCGAGTTGCCAGGACAGCCTGATATGGTCAAGCCCTTCCAGGCGATCAACCCCCGCGGGCAGAATAATCTCTTCTTTGATCCGTCGACTTTCCAACCGCAGGCCTTGGGTACCATTGGCAGCGCGCCGCGGTCGGTTTGCTGCGGACCGGGTATCAACAATTTTGATGTTGGAATGCATAAGGACACTCAACTTACGGAACAAACGCGCTTGGAATTCCGCGGCGAGTTTTTCAATATCGTGAACCACGCCCAATTCATAGCTCCGGACGGCAACATTTCGGACGGCGCCTCCTTCGGTCGCGTTATGCAGGCGCGCGATCCGCGGCTGGTGCAGTTCGCTCTGAAGCTCTTTTTCTGATGCCTTCGGCCGGCTAGGCACGCAGTCCAACGTCAAGATGCGGGAGGCGATCAGCAGCCCAGATTAATACCGCTGGTTCAAGTTCATGCTGGTGGAGTAACCGCAATTCCCTTTATAATCAGAAGATCGTCTGCCATGAGGACAGACCAAATAAGATGAAGCTGGGCATAAGCTCCTACACGTTCCCTTGGGCCATCGGCCTTCCAGACGCCACACCTAGCCAACCACTCAAGCCGTTGCAACTGCTGGAGAGAGCTCAGGCGCTTGGCGTGGGCATGGTCCAATTCGGACCGAATATGCCACTCGACAAACTCCCCGAGAGGGAATTGCGCGATTTGGTGAAACAAGCGAACTCCTGGAAGATTGACCTGGAAGTGGCAACGGAGGGGATTGACCCGGGGCGCGTGCGGGAACAAATAAAGCTTGCCAAACGCATTGACGCCATTCTTCTGAAAACAACGCCGGAGCACCCGGTTGGGCAGATTCCAATGCGGACCGAGATTTCGAATTGTTTGCGCGCCATCGCGGGTGACCTCGCGAGTGAGAAAATCAGCCTGGCGATCGACAACAGCCGCATCCCCGCCCAGGAACTCAACGAACTTCTTGGCGCCATCCGCAGCCCCTGGCTGGGGGCAGCCATCGACACAGCCAACCCTTTGGCGCTCCCCCAGGGATGGCAAATCTCCGTCCGGGTTTTGGGTCATCGCACCTTGAGTCTTCAAATCAAGGATGTGGTCGTCGAGCGGGAAGTGCACGGAATGGGCTTCTCGGTCCGAGGCTGCCCTGTAGGTAAGGGACAACTCAATATTGCCTGGATTGTGGAGTCATTTGCATCGCTTCGAATTGAGCCCTCCGCCATCCTGGAATCCTGGACCCCCATGCAGAAGACCCTTCAGGAAACCATCGATCTTGAGGCTGCATGGGCGAAGCAGGGCGTTGACTACCTCAGGCGTTTCATACCCGAATAGAATTCTCTAATCCAAACAATCGAAAGATGTTTCCTGGTTTATCACACGAAACCGCCCCTCGTGTCATTGACATCTCAGGGTGCGTGTGCTAACAAGAAACAAGGAAGGATTCTCATCAGCATATGGGCGCCGAGGAACTCCAAGCCGCGTGGGACCTGCTCAAGGAGGCCTATCAGTACCAGATGGGCGGGGATTACGATATGGCGGTCGAGCTTTACAAACGCTCGCTGGACCTTCATCCTACGGCGGAGGCCTTCACGTATCTGGGATGGACCTACCGTTACCAGGGTAAGATTGACGATGCCATTGCCGAATGCAAGAAGGCCATCCAGATCGATCCAGAGTTTGGCGTTCCTTACAACGACATCGGCGCGTATTTGATCGAGAAAGGCGAATACGACGAGGCGATTCCCTGGCTTGAGCGTTCACTGCAATCCCGACGGTACGAGTCCTACCATTATCCCCATTACAACTTGGGGCGTGTTTATACGGCAAAGGAACTGTACGGAAAAGCGCGCCACCACTTCGAGCAGGCTCTGAAACTCTCTCCGGACTACGCTTTGGCGAAGGATGGTTTGGCCAAAGTCCGGCACAAGGTTCAATAGTCGGCGCGACCCTCCCCTCAGACTATTCTGGTAATGTCTCAGATTGCGCTACAGGCGGCTTCACGCCGCCGCATGGCGAGGTAAACTCGCCGCTACGTCATCAACCGGAAACATCCCCTCCTTCCCGCAACCCTCCTCGGACCAAAGCCAGTGTGCTATCATGGCGCGTTCAAATTGCGGAGAATCACTCTGGGAGGTTGAGTATGCCGAAAGCCGAGTTGCAGTATCTCACGGATGAGCTCAACAAGCTGCGCGAACAAAAGCTCTTTCAGAAGTTGCGCATCCTGGAAACCGAGCAGCTTCCGGTCTCGCGCTTCGACGGCCATAAGGTCATCAACCTTTCGTCCAACAATTACCTGGGATTGACCACCCATCCCAAGCTTCGGCAGCGCGCCCTGGAGGCGACGGAAAAATGGGGAGTGGGGTCGGGCGCAGTGCGGACGATTGCGGGCACCATGTCGATCCACATGGAGCTTGAGGAAAAGATCGCCCGCTTCAAGCACGTGGAAGCCTCCGTGGTGTTCCAATCGGGATTCACGGCCAATGCCGGGACGGTTTCCGCCATCCTTGGGCGCGATGATGTGATCATTTCCGACGCCCTCAATCACGCTTCCATCATCGACGGCTGCCGGCTATCGCGCGCTGAAATCAAAGTATTCCCGCATAAAGACGTGGAGGCCTGTGAGAATCTCCTGAAGGAGATCGCCGCCCGCAAATGCCATAAGCTCCTGATCACCGACGGCGTGTTCTCCATGGAGGGCGACATCGCTCCGCTGCCGCAACTTGTGGAATTGGCCGAAAAGTATGGGTGCATCATGATGATTGACGACGCGCACTCTTCCGGAGTGCTCGGCCGCAACGGACGCGGCACCGTGGACCACTTCAACCTGCACGGTCGCGTGGATATCCAGGTCGGCACGCTTTCGAAGGCCATCGGCGCGCTCGGCGGCTACGTGTGCGCCTCGCGCGACACTATCGATTTCCTCTATCACCGCGCGCGCCCGTTCCTTTTCTCCACATCCCATCCGCCGTCGGTCGCCGCTACTTGTCTTGCGGCCTTCGAAGTCCTGGAGGAGGAGCCCCAACTTATCGAGCAGCTCTGGGCGAACACGAAATTCCTCAAGGAAGGGCTCAAAAAGCTCGGCTTCAATACCGGCATGAGCGAAACCCCCATCACCCCCATCATTGTGGGTGACGCGGCCCTGGCCCATGAATTCTCCCGGCAACTTTTCGCCGCCGGAGTGTTCGCGCAGGGCATTGGCTTTCCTACCGTGCCGCAAGGCCAGGCGCGCATCCGCACCATCGTCACCGCCACCCACACCAAGGAGGAGTTGACTCAAGCGCTCGCCATCCTTGCCGAGGTGGGGAGAAAGTTGAAGATTATCGAGTAGAGGCCAATGTTGGCGCATTCATGTAGCCGGAGTTTAGCGCAGCGAGGCCGCAAGAGAAAGTCAGAAGGCAAAGTGTAGAAGGCAAAAGTAAGAGTGGCGCAAACTTTACCCGCGCCGCCCGCATCACCCTGCCGAAGCTTGCTTCCCCAGGAATCTCACCTCGAAGTGCGAGGAACCAATGAGCGATAAAAAGTGTATTGCAACGAACCGTCGATCAAGCCGATTGATCTACGCAATCATCGTGTTTTTACTCGCGGTCACCGCCGCCATAGCTCAGAACAAACCGGACCTGCTGAAGAGTGGATTTCAGAATCCACCAGCAGGTGCGCGTCCGCGGGTGTGGTGGCACTGGATGAACGGCAACATCACCAAGGAAGGCATCAAGCTGGACCTGGAGTGGATGCACCGGGTGGGTCTGGGCGGCTTCCAGAATTTTGACGCGGCC
>Ga0181533_1001513_pt1 | contig 29921 bp, 30 predicted proteins | sample PEATcosm2014_Bin_45_FD_119772 | JGI IMG/M metagenome (GOLD analysis project Ga0181533, IMG submission 119772) | Peatland microbial communities from MTU Mesocosm Facility, Houghton, MI, USA - PEATcosm2014_Bin11_60_metaG | ecosystem: Environmental > Terrestrial > Soil > Wetlands > Peat | place...
GTCTAATGCGAGCATTGTGAAGAGTGACTTTAGATGAAGATCAGTTACCTGAGTCGAGGCTCTCGTAAAGAACCGTAATGCTTCCTCTTCTAAGTTCATTAATCGTAGAAGCTCCTCGCGGCTCTCTTTCACGGGGGCTGATTCCCATTCACTCTTGGTCATGTAGGTTATTGCGGAGTTTAGGACATCGGCGTGGTGCATTGAATCTCTCATGAGTTTGGCGTACACAAGTTTCACGAAGCTGTGATCCGTCTCTCGCACCTTACGAGCGTAGACCTCAGTCTCCAGCTCTTCGTGGCGCATTTGCTCCTTTAACATTGCCAGTAACTCATCTTTTCTCATACGCCGACATGAAAACCCCAGATGGTAATTACTCATAGGATTGCTGTAGATATTCTATGTACTCTACTGTTTTTAATTACACACATATTGCGGGATTGGCACAGCATTCGCGACGGCCATGTCCATGTAAGTGTACTTCCTGAGATCCGCAACCTGTTTTAGAGTTAACCTCGAACATGCAAACCCCCAATGGAATGAGATCCAGTCGCCAGGCTTCAAATTGTTCATGAAGCTTCGGCCGTTGACTCGTGAGATTACTCTTGCATGGGCGGGTTGGCCGAAGGATAGAAGCCCATCTCTTCTCTGAATGGGTTCGTATTCAACCGTCAAATTGCCATCCTTATCCGAGGAGAGAACGTTTCCCCAGGATATTCGACACTTATCCATCAACTCTCCAACCTGATCATCACGTCCCGCAGCATTCGCAAATGCGTCCGGTACAGTACCCATGGTTGAGAACGCGTTGAAGACATGGAGCGCGTGATGCGGAAATGTTGCGAACGGCCTTGATTCGAATAACCTCTTGATATGTTCCTTAGGGAATTTTCGCTCCAATCTTTCTCTAAGGTGTTCGTAGAATCCAGCCCGAGGAATCTTATCGAGTAGGTCATTGCCGATCCAGTAGGCCTCTACAACTCGATAATCGAAAGTCTCTAAGCCCAGGCTTTGGGCGATGAATCTCAAGTATGGTTGAGCACCTTTGAATGCTTCGAGCGCTTTGAGAAGCTCCTTGCTTCGCTTGTTCGTTAGGCAAGCCTCAAGCAGGACTTCGTTTTCGTCAGGGCCACAATATCCGAGACGGTTCGGCATGAAACTGTGCCGGGCAGCTAGGACGGCTCCGTCGTCCTTTCCTGAACTCACTTCAGAACATTCCTTCTGATGTTCCGAACTCCGTCCCTATTATTCTCAGCGCGTCGATTACTTCCTGTGCTTCAGATTCTTTGAGTATTTTAATGGCGAAGCCCCCTTGCACGAGCACGAAGTCTCCGACTTTTCCCTGAATTAAGCTGTTGTTAACGTTCTCTCGAATTCCTTGATCGCCATAGTCAACTGATACGAACTTACCGTTGACTGCGATTATCTTGCCCGGGATTGAGAGGCACATTTTCGTCATCACCCACCTGAATATCCGGCGCCTATATGTTTGTGAAACAATTCCCAGTTCTGGAATAATATTGTAGCTTGTGGAGGTTGGAGAAGAGGTTCATTACGTTGAAGGATTTACAGGAAGCTGACGGGTAATGGCAAAACGGACAGAGATCGTTACTTCTTCGGAGGATGAAGTGTTCGATATCGAATTAGAAGCGGACATCCTGAAGGCGAATAGGCAGTTAGCTCTGGAAAATCATGCTAAGCTGAAGGAGAACGATATCACTGCGATAGATGTAATGGGATCGGTGGGTTCAGGAAAAACATCCCTGATCAAAGCCATCGTTTCCCTCCTTAAGGCGACTCATCGAATAGCCGTGATTGAAGGCGATGTTACAACAACGATCGATGCAGACATCATCGCCTCAGAAGGTGTTCCTACGGTGCAAGTGAACACGGGTAAAGAATGCCATCTTGATGCTAACCTCATAAAGAAAGCACTCGCGCGGATGCAATTGTCCAAATTGGATCTAATCTTCATCGAGAATGTCGGTAACCTAATTTGCCCGGCAGAGTTCCCACTCGGGTCGGATAAGAGACTCGTTGTGATCAGCGTCACTGAAGGCCCATACATGGTTGTCAAGCATCCGATGATGTTCCATGAGGCGAATTCCGTGGCGATAAACAAGGTTGATTTGGCCGATGCAATGGGAGTTGATCCCTCTAACCTGAAGGGGGATATCTCTAGGCTAAACCCTAAAGCGACGGTCGTGTCCACTGACTGCAGACACATGGTGGGTATCCGGGAAGTGATTCGCAGCCTGGGGTTAGCGTAAAGTCTAGAGATGGAGACGGATGCATGAGTTCTCTATAGCAACCTCACTAGTCGACACGCTCCTAGAATTTGCCCAGAAAAATCAAGCGCAGGGCAAGCTGCTGGAGGTCCACCTAAAAATAGGTAAACTACGAGCAATCTCAATCGAACAGTTGAAGTTCTCATACCGAGTCCTGGCAAAAGACCAGTTCCTTAGCGGGTCCCGATTGATAGTCGAAGAGACTCCAGCCCTACTCCATTGCCCCAAATGTGGCTTCAGTAAGAATTTTGAGGTTGCAGATGACTCATACCACTTTGCACTTCCAAGCCTATCCTGCCCAAAATGTGGAGCGACCGTAGATCTCGAAGGCGGAGACGAGGTTGTGATTACCAAGGTCCGCATTAAGGCTCCCTCAAAGAAATGACTGCAGCCATCAAAAGATCGATTTTCTATATAGAGTCACGTCGCAATATATAACAGGGTTGAATCCGCACAATTACGTAAACCGGCACCGAGGAAAATAGATTGGAGATCAGAAAAGTCCAACGCGTTGGACATTCCACGCTTACCGTCTCTCTTCCCAGCGACTGGGTTAGACAAGTGGGGCTTAAACAAGGAGGAGTAGTGACGCTTCGACTTTCCGAATTTGGAGAGTTGATCGTGACTCCTGGGAGTGAGCTTGAAGGAGAGGAGACTACAATTTGCAAGATCAACGCAGATGCCTGTAAGGATGGAACGGCGCTCGGGCGAATCATCACGGGGAACTATATTCTTGGTCGAGATACGATTATTGTCTCCTCCGAAGAGGGATTGACGGCGGAACAGACAACTGAGATCCGTGACTCAACCCATAGGCTGAGCGGGTTAGGTATTGTTGATCAATCACAGAACGAGACGATTATTCAGTGTTTTCTTGACCCATCCAAGTTCTCTATCACCAGTCTCTTGTCCCGATTGTATAAAGTAGTGGTGTCGATGGTTGAGACTTCGATGCAGGCCCTAATGGATCAGAAATTCTCACTCGCGTTACAAGTGTTGGAGCTTGAAGGTGAAGCCGATAGACTATACTGGTTGATCCTGCGTCAAATCTTCCGTGCAATATCTAAGATACCACTGTCGCGTCACGCCGGTATTGAATCCGCCACAAACGCTGTTGGTTACCGAGCAGTGTCAAAATACCTCGAGGAGATAGCTGATTGCAGCGAATCAATAGCTAATCAAATTCTTAGCATAGCTGACGAAAACCAAACCCAATCCACCGCCATCATTAACGAAATCTGCAAGACGGGAACAGAGGCGCTGGAGATCTGTAAAGGAGCCATGGATTCACTCTTCATGTTGGACAATGACCTTGCCAATCGAATCATCGCGAAGTGTGAGCGGTTTGAAAAGCTTGAAAGGGATTTAACAGAACAAGTCGTCTCTTCAGTTCCGAATCGTAAGACAGCTGTTGCGCTCAGAGGCGTAGTTTGGAATCTTACTGAAATCTCCCGATCAGCTAAGATGATCTGTGAAGTCGCCATCAACCGGTATCTGGAAGACAACACCGAGGTCTGCCGCTTCTGGAAGGAGCGGAAGAGCGGGGGAGAAATCCAATACCTAAAGAAACTAGTAGTCTGAGACCTTTTTTTGAGCCGAAATCACTCGCAATCGTAGGCGCCTCAGAGACCCGGAATAGGATAGGTTACGTTCTAGCAGAGATTATGCTTGCAAACAGGCGACGAGGCATCTTCAAAGGCGAAGTGTACCTCGTTAACCCAAAGCACAAGGAGATACTTGGCGAGAAGTGTTATCCGAGGGTCTCCGACCTTCCAAGAATTGCAGAAACAGTACTGGTCGCCATACCGTCGATTCACGTTCCGGAAGCGATAGACGACGCTGGTCAGTCAGGTACAGTTGCCGGAATAGTCATATCGTCAGGATTCGCAGAAATCGGAAACATCGCGCTTGAGAAGCGACTAGTCGATTCCGCCTCAAAGTATAAGCTGCGAATTCTAGGACCAAACTGCCTAGGTGTCTACGATCCATATACCGGAATGGACACCCTGTTCCTCCCTGAAACGAAGCTATTATCGGATGGCAGGGAAGTAATCGCGACGCCCAGACCAAGGCGTGGATCAGTTTCGTTACTCACCCAGAGTGGCGCATTTGGGTGTGCAGCGCTCGACTATATGGCTGGCCCCCACGGGATCGGAATAAGAAGATTTGTCAGCTACGGGAACAGGTGTGACGTGACCGAGAGCGAATTGCTTGAATACTTTGCAAACGATCCCAAGACTAAGGTCATTCTAACCTACCTGGAAGGATTAGCTAATGGCCGCGAATTCACGGAGAAAGCGAAAGAGATTACGAGAAAGAAACCAGTCGTAGCCCTGAAGGCGGGCAGATCAGAAGCAGGAAAGAGAGCCGCGGCATCTCACACAGCGGCATTAGCGGGCTCGGACCAAATCTATCAAGGAGCCTTCAGAGAAGCGGGCATCATAAGAGCTCAGAACGTTGAAGAATTCTTCGACTTCGCTCGTGCATTAGCGATGCAACCCCCAGGGCTCACAAACAATGTCGCAGTCGTGACCAACGCGGGCGGTCCAGGAATTATTGCAACAGACGCACTAGAAGGTTCAGGACTAGAAGTTCGGAAATTCCCCAAACGGATAATGTCCAAGTTCTCCGACCTCAAAGCTGACAAGAGACTGTTGCCGGTTCTCTCGGGCGCAAATCCGATTGACTTAACTGCAGAAGCAACCAGTCAAATGTTCGCACTGACCTTGTCCATTCTGCTGGACGATCCGAGCATAGGAGGAATTGTTCTCATTGCATTGCACCATGCGCCAACTATTCTTGATGACGCTGTAGGAATGATAGCGGAGACCATAGGGAAACGTACGAAACCTGTGACTGTTTGCGACATGGGGGAGACAGAAATGGCTGAGACCATGAGAACAATGTTCGAGAAGCGTGGAATCCCGTCATTTTCTATGCCCGAGCGTGCAGCGCGCGCGCTCTGGGCGCTCATTTACTACGGAAGATATTTGAGAACTCACAATGTTACTGGTAGAAGAGGATAGGACGCCCCTTGTCGAACAGATCAACTTTGGAAAACATCAGAGCGTCCAAAATAGATTCACTCGTCACGGACCTTATCGAAGTCGTCCTAGAAAGTAATCTACGCAAGATAATGTCCGTGATGGCTGAAAAGCGAGTTCATGAAATCCTGATACCTGACAAAAATCGATGCGGGATGATTATGCTATCGGACACTTTGCGTGCCAGCATGGAGACAAAGCCCGAAACATTGGTAAATCATATCCCGGTCATGACGATGGAAACCACAGTGGGCGAAGCTGCTCGCATAATGGCAGATTACAAGATCAGCACGGTCCCAGTTTCAGACGGGCGTAAGATAACGGGGCAGGTAACCAGCTTGAGTCTCCTCCAATTGTTGAAAGGGAATCTACCAGACCAGAGAATATCCTCGATCGCCAAGGAAAGCCCTCTAACTATGAACGAAGACGACTCTGCAGCGACAGCCCGAGAACTCTTGTCACGCAAGCGGATCAATAACATTCCCATAAAACAAGGAGACAAGCTAGTCGGGCTAGTAACATCAACCCAAATTCTCGGGGTGCTGCCGGCTCCTCAGCGGGTTAGTGCAAAGTCGAGAAGCCCAGAAACCCGATCCGGCTTGGATTTCCCAGTGAAAGACATTATGGATCCTGACCCCTTGACGTGCCCGCCTCAGACCTCTGCAGAGGAATCGCTGAGCAGAATGCTGAGCCTTGACAAGACGTGCATACTAGTCGCTCAATGGGACGAACTGCAAGGCATTGCAACTCACGGAGACTTCATCACTCTCCTGGCGGAACCAGAGGAGAAACCAGAAATCCCAATTTACATCGTTGGTCTCCCTGACGATCCCTTTGAAGCAGAAGTAGCCAAGCAGAAATTCAAGCGAACAATTAATCAACTACACAAGGTTCTACCCCAGATCCTCGAGGCCAGATCTGTAATCAAGTCAACAGCAAAAGCAGCAGGGAAGGAAAAAAGGCGGTATGAAGTAGCAGTGCACATCAAAACTCCGAAGAACTCCTATAGTTACGCGGCGAGCGGTTGGGAACTTGCAGAAATCTATGACACAATCACAGACAGGCTTAAACGGTTACTATCACAGAAGGAGCGACGGAGAAAACAGTACGCCAGAGAAAGTGAGTAAGCTTCAAGATGGTCTGCTAGGAGGCGGGAAAAGAGAAGATGCTACTACCAACACAGATGAGACGAATCGAAATCATTGTTCCAAAGAGAAAATTCGAAGACGCCATGCTCTACCTTCGCGAATTGGGCATCGTCGAGTTGTTGGACGTAAAGGAGATGATCAAGGGATATGGCGAAGGTGTCTCCCCTACCGCAGTATCCGATCGTCTCTATCGGCTAACGACTCTTGAATCAAAGATAAACTCGATAATTACAGCTCTTGGACTCATCTCGCTACCAGGAGTCCAACCTACAATTGTCGACGCCCGCATGTCTGATGAACAGATTGTGGAGTCAGAGCGAAAGATAGCTGAAATCGAACAGAAAGTTACGTCTACGACGAATGAAGCAGAGGCACTGAAATCTCTCATCAATTACGCCGAACGACAACTCAAGCTAAGTATCGAGGAAATTGCTAAAATCGAAAACGTAAACTCACCGGAAGGCCGCAACAAACTTGAGGAAATAGTGAGCGGCATCTTTCAAACTCTGAAACCGTCGGAACTGAAGTTTGCTGAACCATTGAGTCAACTGATTGAAGAGAAGGGACTTGAGGACGCCGTTATAAATGACATAACTAACAACGTGGCAAAATTACTCTCAACCAAACGAAGTGAGAGCGCGATAGCTGACGCGGTCACACAGACTCTCGGCTTGAAAATGAAAGCAATGGTCAGAAGCAAGCGACTTTCATACGAAGCCACAAGCCGAATCGAGGAGGCTAAGAAACGGCTATCAGAACTTAATCATGAGCTCGATGAGGTAAAACGAGCTGATGGACAGTATCTCTTAGTTCAGCGGGAGATCGTGGGAGCAGAGCGATCATTTGAACAGGCGAAAGGGCTTTGTGGGAAAACCGAATCAACATACATGATCGAAGGCTGGATACCCACAGCAAAGGTTTCACCCGTCACTGCTCAATTGAAGAAGATGTGCGAGGACGAAGTGATAATTAGAAGTTGGCCGAGTAAGAATAGTCCAACGAGTCTTCATAACCCTAAGAGCGTCGCAATTTTCCAAAAATTAACGGTGGGATTTGGCATCCCTAAGAGTGATGAAGTTGATCCTACCGTGCTATGGCTCATCACTTACCCGATTTTCTTCGGATTCATGTTCGGCGACGTCGGAAACGGGATTGTTGTCATAATAATCTCAAGCATCATTTACATGTACAAACGAAGAGGCCTGGTGATACCCGACATAGCCTACGGGGGCATGGGTGGAGTGTTCAACATGGTAATCCAGGGCTCCGGGCTTCTAATCTTCAGCGGCGCCGCTTCACTCGTAGTAGGATTCCTCTATGGCACAGTCTTCGGAAATCTAGAATGGTTCAGAATACTCACTGGTTTACCCGGACCCTTATGGTTCGAGCCATTCGACAACATTCGACTGATGCTCAGATTGTCCATCACAATCGGAGTGATCCACATCATGTCAGGACTCATCCTGGACATTTTCAATAAAGCGTACGTCAAAGATTATCGTGAGTTAATCTCAGGTCCCCTCGTCTGGCTGTGGTTCTACGGCGCATTTGGCATAACGCTGCTTCAATACGGACTCAGATTCCCCAACTACCTATTCAACCCAACCAACAGCGTCGACATTTTCCTGAGGATAGGAGTCCCCCTCATCGCAATGATCGCCCTCAAGGCGTGGGCTGAAGGGCCTATGGGAATGATGCATGCGTTCGAATCGTTACTTGCATCGTTATCGCATACCATATCGTACGTTCGAATTCTCGCCATGAAGCTAATTGAAGATGTCTTCTATCACCTCTTCAACGGTGTCCTAATTTTCTTCTTAGCATGGGCAACGGTGGCTGGTGACGTGATAGGGTACACCCTGTTTGGAGCATTGACGGTGGTCCTAATCTTCATCCTAGAAACCGCATTCGTCTTCATGCAATCGCTTCGACTCCACTGGGTCGAATGGTTCCTCAAGTTCTACTCAGGTAGCGGGACCGAGTTCAAACCGTACGCCGCAGATAGAACCTACACGAGAGTAAGGGCCGGAATCAACTGAGCTAACGCCGTTAGTTTGAACAAACACCATGGCCTGTTTATATCCGGCCATGTCGCTTGCGTATCAGACAATGGCAGATTTCGATGCTGGAAGAGACGAGCCATCTTGATGCCCTGCAGACTCACCAGAGTACGGACGAGATTGTAGCTGACCTGCAAGAATATGGGCTTACCAGGAACGAAGCACGCGTACTCTTCTTCTTAGCAAAGAACGGTTTATCGAGAGCCAGCGGAGTTTCAAGAGCAGTCCAGATTAACCGCACGGAAACGTACAGAACGATCAGGAACCTTCAACATCGCGGCCTCGTAGAAGCTACACTCGAGAGGCCCGTAAAGTTTCAGTCCGCATCATTCGAAGAGTGTCTCCGAATTCTAATAGACGAGAGAAAAACAAGGCTCAAGATTCTCGAACGCCGCGGCGAGGACCTCCGCCGAATGTTCGATACTCTGCGGTCGGAACCTGTCCGACAGGAAATAGAACGATTCCAAGTAATCGAGGGCAGGCCCAGGATTGAACAGAAGCTGCAATCAATGTATACACAATCCAAGAGATCAGTGATGACAGTCCTGTCATCGTCCGAGTTGCTACGAGCAGACATTTCAGGCCTCTTTGATCCGCTTGAAGAATCCAATCGAACGAAAGTCAAAGTTAGAGCAATTACGTCAATAGATCACTCAAGTCTTGGCGTCGTTGAAAAATTACCTGAAACGATTGAAGTGAGGCATCTTGATCTTAAGGCGCGGCCTGTTCCTCGAGTCACAATAATTGATGATTCGGAAGCTCTTTTTGAGATCACGACAGATGAGGCACGGCGCAACGAGCAGGTGGCACTATGGATAAACAGCCGTCCCTTCGTAGGGAATCTTCAAGCATACTTCGAGGAAATGTGGACCTCTGGAACTCCGGCAAGTGGAAGAATCGAAGCACTGAAGAAAGGGATAGACTCCGATGATCTCAGAATCTACAAAGGCAGAAATGACGTAGCGCGCCAATTCAGCAGCATGATTGAGAATTCTAGACAAAGCGTTGAAATCTGGACGACTATGCGCGGTATACAAGCGCTTGCCGATTTCAACTTCGCACAACTTGAGGAAGCGAAGGGTAGAGGCGTGAAGACTCGTGTTATCGCTCCAATCACGAGCGAGAATACGGAGGGGGCACGTAAACTAGTACCTGTCTCTGAACTCCGTTATTCTGAAGCGCTTGGACCTGCCGGGATCATCATCGTTGACCAACGCGAACTCATGCTATACGAAAGACTCCCAGACGATAATAACGCGGAGATTGGAGCTGACGTAGGATTCTGGACCAATAGCAGACGCTTCATAGAGACTATGAGCAGAGCCTACGACGCACTCTGGAAAGGAGTATTTGCCATATATCCATCTAAACGTCGCGGACTCCACGGATAAGATTAGAGGCACGAGAGTCAACCAAACGAGGCGCACTCCGTGACCCCTAGAATTGGCTGCATGCTACCTACTGACACAACCTTCAGCCGCCTTGTCGAAATCACTCAGAACTGCGAGCGACTCGGCTACGACAGCATATGGGTATTAGATCATCTGGCCCCGTACTGGCTCAAGTCTGCTGCTAGTCTGGAATGCTGGACGACACTTGCTTCACTTGCTGCTCATACTCAGGATATCAAACTGGGCAGCTTGGTAGCAAACGCGAACCTGCGTCACCCCTCTCTCTTAGCCAAGATCGCAAGCTCTCTCGATAACATCAGTCATGGACGCGTCATCTTGGGAATCGGTGCAGGAGACAGACTAAGCAAACAAGAATTGACCTCTTTCGGCTATCAATACGAAACTATCGATGAGAGAGTGATACGTCTTCGTGAGACTATTCAAATTCTAAAGGGGCTCTGGAGTTCGGACGATTTTTCATTCATAGGCAGACGCTTCCGCATCTCGCACGCAAGGCTTGAGCCTAAGCCTACTCAGCATCACTTACCGATTTGGATAGGCGGAAAACATCATAGGTTGCTGGATCTTGTTGCAGAATTAGCGGATGGCTGGAACTATTGGAATATCGATCGACGGCAACTGGTAAGTAAAACGAACTACTTGCGGAAAAGATGTGCGCGCTCGCACCGTTCGTTTAATCAAATACTTAAGTCATGGTCGGGGACGATTCCACGAAACTACTCAACGAACGAGCTTGTTGACTACTTGAAGACGCGATCGGTCGCGAAAACTGAATATTTCATCGGATATTTCGGCAAGTATACGAGGCGGGAGCTCCTGGAGGAGTTCGCCGACGTCGTGCACAAGCTATAATCCGTTCACGCAAACTGACAAAGACGCAGCCTCCATAATTACCAACAGCAAGCTATGTACCAAGCAAATAAGTAAGTGACACCCCCACAAAGAGGAGAGGCCTGTCTCGATGAAACGCTCAATGAAGCTTTTCGAGCGTTTGCTGGACACCGACGTCAAGGCTGACTTACTAACGCTATTTCACAACAACTCTAACCTGTCTGAAACATCCGAAGGGCTCGCTAGGAGAATTGGCAGGAATCCCACAGAGGTGCGTCGCGAGCTTGATGATCTGGTCGAGCTGGGCATTCTAAGAAAGGTGGAAATGTACTCTTTTGGCGTTGACAGAGACATGGAAATTCAGGACGCAATCTCTAAGCAACTAGCTCTTGGAGAGATATCAGACAGCCAATTCGAAGTTGAGCGAATTGCAACTCTCCCTAAGATATCAACAGGCCTTGAGGTGCTGGATAGAGTCTTGCCCAGTGGAATGCCCCAAGTCAGCACGGTTTTAATTCTTAATGATCCTGGGTCCGGTGAAGAAAGCATTATCGCCCATTTCGTAAGCAAACAGGTCCAGGAAGAAAAATCCACAATCTATGTGACGCTGGATAACTTTCCGGCGAATATTCGGCAGATTGCACAGACGCAGATTAGTAAGGAAAATGTGGATTGGTCTTCACTGATGTTCGTTGACTGTTATTCCAAGACGGTTGGTGTGGAGAGCGACGAGCCGCACATCGAGGATCCGGAGAATTTGTCAGCCATCAGCATAGCAATATCTGACATAATGAACAAGAAATCGATTTCTCTCATCGTCCTCGATTCGTTCAATACGCTTATTCGAAAGAGAGGCGTACGGTCCGCGATTGAATTTCTGCGCGTCATCGTTGCGCGCGCTCGTCAGGCCAAATGCTTATGCCTGGTCACCATGAACCGTAAGGCGTTTCATCCGGCCATGATTGCTTCTGCCCAAGATGTTGTCGACGGAGTGATCGAATTGAAGATTGAGGAGGGAACTGAAGGAATAGCACGTTCACTGAGAATCCTCAAGATGGTGGGCACAAAACATGTCACGGCCTGGACGCCCTATGACATATCCGACGAGGGTAAGTTCGTTTCAGCCAAGACAACCTCGTAAGGTAAATGACGTTATCCTAATTCCTTCAGTTTGGCTGGGAGATACTTGTCAACTATATACGCAAGTCCGTAGCGACTGAAAGCTTCCTGCTCTGCCTTTCTCTTGATTTTCAGAAAAGTTGCAATCTCTCGCTTCCAAAGCTTACCGTCGTACCGCGGGTCCTTTTCTAATTCGTAGAGTCGCTTGATGTCGAGATCGGTAAGGGGGTCGCTAGGGAGCTTGTAGTTCACTATATCTGAAGCCCAGACTCCAGCCCATTTGGCGTCAGGAGTATTCAGGTCTCTGAGATGAGCAGCATTGGCGGATCCGGCGATGATGACGTTTGCAATGTGCATTCCCCAGGGGTCAGCGTCGCAGAATATGTAGACTGGCAGTTTCAGTTCCTTGTTCATTCGGCGTATTAGTCCGCGTGTAGCTCGAGGAGCCTGGCCTGCAGTGTGAATTAGCAAAGCCTTGTACTTCTCATGAACCCTTTCTTCAATGAACCGGGTGAATAAGCCTCCCTTCTCGATCGCAATGATTTTGTCAGCTTTGCATTCAACAAATTCGGAGTTCGTTAATGCTGGGCCAATCATCATTCCATCGGGATGCGAAGATAGATTGAGCGTCTTTCCTTCGTAGCCTGGAACAGTGTATTGTATGGTGAGGTCCCCGAATATTGCGCTGCGTTCTTCTGGAAAGACGTTGAAGTCCTCCCGCGGGTGTCCAAGCACTGTCTCAAGATCAGTGATTATGTCATCGCTTTCCGCTTGGTCGGAAAAACTCATCTCGTAGGCTTGTGCAGAATAGAAGACGTCTCGTAAAGTGGACGTCTTCGCTTCCCGTGTGAGTTCATCGACGAACGATCCGGTCCACACAAGCTGCGTTAATGGTCTTACGTGTCTTATGTTTCGTGCACTTCTTCGTACGAAATGATCACCTAGGATATATTGCCTAGTGCCTTGATCGTATCGGATGTTCGTGATTGATCGGCTGGGCATCCTGATGGATGGCCATTGCTTTTGAGATAGTTGCGTGTAGATTTGTTCGCCTAACCCTTTGAGACTTGACAGTACTGTGACTCGTTTCTGCTCAACCCGGTTAGGCGACTTACTCGTCGTCTTGGTCTTCAATTTCTTCTTCATGTGTCAAGACACTCTTGAGCATCGGGCTAACATCGGGCGGCTTACTTTTCTTCGCGAGTTTCGCTGAGAAGATAGCTATCTTGGGTAGATACTTTTGGAACACGTCTAGTCTACGCTTATCGTGTGCCAGGTTTATTTTCTTTGAAAGGAATAGGGATAACCGTCTGGCTACTTCTCTGACGGCATTTAGGATTTCTCTTTCAATGTCTGGACGGTCTGCAATGAATTCCTTTCCAACAGTCTTGTATGGAACTTTTGTGGAGCAGATATGAACGAAAACAGCAATTGGCATATCGACTGTAGCTTTGTAGTGTCGCCAATCAACTTCAGTGTTAACAACTTTCCATGAGACGTCACTTGCCTCATCAAAGAGCAACGGGATCTTGTTTGCGAATCGGTAAAGTCTGATGCCGCTTCCAGCCTGAATTTGGCCACCATAAGCCACTCCAACTTCTACGATGAACGGAAATCCAGCATAAGCAGACGGCTTCCGTTGATACACAGCCACAAACTCTGGAGAGAGCTCCTTCCTGATGCCCGCTTCGAGTAATTCCTCTCCTAGAGGAGATAGGCAGCTTGCGTCAGGTGCCAAGAATTTGTAGTTCTTCATTCCGTTAACAATTTGGACAATCTCCTCCGCAGAGAGCTTCTTCGGATTCTTCTTAGTCGAAATGTTGACTTGTGACAGAAATGAAGTCGCGATCGTCTTGCCGACTCTGTGAAAATGGGACTTTAGAAACGATACCAGAGTCCGTTCCTTCGTAAATTCGATCAGGCGCCTCATTGTTTCAACGTCGACACCATATGGGTGAGGAAGTGTTTCCTGCGGTGGCTTAGGCATTTGCATAGTCGCTCGATCAAACCGGTAAAATCGTCCTCTGGGATCAACATAGGTTATCGTTGCATATGGCGCAACGATTGCCGTCTGCATTAGGTAATCAAGGATCTTTGGCATGGCACGAGTGTAGTCAGCTTCAGTCGCGAAGTCAATTACTGTTCCATGCCATCGATCGTCATTTGGAAGAGTCTTGTGACTCAGGATCATGGGTTTGTTCTTTTGAATGTCAATTGTGATTTCATAATGGTGAATCTTATTGGGGCCAGTGCTGGACATGATGCTGGCTTTTCCGTGTGTAGTGATTTGTCCGTATAATATGGCCATCTTGCCACCTAGGCCAAATGTTCCTCTGGTCTGTCGCAACTTGTACTTGGAACCGAAGAGTACCTGCCCGAATGCTGAGGGAATGATATCGTAAGGGATACCTATTCCATTATCTTCAATGTGAATTCGGTATACTCCAGGACCGTCGGTGGGTCCTGATTCATGTGAAATCCTCAGGTAAATCTCAGGAGGAATTTCACGAGTCTCGCACGCGTCTAATGCATTCTCTACCAGTTCGCGGACGGTTGAGTATATTGCGCGAGTTGGGTTTGTGAATCCTGCGATGTCCCTGTTTCGATAGAAGAAGTCAGCTGCTGAGATCTCCTGGAAAACTTCTTGAAGCGACATCTGTGTTCGCCTATGTGAGAGGTTGTAATCGCTGACGTGATACGCGGCTACATGGGGGGTTTCTGCCAGAGTTCAAGGGTTTCTCTCTTCTTGCTTTCGCTCTTTATCTTTCTAAGTAATTTGTACACTGTGGAATGTTGTTTCCCTTTAAGAAGTAGTTCTATTGCTTCTCTTGCAGCAGTCACTGTTTCAAATTCGCCCAGCATCGAAATTGTATGCCCGTAAACGGAGACTTGAGCATTTGTCATTTCCTCTATTAGCCTTCGGATCTTTCCCTCACGACCGATCACGCGTCCTTTCAATCTGGCAATGTCTCGCTCGTTCCTTCCGAATGTTTCACGAAGATCGATGACATCTAGCACGATATCATCGTCAGTTAATTTGAGGGCTCGTTGCGGTGAGAAGCCTCGAGCAATAGCTACGACGACGTCCCTGGCTCGAAGGATTGTTGTCGGGTCGTCGGAAGCTGCAGCTGGAACAATATCCACAATACCATTTTCGCTCTCGATTACGAGCTGAGCCTTGAAGGCCTCTTCTATTTTGCTCTTAGTTGAGCCTTCCTTACCAATTAGAACACCAAGCCTATCCAAAGGAATCGTGGTGCTGACTTTAGTTTCCATTCGCGCCAGTCACCCACTTCTTAAGTCTCTCTAAAGGTGCCACTGTGACACCTATCTTGCCGAAATACTGATTGAGTTGGGCTAGATCCCTCTCCAGGAAGATCTGCGCCATTTGGTGTTCTACGGTTACGCCTTGCGCGAAGTCAATCAACACGGGTTCCAAACCATCCATCATAATGTTGTATTCGCTTAGATCGCCATGAACCAGCTGAGCCTTTTGATAAAGGCGCCTAACCGATTCCGCGATTTTATCGTAGACCTTTGCCGGGTGGTCAAGCGGAGTCTCTCTGAGCAATGGAGCCGGCCGCCCGTCGCTCCCTCCGATGAACTCCATCAATAGCACGTTTCCCACAACTTTCACCGGAGCCGGCACGCGTACACCTCCAAATTTAGCTTGTTGAAGGTTCCTGTATTCCTTCAACGCCCATAAATTCACGAGTGATCGGGTGTCCCGTCTAACGTTCTTGAATCTCTGATCACCTTGGATGTATGCAAGTCTCCCCCCTTTGAACTCACGGGAGGTTGTAAGGAAGATCTTAATCGCAACTTGTCTGCCGTCCTTCCCAAGCCCCCAATAAATGCGAGCTTCCTTTCCAGAGCGAAGTACACCGTGAATAGTCTTCAGATCTCCACGATTGAGCATCTTATAGACGATCATCAGAGTCGATCTATCGAATACTTCCTCAAGGGAGTCCATCTCCTCGCTCCGCTTTTCCTTCATCAGTTCCTGAACTTCATACCGAGCCACCCTTCGACGTAGCTTACGCTCTACTCTTGATTCCAACTACGACATCCCCTCCTTCTTCCGGAAAAATCAGACGGCAAGTCGCCCTTGACTACGGAGCCAATTTGACTGACTCTCAGTGTAACGCCAAAGGATGTCTCCTCTGGAATCAACTTGAAAATCCCACGGAGCAACCAACACTACGTCGCCCACTTTGATCCACACTCGACGTTTCATCTTCCCTCTAATCCTACATACCCGTTCATGACCGTCACCACATTTGACGAGTAACCTATCATACCCAAGCATCTGAGTTACAATTCCGAGCATTTGCCCTTCGTCAGGCATAACCATCTCTCGAAGTTCGCCCTCACTCAGAACTTTCTTCTTTCCCACTCATTTCACCGGTTCAATCACGATGTGCGAGTTGAAGGTATTATGGGTTTTCCATCTCTATCCTTTACATCCGTACGATCTGGACATGGGGGACCCCGGCAATTCGAACGATCGCGGAAGGATCAACTAACCGTTGTTGGACAGCAGCATCCACGATATGGCTCCCAACCAAGTTGGCTATATCGGCAGAGTCAATTTCACGCAATGCCTGCGTGACTGTTGCCTTAGCACCTTTGTAGAAATCGGCTTTCACTTCGAGTTTCAGTTTTCCTTCTCGAAAAGTCTCACCTATTAGGCTAGAGTCGCAGGCAGCCACGAGCCGGCAATTTGGGTCCTGAAAAACTCTAAGGTATACTTCGTCCACGTCGTTTTCACTTCGTTATCCAGAGAGGACGGAGGACCTTGCACCACAAGCCTCACACCTCAAAAAGAGGTATCTCCCTTCTTTCTCCATTTTCGTATCAGGACGGTTGCAGATTGGGCAAATAACGAATCTTTGAGCATAGATGGTTAACAACCTAGTTACCGTTCCTACGTCGAACTTGCCCTGAAAGATCGCTCTGCTGCCATCCAGCGAAGCTGCTGTGGCCAATTCCCTTGAGAGGAACTTCAATAAATGATGGGGGTCTCTGTTCAATACGCTACTAATGTCTCCGAAATTCTGAACGATCGTCCTCCTCCCCATTCGGATACCAACAACCTTGGGTATTTCGAACCTCTCTCCTGTTCCAACCGCCTTGGGTAGGTTGGAATATGCCTTATCGAGCAATTTCGCGTAATCTTCGCTCAATTTCTACCAGCATTAAACAGCATAACGAACCACATATTTGTTGATTCCCTTTTCGACAACTTCACTCTGATAGACTCCACAATCATTGTTAAGACCTTCAAAGATTGGTTGTAATGAACATGTGTGGAGGGGAGTCCGCTATGGGAAAATGGATAGTGAACGCGGCATGGCCTTATGTGAATTCTGTACCACACCTGGGCACGTTCATCCACCTACTGAGTGCGGACGTCTTCGCTAGATATCTCCGCCTTAAAGGAGAAGAAGTAATCGCGGTTACAGGATCAGATGAACATGGAACACCAATTGAGATTGAGGCCATAAGACGAGGGATCCAACCAAGAGAACTGACAGATCAGATTCACAGTGAGATTTGCAGGCTACTCAAGGCGTACAACATTAACTTCGATAATTACACTCGAACGGAGAGTCCTGTGCACATTCAGTTTACGCAGGAACTGTACCGCAAGGTGTACGATAACGGGTATGTGTACACCCAGACTGTGAATCTGCCCTATTGCGAAAAGGATCAACGCTTTCTTCCTGACCGGTTCATCGAAGGAAAATGTCCTCATTGCGCGTTTGAAGCGGCACGCGGTGATCAATGCGACTCGTGCGGTCGAGTACTCGACCCTCTCGAACTAATCATGCCCAAATGTGTGTTCTGCGGGTCCACTCCAATTATAAAATCATCTACACACTGGTTCTTTGATCTCCCGAAATTCCGAGACAGGTTGCTTTCAGTCTTGAAGGCAAACAAGCAACTTCCAGAAAACGCGCGGAATTTCTCGCTTAGATGGCTAGAGGAAGGGTTGAAACCACGGGCTTTAACGAGAGATAATAGATGGGGAGTTCCAGCGCCTTTTCCTGGAGCAGAGGGAAAGACCATCTATGTCTGGTTTGAAGCGGTGTTGGGATATGTCTCTGCGTCCATAGAATGGGCACAGAACGCTGGCATGGAGGATAAATGGAAGGACTTTTGGTTCGACAGTTCGACTCGTAATGTACACTTCATAGGAAAGGATAACATCCCTTTCCATGTGATCATTTTCCCTGCACTCCTCTTGGCCACTCATGAGAACTACGTGCTCCCCTGGCAAGTGGCCTCAACAGAGTTCATTCTGTTCGATGGCCAGAAGTATTCGAAGAGTAAGAAGATCGGCATCTGGATGGATGAGGCGTTAAAGGTTGCACCGGGAGAATACTGGCGCTACGTACTAATGGCGATTAGGCCAGAATTGCGCGACGCTAACTTCACATGGCGCGATTTCGAGATGCACGTAAACAGTGAACTCAATGACGTTCTCGGGAACTTCATTCACCGCACGCTGGTATTCATAAGCAACAATTTCGATGGGAAAATTCCTAAGGCAGACGTCTTCGATGAAAAAGATGAAGAGTTCAAGCGGCAGATCTCTGAAGCGCCTGGGAAGGTTACCGCATTGCTCGATCAATTTCAACTAAAGACCGCGCTAGCTAGCATAATCGAACTAGCAAGGTCGGGCAATCAGTACTTGAGTGAACGCGAACCTTGGCATCTCATTAAGGTCGACAGGGGCAAAACCGCAACTACGCTCTTTCTTGCGTCACAGCTAGTGCGGACTCTGGGAATTCTTATTTCACCATATTTGCCCGAAACGGCTGGTCGAATAAGCGACCAATTAGGAATTAGACGAGATTTGGAATGGACCCAAGCAGGAAAACTCGACCTTGAACCAGGACATCAGATAGGGCAACCTGAACCATTGTTTCATAAGATAATTGTTCCAAAATAATTGCGAGAGATCTAATTGTCCGTCCTGAAAATCGATATGCACGTTCACACGGAAAACTCGCCTGACGCTCACACGAGGATTGGTGATCTGCCGAGGGTAATCAGTGAGAAAGGTTTGGATGGGATTGCGGTCACTGAACATAACTACTTTGATCCTCCGAGATTTGACAACGTAATCATCCTGCCAGGAGTCGAAATCTCTTCTGCTGAAGGGCACATTGTTGCACTCGGCGTGCATGAGATCATCCCGCAGAGACTCTCCGCTGATGAGACTTTACGAAGAATTCATGACCAAGATGGGATTGCTATTATCCCACATCCGTATGACCCCGTGTGTGAATGTGTGAAAATATCCAATCTCAAGGTGAGGCCTGACGCTGTAGAGACTATGAATGCGGACGCGTTGTCTTTCGGATTCTCGAATTATCTCGCAAGAAGAGACGCACGTAAATTCAATCTTCCTCAAGTGGGAGGAAGTGATTCGCACATTCCTGAATCAATTGGCGACTGCTACACTCTAATTGAGTCCCCCACCCGGTCTGTAGATGGCATCTTGTCTGCCATACGCAACGGAAAGACACATCCAGTCGGGCACGCGACCTCGGTCATGAACAAATGGCGGAAGCTCAGCTACAAGTTCAAATGACAACGCGCAAGCTATTCTATCTGGTCGAGCCCTAGAGTTAGGGCCATTTCGTTATCCCCGTCGGATTCAGGTTCAAGTTCATCAAGGTTCATGGAAAGTTTTCTTGATGATGGCGAGTAAGGGAAAGCTATTCCTGTTGCGACCAGAAAGACACTGGGTTCAACTTCACTTTCCCTGAAAGAGCACACGATAGTATTCGAAGGACACAGTGCTTTCGATACCCATCTTGATGCGCGAGCGAGAGTCTTTCGGTCAATTTCTCGTGCTGAGATACCGAGAAAGACCTCTGGTTTGCATGAGAATTCGCTAACGGGCAAGAGTGCTCTTAACGCTCTCAGAAGGGCTTCTTCAACATTCGAGTTCGCCCTGGCCGAGCTGACCCTTGCCAGTTGTCCCCTCTCTAGCATACTCCTGAGGAGCCTTCTGCATGAAGCATTCGTTAACGATTCACAGATCCTAAAGGCGACATCCGAGTATTCTAATCTTACAAGGCCAGAACTAGAGGCCTTTTCTGTAGTGTCGACGATTATGATCGTGTCGCAGAATCGATGCATTAGTCGAAGATTTCGTGCTGTACACCAGTTGGTGAGGTTCGTTCCCGGCACGAGGCCAATTAGAAGAGAACGATCGCTTCTAGCTAACTCAGCAGCATACCGCACCTCAGCGTCAATCAACTTTCCCGCAATGAAGACGATGCCAGAACCCCGCTCTGCGACGATCGTTCCGAATGGTTCGTGGCATGATTGATTCAGCATATCAAGACCGTGCAGTGCCATCTCATCATTTTCGAGACTGTTTCGTTCTCGTGATCTTAGCACTGTCGACCGTTTGAAGAACCAGTCGAACCGGGGATACAAGGGAGATTGCGTGAGGCGCCTCAATTCGGATGAAACTGTGTTTCGCAGTTACGCATGAATGAGAGTAGAAATCGACCCCCGTTAACCCCCGCCCACGGGCGGTATTATCGCGAAGGTGCAATCTTGTGTAATTAGCGTTTCAAATCCTTTGAGGGATGAAATCAGGTTCTCACCCACTAGAAATTGAAGATTTGGCCGCGGATGGGCGGTCTTCGAATCAAAGATGTAGTCCTTCAATTGCGTGTGCCTTGTCACGATGATCTTCAGAAGATCAAGAACGGTAATTCCTTGAGTTACGTTGAGAACTTCGTCACGTAGGTTGACCATTTCGCGTACTATAGCGAAATATTGTACTTTAACGTTCATGGCAGTTCACCATTCGAACTTCTCCGAGTTAATTGTATCGTTTTGGGTCAACTTGCTTTAGCCTCATCAATCCGGGTTACTCCGGGTTATTCTCATCCTCGCCGACTAGGCACTGTCAATATTATTCAATTACGGTCCATGACCATATTAAATTAGTTCACCTTGCATCAATTTCCCCGTGGGTAATCTGACGATGTCAATTGTTGACCCCTCAGCTTTCGTTGAGAGGCGGGATCTCTTGGGAGCGGATACTCGTGTCCGACCTGGGGCACGAATCGAAGGAGAGGTGAAGACGGGCGAGGGCGTGCTAATTGATTCAAACGCAATAATCCTCGGTCCCGTGAATATTGGAGATGGGACTTACGTGGGATCAAATTGTGTAATTGGGCATCCGAACGTTTCCGAAATCACGGAATTGCGCCATACGCATCGGATCATCTCCAAAGGTCAAACGTTCATCGGAAAGAACTGTGTGATTCGGTCTGGTACTGCTATCTATTCTGCGGTTAAGGTGGGTGATGACACGGTTTTCGGTCATAACGTCACACTGCGCGAAGAGGTAGTTGTGGGGAGTGGGACTAAGTTAGGAACGAATGTTGTTGTTGATGGAAAGTCGAGTATCGGATCGAACGTTTCGATACAGACGGGAGTATACATCTGCACTTATTCAACCGTAGAAGAAGGTGTCTTCTTAGGCCCATGTTGCGTATTTGCGAATGACAAGTACGTGTGCCAGAAGGAGTTCAAACTGGTCGGACCGACCGTGAGGAAAGGAGCAAGCATAGGAGCAAATGCTATTCTATTTCCCGGCATCGTCGTTGGCGAAGGCGCGGTTGTGGGTTCGCAGGCCATGGTGAACAGAGATGTACCTCCGAGGAGCATTTACGCTGGTCTCCCAGCAAGGAAGATTCGAGATGTGCCAGCAAACTGGCGTTCTTCATTGCTGCAAAGGTAAGAGGGGACACGCCAGAATGGATAAATATTGATCGTCCTATTGACGGGGCAGTTCAATTCGGACACCGATGAAAGCGGAGCAAGCTGAGGTTGAAAATTAAACTCTTTGTTTCTGGCCTATTTCTAGTTCTGATTCTGGGAATTCTCGCCCCGCACGTCTCAGCTGCTGCATCCCCGGCTACTTCGCCTTCGGGAGTTGGAATTGAGATTCAAAGAACTATCTCAGTGGGACCATTTGGGGTTATTCACATCAGTGACGCCTTCAACGTAACGAATACCGGAACGGGTTCAAGATCTTATCTTGATTTCGGATTTCTTAAGCAGTATCAGAACAACTTCTATTATGTCTCAGCTCAGGATAATCTTGGCAGAGCGTTAACGATTGAAGTAAACGTAAATTCAACATCTGACTTTTACTGGCTACGAGTCCATTTTGCTCAGGAACTAGGCGCGGGCAGGACATACAAGTTCACCGTTACCTCCGTATTCAACAATCTCATCAGTGTGGTGGGAACAGGATTCGAATACAACTTCACGGCTGCTCCAGTACTCACGCAGGACGCCCAAGTCGCGAACGTAACCCTGCTTGCTTCGCAAGATTCCTCTTTTGTCACAATACCGAACTCCACTTACGTGTCGACTCACGTGAATGGATTTCCGGCCTTGGTGAACACTTATAGGCCTTGGAGGGCCTACTCCATGATGACATTCTACGGGCCTTTTCGATCTGTAACTCAACAGATAATTGACCTGATTTCAGCGAAACGCGACATAACAATTGGAAGAGACGGGACGCTGACTGTGACGGACAGCTACGCGTTGTTCAACCCGTCTATAGCGCTCACTACTCTCTCCCTCACTCTCCCCGATGGAGCGAACAACATTATGGCATATGACCCAGTGGGTGCGATGTGGACTTCTCCTCAGAATCCGGGATCACCCTACCAAGTCTCTGTCACTCCAAGGTACGGCTCGTTCAAGGGCAACGAATGGTTCAACTTCACCTTAACATACAATTTACCGCCATCAGAATATCTCAAGCAGACCAGTTGGTGGGGCGGATACAACCTCACAATGCCATTGTTCAACGACGACGAAGACCTGCTAATACCGCAGGCGACTATCAGAATCATTGCGTCTGGCGGAGTGTCGTTGGGAGATCCTAAGCTGCCTTCACAATCACCCATCACCCCAGACTTCAATGTGAGCGCAGATTACCGAACGATCAAGATACGGGATGTTACTAGTCTGAACAATCTGACGTTCGGAATGGCTGTTAACTATCTACCCTTCTGGTCTGCCGTTCGAGTACTCCCCTGGATCTTCATGCTGGAAGTAATTGCTTTCGCAGCGGTCATAGTGAACAAATATAGGCGGGGTCCAGAACTCGCGGTCCCCATCCCCGTAGAACGACTCAGAGAATTCGTCAGCCTATACGACGAGAGAATCGCCCTCTCCAGGGAATTAATCGCTATGGAGGAAGACGTGAACAGAGGCAGCCTCGTTAAGCATGAGTTCAGAAGAAGAAGTAAAGTGATCGACCTCCGTTTGGATGAGATTAACAAATCACTTATGGAAGTGAAATCGGAGCTGCGTTTGGTAAGTCCGCGATATGATGAGCTGATCCGACGTATTGACAGGGCGGAAGCGGAATCTGAAGCCTCACGCGCGAGCATAGATCAAGTTCGCAGCCAATACCGCGCTGGCAAGATCACGCGAGAAACATTTGACACAGTAATGAATGACATATCCAAACGGATAGACAGAGCAGAGTCAGTCCTAGAGACCATACTCATCACTCTAAGGGAAGAAGCAAGGTAACATCCTACCTTATAGACAACCGGACACCTTGTGCTCCTTCCACAGCAACCAGGGTCCTTAATGAGTCAGGTTGAGATCGAAGAACTCGAGGCATGGCTCCGGCATACACTAGCTTCTAGAATCAGTCAGGCTGAAAGAGAAAGAGACAAGTTACTCGCGGAGATCGCCAAGTCCGTGAATGCCCTTCCAGAATACTGTAACCAATTGTCGAAGAAAGCCGAACAGGACATGGAATCAAAGCACGACAACAGAGCCCAGTACAAAGCGGCGAAGACGCTTAGTAGACTCACGGCGCTAATTGCTGACATCTGTAAATCAGTTAATCTTACCAATGAAAGAGATACCACCTCATTGAGGGCACTCCAACGTGAATTATCCAAAACTGCCTCAGAAGGCACGCGGATTAGAAGTGAGCATCTCAACCAGATCAGACCGTTCTACATCATCGATACGATGACGCTTGGCGGAAACATAGACAAGCTGCGTCGACTGAGCGACGAGCTTCACAACTTCTTAATGGGGCGGGGTGGAGTACTGAAATCGTTTGAGGATCTCGATGAGAAACTGAAGTCAATAAACAAAATCAGATCGACTAGAGATTCGATTTCTGCGCAGAGAAAAACCGTAGAGAAAAAGCTTGCAGAGGTAACGAAAACTGATGAACTCTTGAGACAACAAGTCGATCAGGTTCGACAGAACCAGAAGATGAGAGAATACATACGAATTGACGGGGAATTGCGGGATCTAAGGGTGGAACTTCTACGCACGGGATTTAGTAGATTGGGAAGACCGCTTAGAAAGCTAGCGTCCCTGTCAGAGCGTGGCAGTTACCCCTTGCCACTTGAAGTAAGAGAGAGCACTAAAGAGTATCTAAGAAGACCTTTCAGGACGTTCATAAGCGAACAGGAAGGATATCCGAAGCTCAAGAGTGTCATGTCGGCGCTGTCCCATGCCGTTTCAAGTGGAAAACTCGCGCTAAAGCAGAGAGAGGCGAAGAAAGTGACCGATCGAAGTGAAGAGGTTGTTTCACATAACTCGCTTTTTGCAATTCAGACGAAGGCAAAGGATCTGAAACAGAAATATGACCAATTGATGATCGATCCAGAGACGGCATCACTCGTCGAAGAGATGAAGACGCTGAGGCAGAAGGGTCGCGCGAATCTCAAACTCAAGAAGGAATTGGATGATGAGCTCCGTAGAACCGGCGAGATTGAAACGAAAACTAATGATCAGATAGGTGTCCTGACAGAGGAAATCGAGGACTTTTCAAGCAAATTGGCAGGCGTAGAGGTAAAGATACAGTCTCCTCAAACTAGATAAGAACTCTAATTCGCTGTTTCGAAACCAAAGCGCGTAAGAGGCTTTTCCCCAAATCCGATTTCTTTGAAACTCTGATCTGGCTTTTCTTACCGACGGTTGCGGAAAAGAGATACTCATCACCCACGTAGACGTTTGCCACTTTTCCTGTAAGGTCCTTATCGAAGGTTATGTCGAATCGATTACCAACTTCCTTAATCTCGTACTGAACCTCCTTACCCGAGCTGGGAGCGAGGGGTTCAACATCTAGCTTAATGCCTAACTTCTCCTCGAGCCTGTTGATAGTAACTCCCTTCTTGCCGATCAGTATGGGTACGATATCATTGTCCACTCGGACGACGGCGCGGTTTGCGGAAATGAGTTTAGCCTCTGCATCAGGATCAAACTTCCTCACCTCTTGCAGTATTCTCTCTTCAGCAAGTTTGTTTGCTCCAGACTGGGCGGCCTGCACATCACTTACAGGGATTATCACGTTTTCTTCTCCGAAGGTGTAAATTTCGAACTGCAGGTTACCCGTTTCGAAATCGTAAATTTCGACAACAGGTCTTGAAAGGTCTGCCTCAATCATGCCTGTGGGAACCTTCACAGTCAGCTTCAGAGTGAAAATGTTCCTCACTTCACCATACTGTATGAAGATGATGGTGTCAATCACATGAGGGATCATACCAAGCTCAACCCGCCCTATGAAACGCTGAATAGCGTCAATTGCTTCGCTGGCATGAACTACACCAATCATGCCGACCCCCGCTAACCGCATGTCCGAGAATATCATGAAATCTTTGGTTCGACGAACCTCGTCAAAAACGGTGTAATCTGGCCTCACTAACAATAGGATTTCAGCAGTCTTCTCGAAATCGCCTTCGAGAGGCCCATACTGAGTGATTTCCGGACCGACCTGTAAGTCTCTTGGAGATTCCAACGTTTTGACTATCTTGTTCTGTTTGAGATAGAATTCAGCCAAAGATGAGGCGAAGGTGGTCTTCCCTGAGCCTGGCGGTCCCGCAATAAGAATGCCATCCGCACGAGTCGCCAGCCTCTCCATCAGTTTACTAGACAAGCGATAGTCTTGCAGAGTAAGGCTAACAACTGGACGGACAATCGTCACTTCGAGACCGTCAGAGAACGGTGGTCGAGTTATTGCGACCCTGAATCGGCCAAGTTGGATCACCAGTGCGCCTGCTCGATTGATTTCCACAAAACCCTCGCGACTTACCCGGGCAGCCTCGGTAAGTTCTCTAATAATCTGTTCAATTTCTTCCATTGAGATCGGATTCTCAGAGAGGGGTACAAGTTCGAACTTTCCAGGCATGCCTCTTTTTGCAAGCGGGCGGGTTCCCTCCTTAAGGTGAATGCTCGACGTGTCCGGAGAGAAGTACTTCTCAAACGTCAGGTCAGTAGTCTTAACTTCGCCGGGAACATGCTTGACCTCAACTCCCGACGCTTCTGCAACTAACGCCTGAACGTAATCAGCAGTGAGTAGGATACCATTCTCCGTTCTTGCAACGTCGGTGATAAGTGCATCAAGCCGACCACTCCTCGCGAGTTTGATATCGTCAAAACCGGGACGCGCGCCCAAAAATGTGAGTTTTACGCCTTTTCCTTCGCAAAACACGCGAAGCTTCTTGATCTCCGTAAGGCCAACGAATCCTGGTTCGCGACCTTTCGATGCTTGGGCTTGTAATTCATCTAACACTGCGTTCGGAATAACGACCTCTACGTCAGTATACCCTTCCTTCTCGATAAGGACGGGGACATTGCCATCAATTATGATCGAAGTATCCGGAATGAGTTTCCTAGTCAATTCCTAACTAATCCTGATTGGCTAGCAGTTACGATGTTGCGAATAAAAACAGTAGGTAAGTTCGATGAGCGAGAAAAACGCTACATAGAAGCAGTCTGAATGCACGTGTAAGGGTCCTTAATGGAGCGATGCACTTCCACGACTAGAGTGTTCAATGGTCGAATTCTACACTTGCGAGTTGACAAAGTGGCCTTTGCTGATGGATTACAAGCAACTCGAGAGGTCGTAGAGCACCCTGGTGCTTCGGTAATAATCCCACTCCTCGAAAACAACAGCGTTCTGCTTGTAAGACAGTATAGGTATGCTGTCGGTAGAGAACTTCTGGAAATTCCTGCGGGCACATGCAATGATGGCGAGCCTCCTGAGGTTTGTGCCAAGAGAGAGCTGCAGGAGGAAACAGGATATGTCTGCGAGGAGTTAGAGAAAATCTTGGAATGCTACGTTGCTCCAGGGTACAGCACCGAGAAAATCCACTTCTATTTGGCAAGGAGATTACGTAGTATCGGCCAAAACCCCGACGAAGACGAACGCATCACCGTGGTACCGCTTTCTATCACGGAAGCTCTGTCGAAAATACGCAACGGGGAGATTTGTGACGCTAAGACGATATGCGCCATCTTTAGGATGCTCGACTTTGTTAAACTCCCGACTCCTTAACAGGAAGTTTGAAGAAGGCCGGATGATTCTCAGAGAGAAGTCCATTCACTCGCTGTTTCAGCTTGCTCAGGTTAATACTATGGCATGTGCCCTCCTGAGGCAGCTTGACGTTAGCTCTCTTCATTATCGAGAGAGCAACCTCAGACTCATCTTTCTGCAAGTGGACGAGGGACGCTGCTAGTAATATGATGCCTTGGAGTATCTCTCGTTCTGCACCCGTGGCAGTTCGCCAGGCTGCTTCTAATGACTCGTGACTTTCCCAATAGCGTTCTTCGTTGAATAGTGCGATTCCGGTTGCAACTGCGCGTTCCGGGGTTGAAATTTGAGCAGGTAGATCAAGTTCCCTTAAGGTTAATGGCTCACCTAGGCCTTCAATGAGCTTTTTGAGACAAAGGTCCATCACTTTCTTCGAGGAGACTAGGAGATCAAACTCTATTGCCTCGTGACTGACGCGCAGGTTTCCGACATCAGCATTCAGGATCTTGATCAGGTCATACGCTGTTTTCGTCAGTGCTCTACTGTCCTTCGGCGTGAAGCCTTGAGTGTTCTTGAGTCGAACTAGGAATCTCATCTGTGCGTCAATTTCAATAGACTGTAACAAACTTTTGGGAGAATCAATATTACGAAGAGGAACGAGAAGGTGAATTGGTATTGGGCATGTCCTCAAGCGAATACGTCATTGATGGAAGCGCGGTAAACAAGCTTCTTGATCCCTTCAACTTTGAAGCCATTCTGCCCACTGCACAACTCCACCATATGCTGCCAGGCCAAGTGTATGACATAATCGAGAAGAAATTCATCAAGAATCTGGCCGACGAGATTGAAAAATCCAAGGCTCAAACGGTGAAATTCGTGAATCTCGAGGCGATTGCCACCGGCGAACACAAAGACTACCTGCACCCGATATGTGCCGGACTCAGAGTCTTGATCGACTCCTTGATTGCTAAGAAGATAACGGTTACGGGAGTAGTGGAGAACCCGTTCAGTTTACCCTGGGATTTGGTTGCGAAACTTGATGCGAACTTCAAAGGATTACCTGCCCCAGGCCAGTCAACCCCACCATAGCCGCTACCCTTACGACATCAGCGTATGAGTCGACTGAACTGGATGTGTCTGAATTAATCATATGCGAGCAATAGTTAATTGCTTCCACGTGTTCATTGTTCGCGTGTATCTGCAATGTCGATTGAAGTTGGACAAAAACTGCCGGATTTCGAGCTTCCTGATCAGACGAGGGCATCAAAATCTCTGATGTCTTTTTCAGGTAAGAATACTGTGTTAGCATTCTTTCCTGGAGCCTTTACGGGCGTATGCACAAAGGAGATGTGTACTTTCAGAGACTCCATCCAGAAGTTACCTGGAAACGTAGTCGGAGTAAGCGTCAATGATCCTTTCACGAACAAGGCATTTGCTGACATGAACAGACTGCCGTTTCCAATCCTGAGTGATTATACTCGGGAGACCATTAAGAAGTACAACATTTTCCACAACGATTTTGCAGGTCTCAAGGGTTACACTGCTGCTAAACGTTCAGTTTTTGTCTTAGACCGGAATGGGATTGTGCGTTATAAGTGGGTCTCTGAAGATCCCGGTAAGGAGCCTGACTACGAGGCCATCAAAGACGTCCTTGGCAAGCTCTAAGTTCGCAACGCACTTTCCTTACGCCATTAACTAAATTTCTAAGCGTTCTCAACGAGAAGAAACAGATCATAAAGAAAAAGGGGCGCAGGAGATCTAGTCTATTCTGATCTCTCTGCCCTTAGGCTTCGCCTTCTGCTTCCGAAGGACTATCTCCAGAACTCCATTATTGTACGACGCTTTGGAGCTGTCCGGGTCGACGTCTGCGGGAAGCCCTGCTTCTTTGTAGTACTTTCGAGTCTGCGAATCAACGCGTATCGTGAGCGCATTTTCCGCAATCGTCGTTTTGATGTCCGACTTCTCGACTCCAGGCAGTTCTGCTAGTACTCGAACCTGCTCTGTCTCATTAATTACGTCGACGAGTGGTTCCCTAGTTTCGGTAGGCTCCAATGCGGGTTGATCCATCCCGAACAAGCCCGGCCTCTTAGATGGCTTGACGTTCCCGAACTCCTGTATGACAGGTTTACCGTCGGGTCCCATGGACATCGAGTAACCGTACACGAAAGGCCCAAATTGCCTAACCGTTGCCCCGTCGGGAAGTTTCCGCTTCCTCATCGAATCTACTTGCATGCCTTTGGCCATGTCCTCGAACATACGTTCAAAAACCTGGTCAAAATCGCTGAACCACTTATCCATCCAGCCGAAAGGCGACCGCCCTCGTTTGAACCATTCAGGCACATCATCTGACATTGTAGTATTCACCTCGCATCCGATCTTGTGTTACCATTAGTAACAGAATCATATAAAATTTTACTAAAGGTAACAAACACGGTGTCCAGTTCGACATTAGATGCGGAAGCGAAGAAAACAATCGCTTAAATCTGGGCGAGAGATGCATTGTTTAAGGCCTAAATCGCCATCCCGTTTTGACGCACACTGAGTGGAGATTATTGATCTGCAAAGCGTGTAATGGTGACGGTGAAGTAAACTGTACGAAATGCAAAGGCAGCGGATCAGTACCAGTAAACTGTGTCGAATGCAAGGGTAAAGGAAAGATCAGTTCTGGCA
>Ga0181533_1001516_pt1 | contig 29880 bp, 28 predicted proteins | sample PEATcosm2014_Bin_45_FD_119772 | JGI IMG/M metagenome (GOLD analysis project Ga0181533, IMG submission 119772) | Peatland microbial communities from MTU Mesocosm Facility, Houghton, MI, USA - PEATcosm2014_Bin11_60_metaG | ecosystem: Environmental > Terrestrial > Soil > Wetlands > Peat | place...
CAGGAGATCGGCCGCGCCGGCCGCGACGGGCTGCCGGCCGACACGCTCACGCTCTACGGCATGGGCGATATTCGCCTGCGGCGCCTGCAGATCGACGAGAGCGATGCCTCCGACGAGCAGAAGCGGGTCGACCGCCAGCGGCTCAATGCGCTGGTCTCGCTGTGCGAATCGCCGCGCTGCCGCCGCCAGACCTTGCTTGCGTATTTCGGCGAAACCACAGCGCCGTGCGGCAATTGCGATTTCTGCTGCGGCGGCGCCGAGGTGATCGACGGCACCATCGCGGCGCAGAAGGCGCTGTCCGCCATCTTGCGCACCGGGCAGCGCTTCGGCACCGAGCATTTGACCAACATCCTCGTCGGCGAGAGCAGCGAGGCGGTGGAAAAATTCGGCCACCAGCGGCTGCCGACCTTCGGCGTCGGCAAGGAATACGACCGGCAGGAATGGCGCTCGATCTTCCGCCAGCTTTATGCCGCCGGCATCATCGCGCTCGACATCACCGGCTATGGCACCTGGACGGTCACCGATGCCGGCCGGCGGGTGCTCAAGGGCGCAGCCAGGATGGAACTGCGAACGGACACGCTCAAGCCTGCCACGCGGAAGGCGGCGCGCAAGGCCGCCAAAGCCGCGACCGCCGTGGCGCTTGCCGACGGCATACCTGGCGACGCCGCGCTGTTCGAGGCGCTGCGCCGCCGCCGCTCGGAGCTCGCCAAGGCGCAGCAGGTCGCGGCCTATGTGGTTTTCGCCGACAAGACGCTGCTCGACATGGTCCGGCTCAAGCCCAAAACCACGGCCGAGATGGGCGCCGTGCACGGCGTCGGCGAGGCCAAGCTCCGGCAATATGGCCAGATCTTCCTCGACACGATCCGCCAGCACGCCGCAGCTCTTGCCTGACGGCGCCGCGGAAGAGGCGCGAAATCGGCCGTTTTCGGCCAGTTCCCGTTGTTGCGCTGCACTGCGCACTATGTTAGCAACGCGGCGATTTCGCCGGGGGCGGCGGCTTTCGTTGCGCTCGCGATTTCCAAGTCCCGATTAAATCAAGTCCCGCTTAAATCCCAAGGGCTTGTGCCGACCATTGCGCGGTTGCGGGGCTTGCGGAACAGCTCCATTCCCCACCCCTTTCTCCCCCCGCAAAGGGTGGCGGGTACGCGCGGAGAGCATGCGAAGTGGCAGGCGAAGAACACCTCGTATCCGGCATGGCAGGCCGCTATGCGATCGCCTTGTTCGATCTCGCCAACGAGACGAACGCGATCGACGCGGTCAAAGCCGACCTCGATCGCTTCGACGCGATGATCGCCGACAGCGCCGATCTCACCCGGCTGGTGCGCAGTCCGGTATTTTCCGCCGAGGAGCAGCTGCAGGCGCTCGGTGCGGTGCTCGATCGCGCCGGCATCGGCGGGCTCGCCGCGAAATTCCTCAAGCTCGTCACCGCCAAGCGCCGGCTGTTCGCGGCGCGCGACATGATCAAGGGGTTCCGCGAACTGGTCGCCAAGCACAAAGGCGAGGCGACCGCCGAGGTCACGGTCGCCGAGCAGCTCAAGGATGAACACGTCGAGGCGCTGCGCGCCGCTCTCAAACAGGTGAGCGGCAAGGACGTCGACCTCGATATCAAGATCGATCCCGCCATCATCGGCGGGCTCGTGGTCAAGCTCGGTAGCCGCATGGTCGACACCTCGCTGCGCACCAAGCTCAACGCGATCAAGCACGCGATGAAAGAGGCCCGCTAATGGACATCCGCGCCGCGGAAATCTCCGCAATCCTTAAAGATCAAATCAAGAATTTCGGCCAGGAAGCCGAGGTTTCCGAAGTCGGCCAGGTGTTGTCGGTCGGCGACGGCATCGCCCGCGTCTACGGCCTCGACAATGTGCAGTCCGGCGAGATGGTCGAATTCGAAAGCGGCGTGCGCGGCATGGCGCTCAACCTCGAAAGCGACAATGTCGGCATCGTCATTTTCGGCACCGACCGCGAGATCAAGGAAGGCCAGACCGTCAAGCGCACCCGCGCCATCGTCGAGGTGCCGGTCGGCAAGGGGCTGCTCGGCCGCGTGGTCGACGCGCTCGGCGACCCGATCGACGGCAAGGGCCCGATCAAGGCCGAGAAGCGTTCGCGCGTCGACGTCAAGGCGCCCGGCATCATCCCGCGCAAATCGGTGCACGAGCCGATGGCGACCGGGCTCAAAGCGATCGACGCGCTCATTCCGATCGGCCGCGGCCAACGCGAACTGATCATCGGCGACCGCCAGACCGGCAAGACCGCGATCGCGCTCGATACCATCCTCAATCAGAAATCGCTCAATCAATCGGACGACGAGAAGATCAAGCTCTATTGCGTCTATGTCGCGATCGGGCAGAAGCGCTCGACCGTCGCGCAATTCGTCAAGGTTTTGGAAGAACAAGGCGCGCTCGATTACTCGATCGTGGTCGCGGCGACGGCGTCAGACCCGGCGCCGATGCAATTCCTGGCGCCGTTTTCCGGCTGCGCCATGGGCGAATATTTCCGCGACAACGGCATGCATGCGGTGATCATTTACGACGACCTGTCGAAGCAGGCCGTCGCCTATCGCCAGATGTCGCTTCTGCTGCGCCGGCCGCCGGGCCGCGAAGCCTATCCCGGCGACGTGTTCTATCTGCATTCGCGGCTGCTCGAGCGCGCGGCGAAGATGAACGACGACAACAAGTCGGGCTCGCTCACCGCGCTGCCGGTCATCGAGACGCAGGCCAACGACGTGTCGGCCTATATTCCGACCAACGTGATCTCGATCACCGACGGCCAGATCTTCCTCGAAACCGATCTGTTCTATCAGGGCATTCGCCCGGCGGTGAACGTCGGCCTCTCGGTGTCGCGCGTCGGTTCCTCGGCGCAGACCAAGGCGATGAAAAAGGTCGCCGGCCGCATCAAGGGCGAGCTGGCGCAATACCGCGAAATGGCGGCATTCGCGCAATTCGGCTCCGACCTCGACGCCACCACGCAGCGGCTGCTCAACCGCGGCTCGCGGCTCACCGAGCTGCTCAAGCAGCAGCAGTTCTCGCCACTGCGCATGGAGGAGCAGGTCTGCGTCATCTATGCCGGCGTCAACGGCTATCTCGATCCGCTGTCGCTCGATCGCGTCCGTGCCTTCGAGGACGGGCTGCTCGGGCTCCTGCACAGCCAGCACGCCGACATTCTCAGCACGATCCGCGAATCGCGCGACCTCGACGACGCGACCACGGCCAAGCTCAAGGGCGTCGTCGACAATTACGCGAAGACGTTTGCGTGAACTTTGCCGTCATGGCCGGGCTTGTCCCGGCCATCCACGACTTACGACGTGGACAGTACCTGAGACGTGGATGCCCGGCACAAGGCCGGGCATGACGAAAGAGGGATAAGCGGTCTCGTAATGGCTAGCCTCAAAGACCTGCGCAACCGCATCGCCTCGACCAAGGCGACGCAAAAGATCACCAAGGCCATGCAGATGGTCGCGGCGTCGAAACTGCGCCGCGCCCAGGCCGCGGCCGAAGCGGCGCGGCCCTATGCCGCGAGCATGGACAAGGTTCTTGGCAATATTGCTGCTTCAGTCTCCGGCCTCGACAACGCGCCGCGACTGTTGCGCGGCACCGGCAGCGAGCAGACCCATCTGCTTCTCGTCTGCACCGCCGAGCGCGGACTGTGCGGTCCGTTCAACTCGGCGATCGTGCGGCTCGCCCGCGAGCGCGCCAATGCGCTGTTGAGCGAGGGCAAGGACGTCAAGTTTTTCTGCGTCGGCCGCAAGGGCTACGATCAGCTGCGCCGGCTGTACGACAAGAAGATCGTCGAATTGGTCGACTTGCGTTCGGTGCGCACGCTGCGCTTCGAGAATGCCGAGGCGATCGCGGAAAAGGTCATCGCGCTGTTCGACAAGTCCGAATTCGACGTCTGCACGCTGTTCTATTCGCGCTTCAAGTCCGTGATCGCGCAGATCCCGACCGCGCTGCAGATCATTCCGCCGGTTTTCGACAGCAAGGCCGTCGGCTCGCTCGGCGGCGCGGTCTACGAATTCGAGCCGGACGCCGAGGACATTCTGCAGGAACTCCTGCCGCGCAACATTGGGGTGCAGGTTTTCCGCGCGTTGTTGGAAAACTCGGCGTCGTTCTACGGCGCGCAGATGTCGGCGATGGACAATGCCACCCGCAATGCCGGCGACATGATCCGCCGGCAGACGCTTCAGTATAACCGCACCCGCCAGGCGATGATCACCAAAGAGCTGATCGAGATCATCTCCGGCGCTGAAGCCCTGTAAAAAGCATTGGCGCTGTAACCCAATTTGTGAAGAGGGCCACGATGGCGAAGACAGTCGGAAAAATCACCCAGGTCATCGGCGCGGTCGTCGATGTGCAGTTCGAGGACCACCTGCCGGCGATCTTGAACGCGCTGGAGACGGACAATCAGGGCAATCGCCTGGTGCTGGAAGTCGCCCAGCATCTCGGCGAGTCCACCGTGCGCACGGTCGCCATGGACACCTCCGAAGGTTTGGTGCGGGGCCAGGTCGTCACCGACACCGGCGCGCCGATCTCGGTTCCGGTCGGCCTCGGGCTGCTGGGGCGGATCATCAATGTGATCGGTCAGCCGGTCGACGAGGCCGGTCCGGTCAATGGCGAGGCGTTGCGGGCCATCCACCAGGAAGCGCCGGCCTATACCGAGCAGTCGACCGAGGCTGCGATTCTGGTCACCGGCATCAAGGTCGTCGATCTGCTCGCGCCCTATGCCAAGGGCGGCAAGATCGGCCTGTTCGGTGGCGCCGGCGTCGGCAAGACGGTGCTGATCATGGAGCTGATCAACAACGTCGCCAAGGCGCATGGCGGCTATTCGGTGTTCGCCGGCGTCGGCGAGCGCACCCGCGAGGGCAACGACCTTTATCACGAGATGATCGAGTCGGGCGTGAACAAGGACCCGCACAAGGGTTCGGTCGAAGGCTCCAAATGCGCGCTGGTCTATGGCCAGATGAACGAACCGCCTGGCGCCCGCGCCCGGGTCGGCCTGACCGGCCTCACCGTCGCCGAGCACTTCCGCGACCAGGGCCAGGACGTGCTGTTCTTCGTCGACAACATTTTCCGCTTCACCCAGGCCGGCTCGGAAGTGTCGGCGCTGCTCGGCCGCATTCCTTCGGCGGTGGGCTATCAGCCGACGCTCGCCACCGACATGGGCGCGCTGCAGGAGCGCATCACGACGACGACCAAGGGCTCGGTCACCTCGGTGCAGGCCATCTATGTGCCGGCCGACGACCTGACCGATCCGGCGCCGGCGACCTCGTTCGCCCATCTCGGCGCCACCACGGTGTTGTCGCGCGACATCGCGGCCAAGGGCATTTATCCGGCGGTGGACCCGCTCGATTCGACCTCGCGCATGCTGTCGCCGCTGATCGTCGGCGAAGAGCACTATGCGGTGGCGCGGCGCGTGCAGCAGGTGCTGCAACGCTATAAGGCGCTGCAGGACATCATCGCCATCTTAGGGATGGACGAGCTTTCGGAAGAGGACAAGCTCACCGTGGCGCGGGCGCGCAAGATCGAGCGCTTCCTGTCGCAGCCGTTCCACGTCGCCGAGGTGTTCACCGGCTCGCCCGGCAAGCTCGTCGACCTGCAGGACACCATCAAGGGCTTCAAGGGGCTGGTCGAAGGCAAATACGATCATCTGCCGGAAGCCGCCTTCTACATGGTCGGAACCATCGAAGAAGCCGTCGAGAAGGGCAAGAAGCTCGCCGAGGCGGCATAGGAACGGCGCAACACAATGGCCGCACTTCATTTCGAATTTGTCTCGCCGGAAAGCGTGCTGTTCTCGGGCGACGTCGATCAGGTGGATTTGCCCGGTATCGAAGGCGATATGGGCATCCTGGCCGGCCATGCGCCGGCCGTGACCGCGTTGCGTCCCGGCATCGTGACGATCGTCCGGGAAGGCCGGCGCGAGCCGGTCGTCGTCATCGGTGGCTTCGCCGAAGTCAGCCCCGCGGGCCTGACCGTGCTGGCCGACAAGGCGGTGGCGCGCGCCGATTTCGACATGGCGACGCTCGCCGCCGAGATCAAAGATATCGAGGAAGACGTCGCCGACAGCAAGGACGACGCCGCGCGCGACAAGCTCGCGCGCCATCTCGATCACTTGAAGTCGCTGCAGGCGGCATTGGCGCAATAGCGCAAGCCGCTCGACGCATCATTTCGCCTACGCCTTCGCGTGGTTGGCGAATTCCGCGACCACGCGCTCATAAACCGGGCGCTTGAACGGCACCACCAGATCCGGAATATTCTGCAACGGCTCCCAGCGCCAGGCACCGAATTCGGCCTCCGCCGCGCCGTCGGGATGCAAAACATCGATCTCGGAGTCGGCGCCGAGAAAGCGCATGGCGAACCATTTCTGCGTCTGGCCGCGATATTTTCCCTTCCAGGCTTGGCCGACGAGATCGCGCGGGATGTCGTAGCCGAGCCAATCGGCGATTTCGCCGATGCGTTCCACCGAGCGGATATTGGTCTCTTCGCGCAGCTCGCGGAGCGCCGCCGGCCATGGCTCCTCGCCGGCATCGATGCCGCCTTGCGGCATCTGCCAGGCGTGGGTGAGGTCGACGTGCTCGGGCCCGCCGAGACGCCGGCCGATAAAGGCAAGCCCGTCGCGATTGAACAGCACGACGCCGACGCAAGGACGATAGGGCAAATCTTCGAAGCGCATTGGAAGGGTGAAGAGTGAGTGACAAGTGGCGAGTGGCGAATAGGAAAAGCATTCTATTCGCTACTTCGCGATTTCGCCATTCGCCCTTTTCATCACGATTGTTTCGACCTCGCCGCCACCGCGGTGATCGGAATCAATAAAAGGCCGCGGCTTTCCGCCGCCTTCGCCCATTTGGCGATGTGTTCGATCGACACCGGCAATGCCGACGCGATGCCGACCGCGATACTGCGTTCGCGCGCCGCCATTTCCAGGCGGCCCAGCGCGCGGTCGATCTCGACCGGGGTCGGCACCGCGTCGAGGATCACGTCGGCTCGCGCATAGGGCAGATTATTGGCGCCGGCGATGCGGCCGGCAACGCTGCGCGGATTGGAGCCGTCGTCGACGAAAATCAGTCCGCGCTTGGCAGTTTCGCGCAGGATCGGACCGAATGCCGGCTCGGAGGCGGTAAAGCGCGCGCCCATCGTATTCGCCAATCCGACATAGCCTTGGAACCGGCTCATCAGCCAGTACAGCCGGTCGATATTCTGCTGTGGCGTGAGCGCGGTCAGCAGCGTCTGCGGTCCGGGATCGTTGTCCGGATAATCGAACGGCTCCATCGGCACCTGCAATAAGAGCTCGTGGCCGCTGCGGCGGGCGCGGGCAACCTGCGTCGCGATATCGCCGGCGTAGGGCACGAAGCCGAGCGTGACCGAGCCCGGAAGCTTGGCGATGGCATCGGCTGTGGCGCTGGCGCTGATGCCGAGGCCGCCCACGATCAAAGCGACGCGCGGAGCATCCGGCCGGCCAGGCAGCGGCTGCACCGGCCGCGCGAAGGCGTCCGACGGACGCGTGCCATCGGCGGCTATTCGCGGCACCGGCCCGTGCGGCGTCGTCTCGACGAATCGTTGATCGGCAGGCGCCGCATCGGCTGCGGCGCCGTCGCTGGTCGGTGCTGTCGGGGCTGTCGGGCCTGCCGTGGGCGCCGGAACCGAAATCTCCTGGCGCGCGCCGGTCTTGCCGTCGATGATCGTAACCGTCGTTGTCGCACCCGCCGCAGCGGCTGCGCCCGGTGTGCCGGCTGGCGCGTTCGGACCCGGCGGCGCGGCGGCTGCGGCCGAGTCTTTGTGCTGCTGCGGGTATTCGGCCGCAGCGACGGGTTGCTGTGCCGGCGCGTCCGATGCTTTTGCGACGATGCGCAGGTTCGCCGGCGCGACGGCCATCGGTTCGCCGCCCAGCGGATCGTCCGCCACCAGCGTCCACAGCACGAAAATCCCGAGAAACGCCGCCAGCGCCGCGGCAATGATCTGCGGGACCGGAATCTTGATGCGGCGGCGCTTCCTCGGCTGGCGGCCAAGCGGTGCGCTGAGATCATCGGCCGTCATCGGTCAATCTCTTGCGATTTCCTGGGCGCTCGGCTCGGCGGCCTTGAGCCAGGTTTGGGCCAGGTTTGGGCCATGTCTGGCTGACGCCGCGCGAATCGAGAGCCCGAATCACGGTCGCGCAGTCTATCACGCCGCTCCAAAGAGCCTCTCTTGCCAGACGTTGTCTCCCGGCTGGAGCTCGGCGCCGCGATAAAAGGATAAAAAAAGGGGGCGGCCGTGAAGCCGCCCCGCGCTTGGATCGTTCGAGGTTCCGGTCAGTTCGGAACGGCCGCCTTCGGATTCGGCGGGAAGGCCGCGTTGCTGGCGGTGCCGCGGAGCAGATCGAGGGCCATTTTGAGGGCCTTGTCGTTCTTCTCGTCCGGCGGCACGTAGGACTGCGAGCCCGTTTCCTCGGAGCCTTCGGCGGCCTTGAGGTGGCCGCGCAGCGACGCCTCACCCTTGGTGTCGGTGCGGTCCTTCAGTTCGTCCGGAACGTCTTGCAGCACTTCGATATCGGGCGTGATGCCCTTGGCCTGGATGGAGCGGCCCGACGGCGTGTAGTAGCGCGCCGTGGTCAACCGCAGCGCGCCGTTGCCGGCGCCCAGCGGGATGATGGTCTGCACCGAGCCTTTGCCGAACGACCGGGTACCGACCAGCGTCGCCCGCTTATGGTCCTGCAACGCGCCGGCGACGATTTCCGACGCCGATGCCGAGCCGCCGTTGACCAGCACGATCACCGGCTTACCCTTGGTCATATCGCCCGGTCGGGCGTTGAAGCGCTGCGTCTCTTCCGGATTGCGGCCCCGGGTCGAGACAATCTCGCCCTTGTCGAGGAATGTATCGGAAACCGAAATCGCCTGATCGAGCAGGCCACCCGGATTGTTGCGCAGATCGACGATAAAGCCCTTGATCTTGTCGGCGCCGAGCTGGCTGTTGAGGTCGTTGATCGACTGCTTCAAGCCGTCGGTGGTCTGCTCGTTGAACTGCGTGATGCGGATATAGCCGACATCCTCGCCCTCGGTCCGCGACCGCACCGACTTCACGCGGATCACGTCGCGCAGGATCGTGACTTCGATCGGCTTGTCCGAGCCCTTGCGCATGATGGTGAGCTTGATCTTGGTGTTCACCGGGCCGCGCATCTTGTCGACCGCCTGGTTCAGGGTCAGGCCCTGAACCTGCTCGTCGTCGAGCTTAGTGATGATGTCGTTGGCGAGGACGCCCGCCTTGGCCGCCGGCGTCTCGTCGATCGGCGCGACGACCTTCACCAGGCCGTCCTCCATCGTGACCTCGATGCCGAGCCCGCCGAACTCGCCGCGGGTCTGCACCTGCATGTCGCGGAAGCTGTTCGGATCCATGTAGCTCGAATGCGGATCTAGCCCGGCCAGCATGCCGTTGATCGCCGATTCGACGAGTTTGCTGTCGTCGGGCTTCTCGACGTAATCGGCGCGCACGCGCTCGAACACGTCGCCGAACAGGTTGAGCTCTCGATAGGTGTCCGAGGCAGCCGCTCGCGCGGCCGAGCCGATCAACATGGTGGGTGATTGGGTCACCAGCAACGTCGTCACCGCGCCGGCCACCGCACCCAGGAAAATCAGGGAAGTTTTGCGCATCATCCGCGAACCTTTTCGCCTTCGTTAGTCGCCCACCAAGGGCTGGGATCGATAGGAGTGCCGTCTTTGCGGAACTCCACATAGAGCACTGGTTGCTTGAGCCCGGTCGTGACGGCCGCGGAAGCCTGCGATACGTCACCCATCACCGCCACCGGTTCACCGGTTAGCACGAACTGGCCGAGATCGACGGATATCCGCTCCATCCCCGCTAACAGCACATGATACCCGCCGCCGGCATTCAGGATCAAGAGTTGCCCATAGCTGCGAAATGCGCCGGCGTAAACAACCCAACCGTCGCATGGCGCGGTAATCTGCGCGCCGGGCCGCGCCGCGATGGAGAGCCCCTTTTGGGTTCCACCGGTGCCGTCGGAGCCGCCGAATTCGCGGATTCGCGAGCCATTCACCGGCAGGCGCAGCCGCCCGCGCATTCCGCCGAAGGCCACCGCGGGCGACAGCCGGCCGGGGTCGCCCAAAGCGGCGAGTTCCGGCTGGGTCGCGTCGTCGGCGATGGCGCGGGCAGAGGCGCGCGCCGCGCGCGTCGCGGGATCGAGACCGGCTTCAAGCTTGGCGATCAGGTCTTTGATGCCGTCGACCTGGCGCGCAAGGTCGGTGGCTTGTTGCCGCTCGGCCTCGAGCGCCTGCTCGGCTGTGGCCTGTTTGCTCTGCCGTTCGTCGATCAGCATGCTCATGCGGAGCTGATCGCGCGCCAGGAGTGCGAGATTCTGCGAAAGCCGGTCGCGTTCCGCGACGATCTCTTTGCGCACGCTCAACAAATCGGACAGATCGCCGGCCAGAGCGTCGGCCTGCGCCCGCATTTCGGGAACTACGGCGCCGAGCGCGATCGCGGTGCGTACCGCCTGGAGCGCATCTTCGGGGCGGACCATCAGCGCGGGCGGCGGCTGCCGGCCGATGCGCTGCAAGGCGGCGAGGATCTCCACGATCACGGTGCGGCGTTCGTCGAGCGACTTCCGGAACAGCCGTTCTTGCCGGTCGAGCGGCTCGAGCCGCGCTTGCGTCGCGTCGATATTGGCCTCGACGTCGCGGATTTGCGCCGCGGTATCGATGAGTTGCTGATTGAATTTTCGACGATCCGCGCTCAACACTTGGATCTCGATACGCAATTTGGCTTGGTTTTCCACCGAATCGCGCTGGCGGGCGCGCGCGGTATCGAGTTCCCGATCATGCGCTTTGAGCGCATCCGCACCGCTCGCCGGCGGCGCGACGGAAGTCGCCGGCGCCGGCATTTGGGTTGTCGGAGGAGGCACGGCCGACGCCTGGCCGAGCGCGCCCGTATTCGCCAGATCCAGGCCAAACGGCAGCGCAAAAGCCAAACCGAGCACGAGGCGCGGAGCGGTTCGGCTCGACCGTCGGAGAATCATCAGTCTCAAGGTAGACACAGGCCTCAGGAAGGCAAGCTGAAAGCAGGGCAGATCGGCCGGATTAAGACGCCGCTTCGCCGCCTTCGTCACAATTCGGTGATGTCAAGACGGCTTGGCGCCAATGCTTGGCCTTAGCCTCCTAGAGGGCAAGACCTTGGTGGCAAGACCTTGGTGGCAAGAACTTGGTGGCAAGACCTTGTTGGTAAAACCCTGGCCCCGGCGCAAGTGACAGCATTCCGCGGCGGTCAAGCGCGATGATAGGGGTGTCCCGCCAGGATCGTGCCGGCGCGGTAAAGCTGCTCCAGCAGCATGACGCGCACGAGCTGATGCGGCCACGTGACGGCGCCAAAAGCGAGCTTGAGTTTGGCGCGCTGGCGCATGCTTTGCGCCAGACCGTCGGCGCCGCCGATGACGAAACAGGCGGCGGGTCGGTCTTCCGCGCGCCATCCTCGCAGCAGCGCCGCCAATCCAGCGCTGTCGAGGTTGTCGCCGCGCTCGTCGAGAATGGCGAGCGCTGCCCGTTCTGGAATGACGTTGGCGATCGCGATCGATTCCTCGGTGCGCCGCCGCTCGGCGTCTTGCGCCCGGCTCTCGCGGATTTCGACGATCTCGATGTCGCGAAAGCCAAGACCGCGACCGACCGCTTCCGCGCGCTTGCGATAGACCGCGGCAAGTTCGCGCTCGGGGCCCTGTTTCAGGCGACCGACGGCGGCGATGACGACACGCATAAACAACCACGCATGATGGCGTGAACGACAACGATCCGGCATCCCGAACGCCAGGGCGACGGAACAATATTCGCGCGAACTAGCTCGCGCGCCGCGCCGTCCGGCCGCCGGCCACCCACATCTTTTCGAGATTATAGAAATCCCGAACTTCGGGGCGGAAGACGTGCACGATGACATCGCCCGCATCGATCAGCACCCAATCGCAATGCGGGGTGCCTTCGACACGGGCCTTTACGCCCGCTTTGTGCAAATCCTCGACGACCCTGTCGGCCACCGATCCGACATGGCGCTGCGACCGGCCGGAGGACACGACCATGTAGTCGCCGATTGAAGATTTATCCCGAAGATCGATGGTGAGAGTGTCCTCCGCCTTCATATCGTCGAGGCGGGCCAGGACCATGTGGAGGATCTCCTCGGCGTCAAGACGCATTCTGGAGATCGCTTCGGGCGCGCGACGTTCGGCCCGAGAGGTTACGACTGGGGACAGGGCTGCTTATCCTTTCGCTCCTGGATCACACCGTTTCAGCAAGTGTCGGTTTCGGCAAGTGTTGGTTTCAGCAAGTGTCCGTTCAGTGAGCGGCGCTTCAGTTCACCTATTAGGTCCGCTCGCGTGTCGGCTATATGTCAGATCAGAACTGCCCCGGCACCGAATCCGGGGTCCCGCCTAAGATAGGCACGCCGAGTTAACGGTTTCAACTACTTTGCTTTCAAACAAATGTCATGAAGCCCGTTCAGCTCTGCCGCAGCGCGTGCGCCGCCCGCAAAGCCGTCGACGACAGCGGCGACTTGAGGCCGTGCAGGTAAATCCACGCCGGCGGGCTTCGTTCCGGCAGCGTGAGCGCCGTCGATTCCGGGAAACGGGCAAAGCCGAGCGCCTGGCCGGCGATGCCGGCCGTCGAATAAAGGCTCGGACCGAGCCGATCGATCACCGCGATCGGGACGAGCGCCGCGATGTCGCGCCAGCGCTGCCAGCGATGGAAGTGACGCAGATTGTCCGCGCCCATGATCCAGACGAAATGGACGCCCGGGCAACGCCGCACCAGATAACTCACGGTGGCAAAAGTGTAATTGGTGCCGAGATCGGCTTCGAAATCGGTGACGTCGATGCGCGGATGCCGCGCCAGCGCCCGCACCGCGCGCAGCCGTTCGCCGAGCGGCGCAAGACCGACCGGATCTTTGAGCGGGTTGCCGGGCGTGACGAGCCACCACACCCGGTCGAGACCGAGTCGGTGCATCGCCAACAGGCAGGCGGCACGGTGAGCGGCGTGCGGCGGATCGAAGGTGCCGCCGAACAGGCCGATGCGCATGCTCCGTGAATGCAAAGGCAGCACGATACGGCCTTGGCCGCGGGACCTTGCGGCCCTCGCGCGCGCAGGAAGGAACTCGCATTTCATAGTGCTTGGAAAAAAATCCCCTCCCCACGCATCGCCCACCGGCCTCGACGCGGTGCCTCCGCCCTTGCCCTCGCCGCGAACCCGGGAGGGTGGGAGGAAGTGCGATAAATTGTCATGGCCGCGTCTGCCCGTTGCCTCGAATGCGGTATTTGAAGCTGGTGAGCTGCTCGACGCCGACCGGTCCGCGCGCATGAAGCCGGCCGGTGGCGATGCCGATTTCCGCGCCGAAACCGAATTCGCCGCCGTCCGCGAACTGCGTCGACGCATTGTGCAGCACGATGGCCGAGTCGACTTCGCGCAAAAACTTCTCCGCTGCCGCCTTGTCTTCGGTGACGATGGCGTCGGTGTGATGCGAGCCGTAGCGCTCGATATGAGCGATGGCGGCAGCGACGCCGTCGACCACGCCCGCGGTCAGGATGGCGTCGAGATATTCAGCGCTCCAATCGCTCTCGCTCGCCGGCTTGACCCGGCGGTCGACCGCCTGCACGGCGGCGTCGCCACGGATTTCGCAGCCGGCATCGAGCAACATGCACACCAGCGGCTCGAGCAGCCGGTCGGCGCCAGCGCGATCGACCAGCAAGGTTTCGGCCGCACCGCAGACGCCGGTGCGGCGCATTTTGGCATTGAGCACGATCGATTTCGCCATGGCGAGCTTGGCCTTGCCGTCGACATAGACGTGGCAGACGCCTTCGAGATGCGCGAACACCGGCACGCGAGCTTCGGTCTGCACCCGACCGACCAGGTTTTTGCCGCCGCGCGGCACGATGACGTCGATCGCACCGTGCAGGCCGGCAAGCATCATGCCGACCGCTTCGCGGTCGGGCGTCGGCACCAGCGTGATCGCCGCCGCGGGAAGTCCGGCCTCGACCAGGCCTTCGACCAGCGCCGCATGGATCGCGCGGCACGAAAGGAAGCTCTCGGAGCCGCCGCGCAGCAGCGCGGCATTGCCGGCCTTGAGGCAGAGTGCGCCGGCGTCGGCGGTCACATTCGGCCGGCTCTCGTAGATCACGCCGACAACGCCGAGCGGCACCCGCACGCGCTCGATGCGCATGCCGTTCGGCCTTCGCCATGACGCCATGACGGCGCCGACCGGGTCTTTCAGTTTGCGAATGACGTCGAGCCCGGCCGCCATCGCTTCGATGCGCGCGGCGTCGAGCGCAAGGCGGTCGAGGAAAGCGGGCGTGGCGCCGCCCGCCTTGGCCTTGGCAAGGTCCTGCGCATTGGCGTCGAGGATGCCGGCGCCCGCCCGGCGGATCGCTTTGGCCATGGCGGCGAGCGCCCGGTTCTTCTGCGCCGGCGGCGCCAGCGCCAAGGCGCGGGCAGCCTGACGCGCCTCGCGCCCGATCTCGCGCATGACGGCTTCGAGATCGGGCTCGATTTTTCGGCGACCTGCAACCGCTTTGAGCAGGGCGTTCATGGGACCGTCATCGCCTTGTTCTGTCGTGTCTTCGGGAACTTTCTACCATGTTCGGCGAGGTCCGGCGAGGCGGCTCCTGCGGCTCTGTTACCCACAGCAATCCACAGCCATCATCCACCGTTTTCGCGGCCCCGTCACAGATTTTAGGGAACGTCACGGAACTTGCATGCGTTCCAAGTGTGAGTCTTAAACGAGAGGGTGTCATGCATTTGTCAGGAGGGCTCAAGGCGAGCCGGTTGCCGAAACGGTTCCCGGTCGGCACGACCTATGTGGTCGAAGGTCGTGGCGGCGAGCACGGTCAGTTGCGGGTGTTTTCCCGCTATGTGGTTTTGCCGAGCGGCGAGCGCATCAATTTGGGGTCCGATGCCGGATCGGCGCGACCGCGGAACCGATCCCGCGCCCGCACCGAACCCGCGCGGAAGACCGCAAAATCACAGGCTCGCAGGGCCAAAAAAAATCGCTAGACGCCGGAACATCGGGTCGGCGTCGCCGTTGATGGTCAGACGCCGGGCGGAGCCCCCCAGCCCCTCACCCTCAATCTCCCGGCGTTGAACCCCGGCCGCTTTAGCGGTCGGGGTTCTTCTTCGTTGGCCCTGCTTTTTGGCTTTGCGGATCATTCCGGGCCGACGACCAGATCGTCGCGATGGATCATCGCCGCCTTGCCGCCGAAGCCCAAAATCGACTCGATCGCGGCGGACGCGCGGCCCCTGATCTTCTGCGCGTCCTCCGCGTCGTAGGCGCAGAGGCCGCGCCCTACCTCGGCACCGTCGGGGCCGCGGATAATGACGGCATCGCCGCGGGCGAAGTCGCCTTCGATCCGCGTCACGCCGACCGGCAACAGGCTGTTGCCCCGCCGCAGCGCCGCAATCGCGCCGGCGTCGATGGTGACGATGCCCTTGGGCTCGAGCGAGCCCGCAATCCACTTCTTGCGCGCGGTCACCGGATTGCCGGCGGTGATGAACCAGGTGCAGCGCGCCCCCTTGGCGATGGCGTCGAGTGGATGGTCGACCCGGCCCGAGGCTATGGCCATGTGCGTGCCGGCGGCGGTCACGATCTTGGCCGCTTCGATCTTGGTCTGCATGCCGCCGCGCGACAGGCCCGAACCGGCCGCGCCCGCCATCGCCTCGATCTCCGGCGTGATGCGCTCGACCCGCGGGATGTGCCGTGCCGCCGCGCTGGTGCCCGGCGGGGCGTCGTAGAGGCCGTCGATGTCGGACAGCAGCACCACGAGATCGGCGCTCACCATGGTGGCGACGCGGGCGGCGAGCCGATCGTTATCGCCGTAGCGGATCTCGCTGGTCGCCACCGTGTCGTTCTCGTTGATGACCGGCAGCGCCCGCCATTCCAGAAGCTTCGCGATGGTCGAGCGCGCATTGAGGTAACGCTGCCGCTCCTCGGTATCGCCGAGCGTCACCAGCACCTGGCCTGCGGTGATGCCGTGCCGCGACAGCGCTTCGGTCCAGGTCCGGGCCAAGGCGATTTGGCCCACCGCCGCGGCGGCCTGGCTGTCGTCGAGCTCGAGGCGGCCCGCCGGGAGCTTCAGCACGGTGCGGCCGAGCGCGATGGCGCCGGACGACACCACCAGGATGTCGCGCTTGTCGGCATGCAGCGCGGCCAGATCGGCCACCAGCGACGCCAGCCATTCTTCATTGAGCTTGCCGGCCTTGGCGTCGACCAGGAGCGATGAGCCGACCTTGACGACGATGCGGCGGAAATCGGCGAGCCGAGGCGTGTTCATGGCAGCGCAGATAGGAAGGCGGAGAGAAGTCCCTGCGCCCCTTTGGTGATCGCCGAAGTATCCAGGGCGATCATCGCGGAAGTCCGAAATCATCGTACAAGTCGCCAGCGTCGGATGTGGCGTCCGGTTTCTTTGCTTTCGCAGTCCGGCGCGCCAGGCCCATCAATGCATTATATTCCAACCGCTGTGTCGGCGTCATGCCTTCGATCGACGGCGCTGCGTGGGCGCCGTAGTCGCGTAACGCCTTGACGACCACTTCGGTGGTGCTGACGTTCAAGCGATCGGCAATATCGTTTGCGATCCGATACGCCTCGTCGCTGCGGACATTCAATCGCCGGCCCATGCTAGCTCCTTTGAACGGATTGCTCGCATACACGCCTTTTCGTTGGATCGGAAGCAGGCGACGCTGATCGGCTACAGCTCGGCTTCGGTCTGCAATTTGGCTTTGTCTTCCAGGCAATAATAGCCCGACAGCCGGCTGACCAGCTTGCGCCGCTTCCAGTCGTTGAGGATGCGGCTGACATTCTCGCGGGCGATGCCGGCCATGGCGGCAAGGTCGCTCTGGCCGATCTTCTGGCGGATGACGATGCGGCCTGAGCCGACATCCTGGCCGAAATCGTCCGCCAATTCGAGCAGCGTGCAGGCGACGCGGCCGCGCAGCGGCAGGAAGCTTCCCGCGGCGATCACTGCGTCGGTCTCGCGCAGTCGCGTGGCCAACAGCGTCACCAGGAACTTGTAGACTTCGGGATGTTTGGCGGCGAAATCCTCGAACGCGGCGCGGCTGAGAAAGCACAACGAGGAATCGCGCACCGCCGTCACCGTGGCCGAGCGCGGTAGCCCGTCGATGATCGCCAGTTCGCCGACGATCGCTCCGGGTCCGAGGAAGGCGAGAATGCGCTCGGTGCCGGAACGCGAAACCATGCTGACCTTGAGCAGACCGCCATCCACGCGATAGCAGCCGTCGCCGGAATCGCCGGCAAGGAACAGCACCGCGTCGGCGTCGAGCTTGAGCGGGGTCGCGCTCTTGAACAGGCTGGCCGAAAGATGTTCCGGCAAACCCGACAAGAGGCTCGGCGTGCTACGGGAAAGGGGAACGGGCATGACGGTTCGTCACCGCGCCTTGAAGTCAGAATGATTTTCCAAACGGTGCCGGAGCATGCGTCAGATTTGCCGAAAGGAAAAGCCCGCCCGGACGGTTTCACGTCCGGGCGGGCAAGTTGACCCCTGGGCGGGGGTCTTGGGGTGTAAGGGGACCGAGTTCCACCCCCGGGACGTCGCGGACGGGTCATTGGGGGGAGGAAGGGGACCGAGATGACCCGAGAACGTCCCGAAGCAAAGCGTGGCGGTAATCTAGCGCATCCCCGCGATGGCGAAGTGATCGCCATCACACAAAGTCGCTTTGCCGATAAGACATTGATTCCTAGGGCGAGTTTTGAATGTCGCGGCGCGAAGGCGGTGGCCCCTTCCGCAGCGCTTATGCGGATCTACTTGCTCGGCGCGCGCACCTCTATGCCGGCGCGTCGCTCGAGCGGCTGCACGATTTGGGTAATGTCCTTGTCGGGGCCGAGTTCGTCGCAGGTGAGCTTCAACAATCCCGCCACCGCTTCGATGACGGCGATCGGCAAGCCGAGCGCTTTGGCCTCGGCGATGAACAGATTCACGTCCTTCAACATCAGCCCCGCGGCAAAGCCTTGATTGAAACTGCGCGGCAGGACGACTTCGGGGAATTTCTGCTCGGTCGCGGTCGAGCGGCCGGAACCGGCGTTGATCACGTCGAGCATGATGCGCGGATCGAGCCCGGCTTTCACGCCCATCACCATGGATTCCGAGGTTGCCGCCATGGCCGCGGCGGACAGCACATTGTTGCAAAGCTTCATGGTCTGACCCGCGCCCGGCCGCTCGCCGATGTAAAAGAATTTGCCGATCACCTCGAGCAGAGGTTCGACCGCCGCGACGTCGGCGCGCGGCCCCGATGCCATCACCGCGACGGTGCCTTTCTCCGCGCCGCGGACGCCGCCCGAGACCGGCGCGTCGATCTGCACGATGTTCCGCGCCGCCAGCATTGTAAAAATGCGCTGCGCCATCACCGCGCCGGTGGTCGACAGATCGACGAAGCGGCGCACCCGCTTGCCTTCGATCACGCCGTCCGGCCCGGTCGCCACTTCGAGCACGATGTCGGGCGTCGGCAGGCTCACCATCACGGTCTCGACCAGATCGGCGACTTCCTTCGGCGAACGTGCCGCCACGGCACCCCGCGCGGCGAGATTGCCGATCGCTTCCTGCCGAGTGTCGTAGACGATGACCCGGTGTCCGGCCTCGATCAGACGGCGCGCCATATGCGCGCCCATATTGCCAAGCCCGATGAAGCCGATATCCATGGCTTCCTCCCCGATCATTTCGCGCCGATGGTAGACACCGTGAACTCCGCGCGCACAGTGTCGGTATGCTCGCCGAGTGCCGGCACCGGGCCGTAGTGCCGGGTCGCGCCGGCGTGTCGCTCCGCGGGTGCCGGATAGGACACCGGGCCGCTCGGCGTGTCGACGGTGATGCGGCGCAGCTGCGGGTGGCGGGCGAGGTCGGCCGGGCTGTTGACGCGGGCGAAGGCGATGTCGGCTGAGGCTAGTTTTTGCTCCAGCGCGGTGGCGTCGAGCGCGCCGAACACGGCGGCGACGCGGCCGTCGGTTTCCCGCCGGCGCTTGACCCGCTCGACATTGGTGGCGAAGGCCGGGTCGGCGGCGAGCGCCGTGTCGCCCATGACTCTTTTCGCCAGCACCCGCCATTCGCGGTCGCTCTGGATGGAAATGAGAATAGCGACGCCGTCGCGGCTACGGAACGCGCCATAGGGCGAAATCGAGGTATGCGCCAAACCCATGCGCCGCGGCGGCGCGCCGCCTTCCTCCTGTAACAGCGGCACCGTCATCCAATCGGCCATGGCATCGAACATGGCGATCGACAGGGCTGTGCCTTCGCCCGAGCGCTCGCGCGCGATCAGCGCTTCGAGGATCGCCTGATAGGCATTCAGGCCCGAGGCGATATCGACCACCGAGACGCCGACTCGCGCCGGTTCGGTCGTGCCGGTGATCGAGGCGAGCCCGGATTCCGCCTGGATCAGCATGTCGTAGGCCTTGCGGCCGGCCTGCGGCCCGGTTTCGCCGAAGCCCGAAATCGAGCAACAGATCAGCCGGGGCTGCTCGCGCCGCAATCGGGGAATAGAAAAGCCGAGTCTGTCGACGGCGCCGGGTTTGAGGTTTTGCACGAACACATCGGCGCGCGCGAGCATCCTGGCGAGCAAGGCCTTGTCGGCCGCTTTGCCGAGATCGAGCACCACCGATTCCTTGCCGCGGTTGAGCCAGACGAAATAGCTGCACTCGCCGTGCACGAGATCGTCATAGCCGCGGGCGAAGTCGCCTTCCGGCCGCTCGATCTTGATGACGCGGGCGCCTGCATCCGCGAGCCGGCATGTGCACATCGGCGCGGCCACCGCCTGTTCGAGCGCAACGACGAGAAGGCCGGAGAGGGGGAGGGTCATGACTCGTCAATACGATCGCGGCAGCCCGAGCACGTGCTCGGCGATATAAGACAGGATCAGATTGGTCGAGATCGGCGCCACGCTGTAAAGCCGCGTCTCGCGGAACTTACGTTCGATGTCGAACTCCTCGGCGAAACCGAAGCCGCCGTGGGTTTGCACGCACATATCGGCGGCGGCCCAGGAGGCTTCGGCGGCGAGGTGTTTTGCCATGTTCGCTTCGGCACCACAGTCCAGGCCCGCTTCGTAGAGCGCCGCCGCCTCGCGCACCATCAGTTCGGCCGCGCGCATGCCGATATAGGCGCGCGCGATCGGAAACTGGACGCCCTGGTTCTGTCCGATCGGCCGACCGAACACCACGCGCTCGCCGGCATAGGCAGTGGCCTTGCCGATGAACCATTTGGCGTCGCCGATGCATTCGGCGCCGATCAGAATGCGCTCGGCATTCATGCCGGAGAGGATGTAGCGAAAGCCTAAGCCTGCTTCGCCGATCACGCCCGCGGCCGGCACTCGCATGTCCTCGAAAAAGACTTCGGTGGTCGCGTGATTCATCATCGTTCGGATCGGGCGGATGGTCAGACCTTTGCCCTTGACCGTTCGCATGTCGACCAGGAACACGGTCAGGCCGGCGGTGCGCGACGCCCCCACCCTCCCCTCCCCCGCATGCGGGGGAGGGGAGGGTGGGGGGCGCGGCGTGGTGCGGGCCAACAGCAGCATCAGATCGGAGTGCTCGGCGCGCGACGTCCAGATTTTCTGGCCGTTGATGACGTAGTCGTCGCCGTCGCGCACGGCGGTGGTGCGGAGGCTCAGCGTATCGGTGCCGGAGGTCGGTTCGGTGACGCCGAAGGCCTGCAGCCGCAACTCGCCGCGCGCGATCCCGGGCAGATAGCGCGCTTTCTGTTCGGCGCTGCCGTGGCGCAGCAACGTGCCCATCGTGTACATCTGGGCGTGGCAGGCGGCGCCGTTGCAGCCGGACGCATGGATCTCTTCCATGATGGCGGCAGCCGCGCTCATGGTCAGCCCGCTGCCGCCGTACTGCTCCGGAATCAGCGCCGCGAGAAACCCGGCTTTGGTCAAGGCGGCGACGAATTTCTCGGGATAAGCGCGGTCGCGATCGAGCGCCCGCCAATACTCGCCGGGAAAATCGGAGCACAGCGCGCGCACCGCTTCGCGGATCGCCGCGAGTTCGGCTAAGTCAGTCACAGCCGTACCTCGGCGCGGCCGTTATTGACGGCGATCGCGTCGCGTTCGACCACGCGGGTGCGGAAACTCACGACATTGCCGTCGCGCCACATTTCGGTGCGCAGCGTTTCGCCGGGAAAGACCGGCGCCGAGAACCGGCAGGCGAACGAGGAGAGCTTCGCCGGATCGTAGCCGCACATGGTTTTCAACACGGCATGGCCGGCGATGCCGAAGGTGGCAAGTCCGTGCAGGATCGGTCGCGGGAAACCGGCTTTCTGCGCCGCTGCCGGTTCGGCATGCAGCGGATTAAGATCGCCGCTCAAACGGTAGATCAGCGCCGCTTCGGGCCGCGTGGCGAGATCGCAGACCGCATCGGGCGCCCGTTCCGGCAGCGGATGCGGCACCGGGGCCTCGCGCGGCGGGCCGCCGAAGCCGCCGTCGCCGCGGCAGAATGTGGTCTGCGTCACGGTCGCGATTATTTCGCCGGTCGCCTTGTCCGTCACTGTGCGTTCGCTCAAGACCAGCGCGCCTTTGCCCGGACCCTTGTCGATCACTTCGACGATCCGGACCTGTCCGACCACGGTGCCCGCTCCGGCAAGCGGCCGATGCAGCGTGATGCCCTGTTCGCCGTTGACGATCCTGACCCAATCGATGCCGGTATCGCGCTCGCGCAACCAAAAACCGGGATAGCCGAGCATGGTGCCCATGGTCGGCAGCACTTTGAGATTCTTCTCATAGACGAAGGGCAGTTCGTCCTCGTTCATCGGATCGTGGCCGAGCCCGATGCCGAGCGCATAGAGGATGCAGTCCTTGGCCGCGTATGTGTGTTCGACTGGCGGGACTTCGAGCCCCATCAGCTTTTCGTAAACGATCGCCATCACACCGGATCCCATGAGAACACATCGCCGGAACGGTCCAGCGGCGTGAACGAAGCGGCGAACGCCCCCTTGAGCTGCGCGTCGAGCCGGTCCGGCGTCCAACCGTCGGAGCGATGCAGCGTGCGGATCGGCCGGGTCTGGCTGAACAGATAAATCTCGTTGTTGCGCACCGAGAAAATCTGGCCGCTGATTCCGTCCGCCCGGTCGGAGCCGAGATAGACGACCAGCGGCGCGATTTTCTCCGGCGTCATCTCGCGGAAGGCGGCAATGCGCGCCTTTTCCTGTTCGGTTTCGGCCGGGATCGAATCGATCATCCGCGTCATGGCAAACGGCGCCACGCAATTGGAGCGGACATTGAAACGCGCCATGTCGAGCGCGATGCCGCGCGACAGGCCGACGATGCCCATTTTCGCCGCCATGTAATTGGCCTGGCCGAAATTGCCGACCAGTCCCGAGGTCGAGGTCATGTGCACGAAGCTGCCGGAATTCTGCTCGCGGAAATGCGTGGCGCAGGCGCGGCTCATGGCGAAACTGCCGTTCAGATGCACCGCGATCACGTCCGACCAGTCCGACCAGCTCATGCGGTGGAAGATGCGGTCGCGCAGGATGCCGGCATTGTTGACCAGGATATCGACGCGGCCGAACTCGGCGATCGCCGTGGCGACGATCTTGTCGGCGTTGCCCGGATCGCTGATCGACAGCGTCGAGGCGATCGCGGCGCCGCCTGATTGCTCGATCTCGGCGACGACCGCCTGCGCCGGGCCGCTATCCGTCCCGCCGCCGTCGAGGCTCGCGCCGATATCGCAGACGACGACGCGGGCGCCCTCGCGCGCCAGGAGGAGCGCAATGCCGCGGCCGATGCCCCGTCCCGCTCCGGTGACGATGGCGACTTTTCCGGCGACAATATTCGGCATCGTTCAGTTTCCCCAGACTTCGCGCGCGACCTCGCCGATCATGCGCAGCTTCTCCCATTGCTCGTCCTCGGCAAGGCTGTTGCCTTCCTCGGTCGAGGCGAAGCCGCATTGCGGCGACAGGCAGAGTCGATCGAGATCGGTGAACGTCGCGGCCTCCTCGATGCGGCGCTTGATCGCGTCCTTCGCCTCCAGGGCCCCGGTCTTGGTCGTGACCAGGCCCAGCACGGCGACGCGGCCCTTCTGCAGACGCTTGAGCGGCTCGAAGCCGCCGGCGCGGGCGGTGTCGTATTCCATGAAATAGCCGTGCACCTTGATGCGATCGAACAGCACTTCCTGCATGGCGTCGTAGCTGCCCGAGCCCATGAAGGTCGATTTGTAATTGCCGCGGCACAGATGCATCGTCACCGTCATGTCGGAAGGGATGTCGGAAACCGCCACGTTGATGAGGTCGCCATAGATGGTGCCGAGCGCCTCGGGATCGTCGCCGCGGTCCTTCATCTGTTGGCGGTATTTCGGGTCGCACAGCATGGCGATGAAGACCTCGTCGAGCTGCAAATAGCGGCAGCCGGCATCGGCGAAAGCCCGCACCGCCTTCTTGTAGGCCTGCCCCAGGTCGTCGAAGAATCCATCGCGCGTCGGATAGATCGACTTGTCGATCGGGGTGGGCATCGGCCGACCGTACAGCGCCGATGGCGCCGGAATGGTCATTTTCGGCGTGCGCGTCGTATGCGCCTTCAAGAACCGGAAGTGCTCGATCATCGGATGGCCGGAAAAGCCGATCTTGCCGGTGACGCGCGCGCCTTCGTTGCGGGTCGTCACCGCGGCAAAGGCGACGCCCGTGTCCATGACGTGGCGCTCGACGCCGTCGAGCCCCCACAGAAAGTCGAGATGCCACCACGAGCGACGGAATTCGCCGTCGGTGATCGATTGCAGGCCGACCGCCTCCTGCTTTTTGATGATGCTTTCGATCTCGCGATCCTCCACCGCCTTGAGTTCGTCCGCGCTCGTCTCGCCCCTGGCGCGGCGCTCGCGGGCGGCTTTCAGCGCGGCGGGCCGTAACAGGCTGCCGACATGATCGGCGCGGAACGGCGGTTTGCTGCGTTGCATTGTTCTGCTCCTTCTAACCCCACACCTCGTCCGCCAATTCGACGATCATGCGCAGCTTCGCCCATTCGTCGTCCTCGGCCAGAATGTTGCCTTCCTCGGTCGAGGCGAAGCCACATTGCGGCGACAGGCAAAGCTGGTCGAGAGCGATGAACTTCGTGGCCTCGTCGATACGGCGCTTAATGTCGTCTTTGCTTTCCAGCGCGCCGGTCTTTGAGGTGACGAGCCCGAGCACGACGGTCTTACCCTTCGGCACGAAGCGTAGCGGCTCGAAGCCGCCGGCGCGGTCCGAATCGTATTCCATGAAATAGCCGTGGACGTTGATGGCGTTGAACAACAGTTCGGCGACCGGCTCGTAGCCGCCGCTCGCGACGAAGTTGGAGCGAAAATTGCCGCGGCACAGATGCATGGTGATGGTCATGTCGGACGGAATATCGGCGATCGCGGCATTGATCATGCCGGCATAGGTCGCGGGCAAGGTCACCGGGTCTTCGCCACGATCGCTGATCACTTTGCGCAGTGAGGGATCGCACAGGTAAGTGAGATTGACCTCGTCGAGTTGCAGATAGCGGCAGCCGGCATCGGCGAAAGCGCGCACCACCTTGCGGTAGGACTGGCCGAGATCGCGATAAAAATCGACCATATCCGGATAGATCGATTCCGGCACCGCGTCGCGGCCGTAGCGGAAATGCAACGACGAGGGCGACGGTATCGTCATCTTCGGCGTCTGCTTGGTATGCCCCTGCAGGAACTTGAAGTGTTCGATCATCGGATGCGGGCTGTAGCCGCCGAGCTTGCCGGTCAGCCGCAGCAAGATCGGCCGCGGCTGCGGACCGCTCGTCTGAAATTTGACCTTGCGTTCGCCGACATAGGATTCGACGTTGTGCAGCCGCTCGAGGAAATCGAGGTTCCACGACAAGCGCCGATATTCACCGTCGGTGATCGATTTCAACCCGACGGCTTCCTGCCGCCGGATGACGCCCTCGATCTCGCGATCCTCGATTGCCTTGAACGCATCGGCAGCGATTTCGCCGCGCGCCCGCTTATCCCGCGCCTCCTTGAGGGCTGCGGTCCGCAGCAGGCTGCCGACATGGTCGGCGCGGAACGGCGGCTTTGCTCGTTGCATCGTCAACCCCACACCTCGTTTGCGATTTCCACGATCATCCGCAGCTTCGCCCATTGCTCGTCCTCGGATAAAACATTGCCCTCCTCGGTCGAAGCGAAGCCGCATTGCGGCGACAGGCAGAGCTGGTCGAGGGCGACATATTTGGTCGCCTCCTCGATGCGGCGCTTGATGGCGTCCTTGTTTTCCAGCGCCCCGCTCTTCGAAGTGACAAGGCCGAGCACGAGCTGCTTCTTGCCCTTGGGGAAATAGCGCAGCGGTTCGAAGCCGCCGGCGCGGTCGCTGTCGTATTCCAGGAAATAGCCGTCGACGCCGACCTCGTTGAACAGCCGCTCGGCCATCGGCTCGTAGCCGCCCTCGGCGATAAAGGTCGAGCGGAAATTGCCGCGGCACGAATGCATGGTGACGGCGAGGTCGGCGGGCTTGCCTTCGAGCGCGCGATTGATCATCCGCGCATAGGCGGCCGGCAGTTTCTCCGGCTCGTCACCGCGCTCGCGCGAATGGGCAAGCTCGCGCGCGTCGCACATCATCGACCAGGTGGTGTCGTCGAGCTGCAGATAGCGGCAGCCGGCGTCGTAGAAGGCGCGCACCGCCTTGCGATAGGCATTCGCGACATCGTCGAAATAGGCATCGAGTTCCGGATAGGCGGAGCGGCTGATCGAGCCGCGACCCTGGCGGAAATGCAGCACGCCGGGCGCCGGGATCGTCATCTTCGGCACGACTTTGGTGTGTGCCTTGAGAAAGTGGAAGTGGTCGATATGCGGATGCGTGGAGAAATCGATACGGCCCACAACCCGCACGCTCTCGGCCTTGGTCTTCACGCCATGAAAGACGATGCCGTCGCCGACCTGGTAAAGCTCGACGCCGTCCAATCCGGCGAAGAAATCGAACTGCCACCACGAGCGGCGAAACTCGCCGTCGGTGGCGAGCTGCAATCCGATATCCTCCTGCTTCTCGACCGCTCGCTCGATTTCGCCGTCTTCGACCGCGCGCAGCGCGTCCGCCGAAATCTCGTGACGATCGAATTTGGCGCGCGCTCTCTTCAGCGCGGCGGGCCGCAACAGGCTGCCGACATGATCGGCGCGGAACGGCGGTGTCGTGCGTCGAGTCATCGTTTCACTCCCTAATCAGCAATTTCACCTCTCCCCGCACGCGGGGAGAGGGAGCTTTTTTCACTTCCCACTCTGCTTGATCACGTAGCGGCCATCGTCCAGCCGGGCGAGGCGGCGTGCGGCGTAGAGTGCGTCGAGCTCGCGCACGATTTCGCGGCCGTCCTTGCTGCCGAGCGCAGCCATCAATTGCAGAAAGCTCGCCGGACCCGCTGCCAGTGCGTCGGCCACCGATTGCTGCGGCGTGGTGTCCTTCGCGACCGGCGGCGCCGGGATCGAAAACTCGATCGCATCGGTTTTGCCGAACGGAATGGTGCAATCGAAGCCGAGTTTTGCGCCGGTGCGGGCGCCGCCGAGCGACGGATCGAGCGGCACCACGCGAAAGCCCGCGCCGACGATCAGATCGCGGTCGCCCTGGAAGCGCGTCGCCAGCGCCCAGTCGGTCTCCTCGTCGGAAAACACGTCGATGTCGGGATCGAAGGCGAAGACATGCTTGGCTTCGGCGTGCGAGCCGAAAATGGCGGCGATGGCGTTCCTGGCGTCACCGGGCACCCGCTGGCGCAGCGAGACGCGCACGTTCAGCATGCCGCCGCTCGACGGCGTGGCAAAGATCGCCAGCGGCTCGCGCACCGACGCCATCAGCGCGGCCCAGGCCGCCGATTCGGTCTTCACGGTGGTGAGCTGCGCGGTGTCGGTGCGGGCGAGGTGGCGCCCGCCGATGGTCACGGTCTGAAACAGCGCATCCTCGCGATGGGTGATCGCGGTGACGTGGAAAACCGGATTGCGCTTCACCACGCCGTAATAGCCGACATATTCGCCGTACGGCCCCTCCGCCTCGACGTGACCCGCCGGATCGAGATAGCCCTCGATCACATATTCGGCGTCGGCCGGGACATGAATGTCGCTGGTGACGCATTTGACGACCGGCGCCGGCTGTCCGCGCATGGCGCCGAGGATGTCGAGTTCGTCGATTCCCGGCAGCGCCACCATGGCGGCGAGGTAATCCGCCGGATGCGAGCCGACCGCATAAGCGACCGGCACCGGCGCGTTGCGGGCTGCCGCCTCGAGATAGATGGCGCGCATGTCGCTCGGCGCGATCAAATCGATGCCGGCCTGCCGCGGACCGCGCAGCATGATGCGACGGCAGCCGACATTGGTGAAGCCCGAGCCGGGGAAGCGCGCGAAGTCGATGCCGGCGGAAATATAGGGCGCGCCGTCGGCGCCGTGCTGCAGATGCACCGGCAGCGCGCAAAGATCGGCGTCGTCGCCCTTGCGCACGACCTGCTGCACCGGCGCCTGTTGCGACGAAACCGCGACCGGCGGATGCAGCTTGGTCAGGCGTTGATTGAGCGTGCGCAAAAGTTCGCGCTCGTCGGTGTCGAGCGCGAGCGCCAGCCGTCGGCGCGAGCCCATCACATTGCCGACCAGTTCGGCCCGCTCCGGTCCCGCCGCCTTGAAGTGCACCGCATGCGGATTGCCGTCGAGCGCCGAGCCGACATCGATCAGGTCGATCGGCGTGGCGCGCACTTCGCATTCGCCGAGTTCGACCAGTTTTTCGACGAAACCGCGCAGCCGGAAGCGCTCGGTGTCGATAGCAGTTGCCATGAGGCGCCTCCCGAACCCGCTCATTTCGGCAGAGTTCAAAGCCGATTTAGCAATGGCGGCGCGCGGGTGTAAATGCCGTTGCGCGCGGGACCATCTGCACAGACACTCGCCGCGCGCATGACGCAATGGGGAGGACGGGGATGCGGCCCACGCTTCGGCTTTATGAGGATGTGCTGGCGAACGGCGCCGAGGCGTCATTGCCGGCGCTGCCGCGCATGATCTTTGTCGTGCATGGATCGGCGGCAATCGCCGATCGGACCTTTGTGGACGGCGAGGCCTGCAACGGCGACGGCGCGGTGGCGCTCGGGGCCGGAAGCGCCGGCGCTACGATCTGGCGTTTCGAACTGGCCGCGGACGAAACCGGCGGACCTGCCGCCGGGTCCGGTGTGGCCTCGCGCCAGAAACTTTCGGCGCGGCTCGAAACCTTGCCGCAGGGCGCGCTCATCCTGCGCGGCGACAGCGTCGCGTTTCCGCCGGGCGGCTGCGCTTATCTGCATCGGCATCAGGGCCCGGGCATCCGCTGCCTGCTCGAAGGCGGCATCCGTATCGACACCCACGGACGCTCGACCTCCTACGGTCCGGGCGGCGCCTGGTACGAGTCCGGCCCGGATCCCGTATTCGCGCAAGCCGCCGACCGGCCGACGCGCTTCATCCGCGTCATGATCCTGCCGGCGGCGTTGCTGGGCAAAAGCTCGCTCGAATATTTGAACGAGGAGGACAAGGCCAAGCCGAAGTCGCAAGCGTATAAAATCTTTGCTGATATGCCGATCCATTCACCGTCATTCTGAGGCGGCCGCGAAGCGGCCCTCGAAGGACGTGGCCCGAGCGCTGGGGCCGTCGCCCTTCGAGGCTCGCTTCGCTCGCGCCTCAGGGTGACGGAACTCACACCGGCTTATAACCGCGTTCCATGTCGACATCGATCAGCATCGCGGTGCCGTCTTTCAGCGCCTTGCCGATCAGATCGGTCGTGTCCTTCACGGTCGCGGCGCGCTCGGCGGCGATGCCGAGCGAGCGGGAAAGGCCGACGAAATCGATCGCCGGATCGTTGAGCTCCATGCCGACGAAAGTGTCGGCCTGCTCGGCAAGCCCGCGCAGCATGACGAGCCGCTGCTTGAGGATGCGATAGCTGGTATTGTTGAAGATCACCCAGACGATCGGCAGCCGATAGCGCGCCGCGGTCCACAGGCCCTGCACCGTGTACAACGCGCTGCCATCGCCGACGAGCGCCACCACGGGCCGGTCGGGCAGCGCGAGCTTGACGCCTATCGCAGCCGGCAGGCCCCAGCCGATGCCGCCGCCGCGCAGGCCGAAAAAGCTCTGCTCGTCGTCGCTGTCGATCAGCGAGCGTATGCCCGGCGCCGACGACAGGATTTCCTCGATCACCACGGCGTCCTTCGGCAGCATCGCGCCGATCGCTTCGAGCAACGCGAGCGGTTGCACCGGCGTCTTGCCGGCCATGGCGCGGGCCTTGGCGCGAAACGCCGCGCGGTCCTTTTTGATGGCCTCGGTCGTGAACGTGAGTCGCGCACTCGCGGCGTTCTTGGCGGCAGCCGTCATGCGCGCGCCGACGCCGGCGGTGATGTCGGGCAGCGTCGCCCTCGGGTCGCCGAGGATCGCGACCTGCGCCGGATAGTTCTTGCCGAGCTGCCACGGATCGCTGTCGAGATGAATGAGCGGCAGGCCTGCCGGCCACGGCTCGATGTTCGACGGCAGCGACCAGGTGAACAGGTCGGCGCCGACCGAAAACAACAGATCGTGCTTGTCGAGGACTTCACGCACGCCGGCCTGCGAACGCGTCATCATGCCGCGATAGAGCGGATGCGATGCCGGAAACGAAGCGGTGTTCGGCACGAATTCGACATAGACAGGCGCGGCGATGGCTTCGGCGAGCGCCGCGAGCTCTTTGTGCGCACGGCTCTGCGCCACGGCGTCGCCGGCGATGATGACCGGGCGCTCGGCCTTGGCGAGCATGTCGGCGGCAGCGGCGATCGCCGCCGCGTCGCCACGAACGCGCGGCGCAACGCGCGTCGGTTCTAGGAGGTCGATGTCGGCGTCGCTTTTGAGAATGTCGCCGGGCAGCGCGAGGAACACCGGCCCGGTCGGCGGCGCCAGTGCGGTCTTCACCGCGCGGTGCACATAGCGCGGCAAGTCCTCGAGGCGATGCACCTCG
>Ga0181533_1001518_pt1 | contig 29879 bp, 31 predicted proteins | sample PEATcosm2014_Bin_45_FD_119772 | JGI IMG/M metagenome (GOLD analysis project Ga0181533, IMG submission 119772) | Peatland microbial communities from MTU Mesocosm Facility, Houghton, MI, USA - PEATcosm2014_Bin11_60_metaG | ecosystem: Environmental > Terrestrial > Soil > Wetlands > Peat | place...
ACGCTGCAAACCGAACGCCTCACCCGCTACTACGTCAAGCGTCTCGAAGCACTCGGCCATAAGGTTACCCTCCAAACCGGCGTCGCCGCGTGAACGAAATTTTCGGAGCAGGTCCGCGCTACTTGCTTTAGCGGCTCTTCCGGCATCAGTGTAAGGTATACTGCTGCGGATTGTTGAGTGCTGAAGGGGGGAAGGCCATGAATCGCCAACTTGTTGCCTTGATTCTTGGTGGTCTGCTCTTGACAGTAACAGGCTGTGAAAAGAAGATTGTTCGTCCGCCCGCGTCGGCACGTGTGATGAACATGATGGCATTTGCGGCGTCACCACAGCGTTTCATTGCGGAAAGCCATGACCTTGAAATCATCACACTAGAATCAGAACTCCAGAAATCCTGGGAGTCGGTGGTCGCTTTCTGCGGCACAATCCAATGCGAAGTCATATCTTCCAAGATCACAACAAGGACGGGCGATTCGGCGCCATCAGGTAATATTTCGTTGCGGGTGGCCCCTCAGGACCTGACAAAGTTGCTCGCTCAGGTCCAAAAGCTGGGCAGCGTCGCACAGCATACGACGGAACGCGAAGATAAAACGACCGCCGTCGTTGACACTGACGCCAAAGTCAAGAATCTCACGAGCTTCAGAGATAATTTAAGAGCGATGCTTGCCAAGCCTTCCGCGACGGTTAAGGATCTCATAGAGATTCAGCAGCAATTAACGGAAACTCAGTCGGAATTGGATAGTGAGACAGCTCAGCGGAAAATCTTGGCCAATGAAACAGAGAAAATTGCCGTCGGGATCTCCTTCCGTGTTGAGGAATCCAGAGGTAATGGAGGGGGTTTTGCCGAGATCCGAGATGCTCTGCGTGAGTCGGGTTCCGTATTGGGAGATAGCACAGCCTCTCTAATCACCGTAATTGTCGCTGTCATTCCATGGTTAATCTTAATTGTGCCTGCGCTCTGGCTTTTCGCCAAGGCCTGGCGCAAGCGGCGCCGAAATCGAACGGTCTCTCCACCACCACCTCCGGCAGTACCTTGATAGGGGTAGAGGCTCCTGCGGAAGAAGGCCGCCCAAAACAAAAAGGTCATGGAACGCGTTGCGCAGATCGTGCGGGTGCAGCCACAAGCAGAACTTCATGTCGAGCCGTGACCCATATAGGATTTCACCATAGATACCCCTAGCCTTCGCCTCGCCACCACCCGTGAAAATGTGCGAAACACCTTGGACTGCGGCGGCTCGACGCCGCTTTTGTCATCGTCCTCGGCGTTATTTCAAAGCGGCGTCGAGCCGCCGCAGTCCAAGGGGCCTTTCTCTGTGGCCTCGGTGCGCTCTGTGGTGAATCTTTTCTTCGCGAAAGCGCAGCCAGGACCGCCTTCCCGCAGCCTTCAAGCACAAGGCTGCGCTGCTGAAAACCTGAAAAGCCCCAGACCTTGGCAAGCAGGTCCGCCTGTTTACCACATTGCATGAGGGGCGTGTCGGACGTATATTACCGGAAGTGGAAGTGCTGGTTTTGGATGATGCATGGCCGTCGTCAAGTTCAATCCGATGAAGCTGTCGCCCACGCCCTGGGTTGAGGGATATGTCCTTGACTATCACACCATCAGTAGCACACCAACCGGGGATCCTTATTACCGCTTTGATACAAAGCGCACAGAGCTTGGAGAACTGCTCTTCCGACTCAAATACCGCGCGGCAGGAAGTGCGGCTGTTACCGACATCGTCGACACAGCCGAGCAATTCATCCGAGGGTGGAAGCCCGCGATTGAGTGTATTGTCCCGGCGCCGCCTTCACTGACGCGCAAGACGCAGCCTGCCGTCGAGGTCGCGCGCGAGTTGGCATCTCGCCTCCAGCTTCCCGTATTTGAAAACGCGGTGGTCAAGGTGAAGTCAACTCCCCAGATGAAAAATATTGACGATTGGGCGGAGCGGCAAAGAGTGCTGGCAGAGGCGGTCCAATCCGGAAAGGATGACCTGAAAGGTAAGTCTATTCTGCTTTTTGATGACTTGATAGAATCAGGAGCGACGCTCCGGCGCGCTGCCGAGGTGCTGCTGAAGGAGGGGGGCGCGCGCACCATCTACGCGCTCGTCTTGACTCGAACGAAATGACACAAACAGGGAACGGAACCAAAGTGTTTATCGCCGGATCGCGACGCCTCTCGCGGCTCAACAACGACGTGAGGCGCCGGCTCGACAAGATCATGGACAAAGACTTGACGGTGATCCTGGGCGATGCGAATGGCGCCGATAAGGCAGTCCAGCAATACCTCAGCGGCAAAAACTATGCTCATGTCGTGGTCTTTTGCATGCAGGGCGGCTGTCGGAATAACCTCGGGGGATGGCCAACCCGAACCATCACGGCTGCTGACCCACGACGGCGGGATTTTGCCTATTATTCCACCAAAGATCGAGCTATGGCCAGCGAAGCAGAATACGGACTGATGCTGTGGGACGGCCGGAGTCGTGGGACGCTGACCAACATTGTCCATCTCGTGCGGGAGAGCAAACCGGTGGTAGTGTACGTCGCTCCCGAAAACTCCTTTTACACTCTGAGCCAGTCGCGTCAACTGGCTGAGATGCTGGACCGCTTTGACCCTACCGCACTTGCGCGAATTGACGGCGAGTTACAGGCTGTCGCAACCCCCAACGCCTCCAGTCGCAAGATCGATACCGCGCCGTTGTTCTAGCGGCGTGTGCTGTGGTGAACAGCGGCGCAGTGTTGTCCATGAAGGGTGCCAATATTCACTGTCCGGGGATAAGAGCCGCGGAGTTAAAGAACAACTCCGCGCGATCAGTCTAATTAATGGCTTGCGTCGTTGAAGATGGACGTTCGTCTCCGCAAGATTAGACGGCAAGCGTTCAAAAAGATTCCGAGGTGAAATCATGGTTTCACGAGAAGACATTAGCAGGAAGTCAAACGAAGAACTCATGCAGATCTATGCGCGACAGAACGATTATCTCCCTGAAGTTGTCGCCATGGTGCGTGAGGAAATCGCACATCGTGAAATGGATGTCAGTAATGTTCACGTGATTACGCAGGAGGAAGTAGCCGCTGTGTTAAAAGAAAAGAAGACGAGAAGTGCGCGACGAAAAGTATGGTTCGTGGCCGGGCTTCAAGGCATATTGGGGCTTTTCTTTGTGGGACTGTCGGCCCCCATGATCGTCCAGGATAAAAACCCGAGGGCAATTCTCTCGATAGGTATAGGTGTGTTGCTCCTTTTCTTCGCCTATTCCGTCTGGAAACTAAAGTTCTGGTCACTGGTATTGGGTACTATAATCTATTCGCTTTCCTGTGTTTCGAACATGATTATTCTGGTGCTCTCTCTCAGTAACGGTGGAAATAACGAGAGTCAGATTCACCCGCTGTTCTACACAATCTTGAGCGGTTCATTTGCGGTTGCATTTCTTAATATGGTGCGCACTGGGAGAGCTCCTCTGAATCGCCCAATAGAAGGACAAGCAGATCGCCGAACAAGTTGATTGGTGCCTGAGGCTTCATGTCGGGGTGTTTCTTCCGAGTGAAATGTGCTGGAATAAGCAGGTAGCGCGGAGTTATCCCGCTTCGAGTGGGATTACTCCGCGGCTTTTTAATCGTGAATATTAATAAATATGTGGATGTTTATCGTGTTAGAGTCGCAGCAGGTAGCGGGGAGGCAGGCGCCGTTTGCCTTCCTCCGCGGCTCTACCTCCGCAGCCAAGCAGAATCTCGAAAGGGGAATTCCATCATGGATCTCAACCTGAGAGGCAAGACGGCAATGGTGACGGGAGGTGGTTCCGGCATCGGTAAAGCCGTAAGTTTCCTGCTCGCCGAGGAGGGAGCCCAGGTTGCCGCGCTGGACTTGCACGGTGATCGCGCCTCCGCCGTGGCCGCCGCGATTCGAGAGCGGGGCGGCAAGGCGGTGGGCATCGTGGCGGATGCTTCTTCGGCGGCCGACGTCGACCGGGCGATGAAGGAAATTCTGCAAGCATGGGGTGGCATCGACATCCTGATCAACAATGCCGGGATTATCCTGCAAGCCGCCGCCGTCGATACCACGGAGCAACAGTGGAACAAAATCCTGACCAACAACCTGACCAGTTGCTTTCTGTTCTCCAAAGCCGCGGCCCGGCAGATGATCCAGCAAGGCCGGGGCGGCCGCATGGTCAACGTTTCTTCCATCCACGCGCAACTGTCGGAACCTTCCGCCAGCGCTTACACCGCGGCCAAAGGCGGGATGGAAGCCTTCTCGCGCACGCTCGCCACGGAACTTGCTCCTTACAAGATCACCGTGAATTGTGTGCGTCCCGGGGCCACGTACACCGAACTCACCGTGCCCATGTATACCGAAGCCGTTAAAAAGGCTCTCTATATGCGTGTGCCGCTCCGGGAAATCGCCGAGGCGGCGTGGATCGCCGACGGCATCGTTTTTCTCGCCTCGGAGCGAGCGCGGTACATCACCGGCCAGATCTTGACGATTGATGGCGGATATTTGATGGATGGCAGCTTGCCCGGGGCCGAATACTGGAAGTAAGCGCCGCACGGCGCTTAGGAAGCTCAATTGGTTTTTTTGGAGCTTCGATTGAGGATCTTGCTGAAGGGCCTCGTGCGCTTGAGCTCCGGACTGAACTCCTGGAAGAGGTGAGTACCCATCACAAAGCCAAACTGCAAGTGCCCCGTCTGCACCCCCTGCACCAGGGGAGTGTACCTTCTCGGATACCAGAGAGTGGAGAGCACACCACTGCCATAGGCGCCGACGAGTTGGGGCAGGTCCAGGCGCTTGTGGCCGTTTTGATCGTAGGTCAGAAAGGACATTTCCAAAGCGTAGCCGGTGCGCCGCCACAGCCCCGTGCATCGGCAAGGGAAGTATCGCGGCTCGTAGCCCAGTGCCGCAGCTCCGCCGTCGTGGATGGTGTTTTGGGTTAGCACAAGCCCGTACTGACTGGCGGCGCGCCACGCGTATCCCCGGAACCCACCGCCCCACTCGCTGGGATAATCGAGGGCTTGGTACGCCAGCCCCGCACCGAGAGAGACTACGTAGGGCCAGGGTGAAAGAAAAGTTTCATTCGCGTAGAAATTCCAGCGCTCCTTGCCGGTGAGCGCCTGGGGAATGACGTTGCCAGGCGCGGCTGGGGCGCTGGTCGTATCCACTTGGGCCGCGCCATCGCTCACCGTGGCGAGGGTCAGAACCGGAAGCAACACCCCGAGGGCAACACGAATCCCCAGGTTCAACAACTCTCTCCTTCCTTTGCACTCTCCGCTATCTTCGCACATTCATCGATTGACATACTAACCGGTATTTCCATTTTAGCTCCCAACCGCCCCACAGCTCAGTTGACACCCATCGCCGCCCGATGTTACAAAAGGAATACCGCTGTTTTCAGCGCAGCACGCCGATACGGTGGGTGTAGCTCAGCTGGTAGAGCGCCAGACTGTGGATCTGGACGTCGCGGGTTCGAATCCCGTCACCCACCCCAAGCAACCCCAGCGCCCGCCGCCCGCACCTCGGCTGCCTCTTCGGTCAACCTCTCAGTTCTTTTCGCCTTCCAAACAGTGGGTGTAGGATAGCTCTGTGTTGAGAGCAGCAACCAAGCGCAAGATTCTGGGGATAGACCGGCGTTTCCGCGAGGCGCGCATGTTTGCCAAGGCCATGCGCTCGCCGCGCCATCCCATCCAGGCGCACATTGTTCCCATCCGGCGTTGCAATCTTTCCTGCACCTATTGCCATGAGTTCGACGACCACTCCGGCTTGCTTGGCTCTTCTTGCGGCCGGCCACCCGGCGGCTGTTCAGCAAAGCGGCGCTTTGGGTTTTGAAGGTCGATTAGCCCGGACCAACCAGTAGGGGCGGTTCGCGAACCGCCCCTACAATCCGCTGCACTCCAGCAAACCGAAAATGCATGATATCCTGTAAAGAGGGCTAAAATGCAGCGCGGTGGAGTAAACCGCATACCAGCGCCGCCAAAATGCAAGGGCGCTTGCCGGGTCCGTCAGGGCCGGCAATCAGGAGGAACCCTTCTTCAGAATGAATGATGTCAGTCCCAAAATAAACTTGCTCGTCGAGACGCTGAAGCGCCGCATCGTAATTATCGACGGCGCCATGGGCACGATGATTCAGGCCCATAAGCTCGAGGAAGCCGACTTTCGCGGCAAGGAATTCGCGCGCCATGGGCGGGACCTGCGCCAGTGCAACGATGTCCTGAATGTCACTCAGCCCGCGATCATTGAGGACATCCATCGGCAATACCTCGACGCCGGCGCGGACATCATTGAGACCAACACCTTCAACTCCACCGCCATTTCGATGACGGATTACAAACTGGAAGGTTTCATTTACGACCTCAACCGCGCGGGAGCCAAAGTGGCGCGACGCGCCGCCGACGGGTTCATGAGCGAGAATCCGGCGCGCCAGTGCTGGGTGGCGGGATCGCTCGGCCCCACCAACCGCACGGCCTCCGCGTCGCAGGATATCTCGAGCCCCGCTGCCCGCGCCGTGACCTTCGATCAATTGCGCGACGCCTACTCCGAGCAAATCCGCGGGCTCGTGGACGGCGGCGTTGACCTGCTGCTGGTGGAAACCATTTTCGACACGCTCAACGGCAAGGCCGCGCTCTTTGCCGCCGACCAGTTTTTTGCGGATACGGGAAAACGCTTGCCCCTGATGGCGTCGGTGACCATCGTTGACCTGAGCGGCCGGACGCTCTCCGGCCAGACCATTGAGGCCTTCTGGATTTCCGTTTCCAACGCGCCGCTCCTGAGCGTGGGCATTAATTGCGCGCTGGGCGCAAAGCAGATGCGCGCGCACATCGAGGAGCTTTCCCGGCTCGCGCCGATTTTCACAAGTTGCTATCCCAACGCCGGCCTGCCCAATTCCTTCGGCGGGTTCGACGAAACGCCGGAAATCATGTCGGCGGACTTGCGCGAGTTCGCCGCGAACGGCTGGGTGAATATCGTCGGCGGATGCTGCGGGTCCACGCCCGCTCATATTCGCGCCATCCGTGAGGCGGTGCAGGATTTGCCGCCGCGCGTGCCTCCCCAGATCGACCGCCACTCGCGCTTCAGCGGCCTTGAGCCGCTGGTGATTCGCCCCGAAACCAATTTCGTCAACATTGGCGAACGCACCAACGTCACCGGTTCGCCCAAATTCGCCAAGCTGATTTTGAGCGGCCAATTCGAAGAAGGCTTGAGCGTCGCCAAGCAGCAGGTGGAGGGCGGCGCGCAGATCATCGACATTAACATGGACGAAGCCATGCTGGATTCCGAGCAGGCAATGACTACCTTCTTGAACTACATCGCTTCGGAACCGGACATCGCCCGCGTCCCCATCATGATCGACAGCTCGAAGTGGAGCGTCATCGAGGCAGGGCTGAAGTGCATTCAAGGCAAGGGCATCGTCAACTCGATCAGCCTCAAGGAAGGCGAAGAGGTTTTCAGGCAGCACGCCCGCCTGATCAAGCGCTACGGCGCCGGCATGGTGGTAATGGCCTTTGACGAGGCCGGGCAGGCGGACTCGACCGAGCGCCGGGTGGAGATCTGCACGCGCTGCTACCGAATCCTCACCGAAGAAGTGGGCGTGGATCCGTGCGACATCATCTTTGACCCCAATGTCCTCACTGTGGCCACAGGAATCGAAGAGCACCGGAATTACGCGGTGAGCTACATCGAAGCCACGCGCCAGATCAAGGCCACGCTTCCCCACTGCAAAGTGAGCGGCGGCATCAGCAATATTTCCTTCTCGTTTCGCGGCAATAACGCGATTCGTGAGGCCATGCACTCGGCGTTCTTGTATCACGCCATCCGGGCGGGCATGGACATGGGCATTGTCAACGCAGGCCAACTGGCCGTTTACGAGGAACTGCCTCGCGACCTGCTGGAGCTGGTGGAAGACGTGCTGCTGAATCGCCGCGCGGACGCCACGGAAAGGCTGCTGGCCTTCTCGGAATCGGTCAAGCAGCGCGGCCGGGCGGAAGTTCAGGAAGACGAATGGCGACAGGGGAGCGTCGAGGAGCGGCTGAAACACGCCCTGGTTAAAGGGGTGGCCGACTATATCGAAAGCGACACCGAGGAAGCCCGGCAGAAGCTCGGCCGGCCGCTGAGCGTTATCGAAGGCCCGCTGATGGCCGGGATGAGCGTGGTGGGCGACCTGTTCGGCTCGGGGAAAATGTTCCTGCCGCAGGTGGTCAAGAGCGCCCGCGTCATGAAGAAAGCCGTCGCCTATTTGCTTCCCTTCATGGAGGCCGAGAAGGCAGCGGGCGGCAAAGCTCGCGCCGAAGGCCGCATCGTGATGGCCACGGTGAAGGGCGACGTGCACGATATCGGCAAGAACATCGTGGGCGTCGTACTGGGCTGTAACAACTATGAGATTATCGACCTGGGTGTTATGGTTCCGTGTGAGAAGATTCTGCAAACCGCGCGGGACACCGACGCCGACATGATCGGCTTGAGCGGGCTCATCACTCCCTCGCTCGATGAAATGGTCCACGTGGCGAAGGAAATGGAACGCGAGGGGTTCACCATCCCCCTGCTCATCGGCGGCGCCACCACCAGCCGCGTGCACACGGCGGTGAAGATTGCTCCCCACTTCCGCCAGGCGGTCGTGCATGTTGTGGACGCTTCCCGCGCCGTCGGAGTGGTGAGCAAACTCAAGAACCAGGAGACGCGGCCGGCCTTTCAGGAAGAAAACCGCCGGGAACAGGAGAAGCTCCGCGCCGCGCACAAGCCGGCAGCACAGAAGCTATTGACCCTGGAGGAGGCGCGCCGGCGCAAGCCGCCTCTCGATTGGAGTCAGGCCCGGCCTCCCCGCCCCGCTTTCACGGGAGTACGAGCATTTCCCGCCGTGCCGCTGGCGGAGATTGTTCCCTACATCGATTGGACGCCCTTGTTTCAAGCCTGGGAGCTGCGCGGAACGTATCCGAAAATTCTTGACGACGCGACGGTGGGCAGCAAGGCGCGCGAACTGCTGGAAGACGCGCAAAAGCTGCTTCGCCGCATTGTGGCGGAAAAACTCCTCACCGCCAACGCCGTAATGGGCTTCTTCCCCGCCAACAGAGTGGGCGACGACATCGAAGTGTATGCCGATGCCTCGCGCTCCTCGGTGCTGACCATATTCCACACCTTGCGGCAGCAGATGGAAAAAGCTCCCGGCCATTACAACTGGGCGCTCGCGGACCTGATCGCGCCCAAGCAGACAGGCGTGGAAGATTATCTGGGCGCTTTCGCCGTCACCGCCGGCGCCGATATTGAACCGCTGCTGGCGCGGTTCCAACAGGACCACGACGACTACAATTCCATCATGGCGAAAGCCCTTGCCGACCGCCTGGCGGAAGCGTTGGCAGAGTTAATGCACAAACGGGCTCGAGAGTGTTGGGGTTATGGCAAGGATGAAAATCTGACGCTCGAAGATTTGATTCACGAGCGCTACCGCGGCATCCGTCCGGCGCCCGGCTACCCCGCCTGCCCTGACCACACCGAAAAGCGCGATCTCTTCGACGTCTTGCAGGCGGAGAAGAACGCGGGTGTTTATCTGACGGAGAACTTCGCTATGTCGCCTGCCGCTTCCGTGTGCGGGTTCTATTTCTCCCACCCGGAGGCAAAGTATTTCGCCGTGGGGAAGATCGACCGCGATCAGGTGGACGATTACCATCGCCGCAAAGGCCTGGACCTGCGCAGCGTGGAGCGCTGGCTCCGCCCCGTCTTGAACTACGATCCTGACCTTCAGGATTCCCCCCGCGATACCCAGAAGGTGCCGGTTTCGGTGTGAGGGCGCTGAGGGTATAATCCCGCAAACCTGACATAACGCGAGTTGATGTCCGGAGTACATTACAGAATTTGGAGACGGCATGGCTGAAACCCCAGCCCTGGAAGCTCCCGGCGCAGGTGGAACCGAGCTCATCTACGGTCTGGATGACAAGCCTCCTTTCCGCGAAACACTCTTCGTGGCGCTCCAGCATGTGTTTGCGGTATTCGTAGGGATCATTACCCCGCCCCTAATTATCTGTAATGCTCTGAAGCTGGACCGGCCGAACACCGTTTTCCTGGTGAGCATGTCGCTGTTTGTTTCCGGGCTGGCCACGCTGCTCCAATCACGAGGGATTGGTCCCATTGGGTCGCGGCTCCTGAGCATACAAGGCACCAGCTTCGTATTTCTGGGGCCCATTATTTCCACCGCCGGCCTGAGCCTTTCGGCAGGAGCTTCGCCCCGCACGGCGCTAGGGATTATCTTCGGCTTGTGTCTCGCGGGGTCGTCGGTGGCGATCATGATCAGCCAATGCATCCGGCTCGCCAGCCGGATCATCACGCCCCTGGTCACCGGCACGGTGGTCACGCTGATCGGCCTGACGCTGATTGAGGTTGGAATCACCACGATGGGGGGTGGGTTTGACGCCAAGCGCGACGGCTCCTTTGGCAGCCCCATCAATCTGGCCTTATCAGGGATAGTGCTAACCACTATTGTTATACTCAACTCTAGCCGCGTCCCGCAGTTACGGATGACCTCGGTAGTCGTGGGACTGGCGGTGGGCTATCTGGCAGCCTTTCTCCTCGGGAAGGTCGATCTGCGCGGGCTGCGCGAACTGCCGCTGGTCACGATTCCTTTTCCCCTGCATTACGGTCTGGGCTTCAACGCCGGTGCCTTCATTCCCTTCGCGTTTCTGTACCTCATCACGGTGATTGAATCGGTCGGCGACCTGACCGCGACCTCCTCTCTCACCAACCAGCCGATCACCGGTGACCTCTATTTCCGGCGGCTGCGCTGCGGCATTCTGGCAGACGGCATCAACTCTTTGCTCGCCGCCATATTCAATTCCTTTCCCAGCACGACCTTTGCGCAAAATAACGGAGTCATCCAGTTGACCGGCGTGGGCAGCCGTTACGTGGGCACGTTCATTGCGGTGATTCTGATGGCGCTCGGCCTGTTTCCCGCCGTGGGCGGGCTTGTCCAGGCGCTTCCCCAAGCGGTCCTGGGAGGCGCAACCATCGTCATGTTTGGCACCGTGGCGGTGGCCGGCATCCGGATTCTGGCGGGAGGGCGCATGAACCGCAGATCCTCCATCATCATCGCGGTCTCGATCGGTTTGGGCCTCGGCGTCACCTTTGTGCCGGACATTCTCCGCTTCCTGCCGGAACTGCTGCGCCACACCCTCTCCTCCGGAATCGCCACGGGCGGCATGTGTGCGCTGCTTCTCAATACCGTCCTCCCCGGCGAGAGATGCTGAATATAAAGCTCGGCCGCATCACTCTCTTTCGCGTTACAATCCCGTGGAAGTTTTTTGACTGCATTCTCAGTGAAATGGGGTAAGAGACAATCATGACAGGTTTGAATCGCCGCAAATTCATACAAGTCTCAACAGCTTCTTTGTTTCTGAATAAACTCCGCCTGGAAGGCGCTTCCGGCCCGCCGGCGCGGATCAGCGAAGCCGGCAAAACGGTGCGCGCGGAAGGGGCGAATTACGTGTGGGAATGGTCGCAGGAAACCGACCGCTTCCGCATATTCGGCCCGCAAGGGCGCGTGCTGGCGTCGAGTGCCCTCCAGCCGATCGTGGTAGTACAGCCGGTGGGGCAGAAAGGGGTCAGGCGCTCGATCGCGGGCCGGCTGACGAGCCATGAGGTTCAGGGCAACCGCGTGTGCTGGACCTACGAGGGTGTGAACAATTCCGCAACATTGTCTGTGGCTTGGCGATTTGACGAACATGGGCCTTGGGTGGAACCGGTGATTTACCAGACCACCACCGCCGAAGACGTCGTGAGTTTGCACTACTTCGCCGAAGCCGACGGCGACCACGTGAAACCCTCTTTGGGAGTGTATAACCTAGTGCTGCCGGGAATCAGCGAGTCTCCCTCGATCAGCCCGCTCGTCATCCCTGGCCTGGGCTGGAACCTCACCAGTTGGCTGGGCCGGGGATCCCCCAAGGGATTGAGCATGGACCAACAGTGGGGCTTGCCCGCCCACTACTTTTGTGGTTATCACGAATATTGGCCAGGAGACAGCGCGGCGTTTCAGGCCGACAATCCTTCCGGAGCTTTCTGCTGCGGGCTCGCGGACCTTCCCAATGGGGATTTCTTCCTGACCCAGTTGCGCGGTGGAGCCAGTCTGAGGTTCGAACTGCGCGGCGACTTGTGGGAGCACTTGCGCGGTCCCGGCCGTTTCACTTTGGGCGCCACCTTGTTCTGGGCCTTTGGCTCCAACTTCTATGAAGCGATCCGCCAATATTATCTGGGTCTCGTGAACGCGGGGCTCATCCAAAAGAAGACGAATTCCGCCCGCAAGAACGCCGCCGTGCTGGCGCCGCAGTGGTGCACCTGGGGTGAGCAAGTGGCTCGGCTTAAGGATTCCGGACGGCTCGACGAAGCCACCTTGACGGCCATGTACGATGAACTGAAGGCCTCCGGCTTGCAGGCCGGTATGTTCTCCATCGACGACAAATGGGAAGGGGCTTACGGCAGCTTGGAACATGACGCCCAGCGCTTCCCGCACTTCGAACAGTTTCTTGACCGCGTGCGCGCGGACGGCCATCGCCTGGGATTATGGGCGGCCTTCATGCGCTGCGAAGATCCGGCGGCCCTCGGCCTGACGCCCGCTCACATGTTGCGCCGCACCGACGGCCAGCCCTACAAACCCGGAAAATACCACCTTCTCGACTTCACCCAGCCGGAAGTTGCCGCGGTGCTGCGCGACCGGGCCAGAAAGTTCGCGCGGCGCTACAAGCCCGACCTCGTCAAGTTTGACTTTGGCTATGAAATCCCGGCGCTGGATACGGTGGCCCCGCACGACATGAGTTGGGCTGGCGAACGGCTGCTGTGGAAAGGCCTGGACGTAGTCGTGAAAGCGTTACGCGAGGAAAATCCGGACATCGTGTTGATGTATTACGAACTGTCGCCGCTCTTCACCGAGCATCTGGATCTGTTCAGTTCTGATGACCTGTTTGGGGCGGCGGGAGAATACGACCTGGAAGCTAACCGCAGGCTTTTCTTCAGCAGTCTCTGCGGGGAATTCGGCATGCCGACGTACGGCTCGTCGGGGTACGAGTGGATCAGCGCTCCTTCCATCTGGTTTGACTCGGTTGCCGTGGGAACCCTCGGCTGCCTAGCCAGCTTTTACGGAAGCGCCGCGCCCGGCGACGGAGCTACCCCGGAGCGCCTGGCCAAATACAACGGACTGACCCATCTGGTGCGCCCCACCAATCAGTTCCGCATCGTTCCCTTGGACGCGGATTATGAGGCGCCCACGCGCGGCGCTCACGCTTCCTCCTGGGCGCGAATGGAAAATGGCGAGGTCGTGCTGGTCGCCCTGCGCAAGCAGCGCATTGCTGGAGGCATGGGGACGGGAAAATTCCGCGACCTCGTCTCCACGAGTGCGTCCGTGGTCGTGGCCGCCCGGTCGAGTGGCAGCATCGCGCGCGCCACACAACTGGGCGTGGTGCCCTATGGCGACGGCGAGCTTACGGTGAAACTCGAAGCGGCAGCTTCCGCCCAAGCCACCGAACACTACTTCGGCGGAGGCCGCCAAACCAAATCCCTCGCGATCGAGAAAGGCTACCTTCGAGTCCCACTGCGCGAACGCGGCGAGAACGGGGCGATTGTCGAGTGGATTGAGATCGTCATTCATGACGTGTAGTGGCCCGCCTCTGCGAATATCTTTCAAGTGATGGGGCCGACCCGCGATAGGTGGCGGACCCGCTGAAGCATGCGTGTATGGTCGAAAAGACGGGGGTCGGCTGTGACAAACGGGCAATCCAGTTCAACGGCGAGGGCCAGAAAAGAAGCGTCGTAAAACGTCAGGCTGAACTTGCGCCCTAAACGGAGAGCGCGCTTAAGCAAAGGCGTGGCGGGCGGGGCCACCACAAAGGGGAGCGCTTCCAGGCTTTCGATGGCTCGGTCCAATGCCCCCAATCCCAGGCGGGTTTTGAGGAGCAGGATGTTTCCCACCTCGTACAGGAGCAAAGCGGGGACGTGGACTTCAACAGGGCGGCGTTCGATCTCCTCGCGGAGCTATTGGGCTTCTTCCACAAGCTCTTCGCCACTCGTCTTGAACCACTTGATGAGAACCGAGGTGTCAACGACGATCTTTGCGCCCATACCGGCGATCACGATAGCAGCGGATGATGTCCGTCGAGTCCCACTCCCCCACCCACTCACTCTCCAGTTCCCGCAAAGGAGCTACGGCGTCCTTCCACGATCGCCGAGCCTGCCTCTCTCCGAGCGTGGCCCGCAGGGCTTCGCGGATCAACTCACTGCGCGTTCGCCCTTGCGAACGGGCGGCCCGGTTAACCTTCTGGAGAAACTTGCTGGGGAACGAAACCATCACTTTGGCCATCGGGTTCCAGTCTCGGAGCCTAGAATAGCAAGCACACGAAAGCGAGGCAATACTTTTTATATGTCGCTGACCGTCACTCCCTTTGCTCCGGCGATCAGATCGTAGCGCTTGCCGCGGTAGGGGAGGCCGGTGAGTTTGCCCTCGAAGTCGGGGGGCAGGCTTGGCTCGACGAGCATCCGCTTCCCCTGCCAATCCGGCTGGAATCCGAAGAAGGAGCTGACGATGAGTTCGCTGAAGACGGTGCCGATCATCGTGTGCGTGGTCATGGCGCCGCGGCCGGCGATGCGCACCGGATCGCTGTAATGAGTGCCTAGCACTTCATGCGCCTGCGCGTATGGGCCCTCGTGTGTGACTCGCTCGAAACGATAGAAGGCATCGAGGGCTTCTTTCCCATAGCCCAGTTTGCAGAACGCTTCCAAGGTGAGGGCGGGCCATTCGTCGTAAGCGCCCATGGGGCCATGGTCCGGGCGATCGGAGCCCGGCGCGGCAGGGTCCTCGAGCGAGAGGGCACGCATCCACCATTCCGTCATCAGCTCGCGCTGGACAAACGCCACCATGTCGCGCTCCATGTATGCCGCCAAGTCTTCCATCATCCACCGCACGGTGGTGATGAAATCATAGACGTGACGGACCTTAAGGAGTTGGCCGTTGGGCTGGGCGGCGAACCACACGCCCTCCCCCGGCACATAGAGTTTCAGCACCGCCGCCGCCAGGGAGCCGGCGCTCTGCCGCAATTCCGCCGCCCCCGGCGCGTCGCCACGCCACTCCAGAAGGCTCGCGAGCATGCGCATCATCCCCACGTTCGCCGCATTGAGCGAGGCTACCGCGTGCATGTATTTCGAATCACATTCCAGGAGGTTTTTCGCCTCGCCGTAGTCCGCCAATTGCCCGGTCTTGGATACAAGCTGCTTCCAGCCGGTCACCAGGCCCTTCAGGTGCTCCAGAACCGTCTTGCTGCCCGCCTTTTCGTCCAGCAGACCGTAGTCGCCGGTAACGCGCAGGTAGCCCTGGAGCAATCCAAAGACCGAAAGGTTGTTGGCCGAATACCAGACGCCGCGACCCTCGCCGCTCAGGCAGTCCTGCGCGTACCACTTCGAGATGTCCAGAGTGAGCCATCGTTTTAACTGCTGTTTCATCATCTCGGGATCGAGCATCGACATGAGCAGCAGCGTGTTGTCCCAAAAGTAGGTGACGGTAACCGCGAACTGCGGCCCGCCGGTTACCATGATGCGGGGCTGGACGGGCAGGTTGGTGCGCAGCATTTGTAACCGGGAGACGATACCCATGTAGTAGACGCGCCGCATGGCTTCGTCGGGCGTGGTGAGCACGGGCAGGTTGCCGGAATAGAAGTTGTTTCCCGGCTCGAAAACTTGGGCGTAGCGCTTTTCCCATTGCGTCTTCGCGGCCGCGAAGGTCGGTTCAAATTCTGCGGCCCACTTGCGTGCCAGGGACACGGGTTCGTCGTCACCGTTCCCCACCGCCAAGACGAAATCGAGGGTCTGCTCTTGGCCGGGGTTGACGGTTAGCCGCCACGCCGCACGGCCGTGGGTCCATACCGGTTCCAACCGATCGGGCTTATCCCTAAACGCAAACGCCACACGCGCCGGGGATTTGGCGTGGCGGATGAGCAGTACGGTTCCACCCGCGGCCAGGGCGGCGGCAAATTCGTTGGGATCCTGGGGCCGGGGGAAACGGAACGCCCAGTTAGAATCGTACCGGGCGATGAACCCATTCAGATCCACGCTCACTTCCACCTGCTGCGCCCAGCTTTGCAGGCCCGTAAGCTTCAGCCGGAATAAGACTCCGCGGTTTTCAAAAACCATGCGGACGGTGCTTTCCGCCTCGAGGTCCTTGGTCCGGGTCCGCCGGAGAATCTGGTAGGCGTACCAACGGCTCTCCTCCGCCTTTAATTCTTCGCCATTGATACGGAGATAGCCGCTGTGCAAGCCCTGCGAAAAAGGCGGGAAAGTGAGCTCCGCAACCGCCAGGAGGTTGTCCGTCACTTGCAGCGCGCCCCAGAAATTGTTGAGGGCGGGATTGATTCCCAAAGCGCTCACGCGCATCCAATCCCCGCTCAGCGCGTCCAGCGACAGAATCCCTTCCTCACCCGCGCCGGGTGCGGAGGTGCCGCGTGCCATTGCTGGATTCACGGCCCCCGCACCGGATGCGCCCACCAAGCCCGTTGCCGTCAGGCTCTGGAGAAAATCTCGCCGGGAGGTCGAGCCCAGGGAGGAGTGTGGTTTTTCGTGTTTTGGATTCATGGAAACACCTTTGTATGGATGTGCCAAAGGCACCTTGGAGTGCGGCGGCTCGACGCCGCCTTGGAATGATGCCTTTGCCATCGTCCTCGCCGTTATTTCAAGGCGGCGTCGAGCCGCCGCACTCCAAGGTGCTTCGCACATTTTCATTTGCCGTCACGCAGCCGATGCGGTTTCGAACTCCTCCGGCTGGTGCTCCCGTGAATACCGGACCATGGCGTGCAGATTTTGGGGCGGCGTCATGGGCGGGACTTCGCAGCCGGTCCCCACAATGTGGAACTTCCCACAGGTCTCGTGGCACCGCCGGCATGCCTCATAAACTGTTTCCGGGCTTCCTTCCAGCATATCGGTAATCGTCGAGACATTGCCCAGAATCACCCGGTCCGGTCCCAGGCAGGCCCGCGCCGCCGCCAGATGGGTGGGCGAATCCAATTCGAAGATTTGCACGGGCAGTTGCTTCATTTGCGCTATCAAAGGGTCGGTGTTTCCGCACATGTGCAGCCGGACGATGACCTCCGGATACGCCTGGCGAATGGATTCCACCACCCGCAGTTGCCGGGGGAACAGGAACTCGCGGTAATATTTGGGGCCCATCATGCTGGCCGCGGCGTCGCTCATGCCGATGGTATCGGCGCCGGACTGAATTTCCGCCTCGGCATAGACCACGGCCACTTCCGCCGTAAAATCGAGCAGGTCTTTGATGAATGGGGGATCGTCTATGAAATCCATCATGCTGCGAGTCAAGCCGCGCAGCTCGGCGGCCAGTGCCAGCGGGCCTTCCACCCATCCGACGATCGAGACCTCACCCCCGAACTCCTCGTGCATGACCTCAATCCCTTTGATCCGATCGTGCATGCGCCCGCCGCCGAGCGGGTCGGGGATGCGGAAGGTTTTCAGGCGCGACTTGTCGACCAGGGCCGCGCGTTCTTCACAAATGGCCGGCCCCTGGTCCTCGTACCAATTGATGCTTCCCTCCCCCGCAATGTCGATCACCTCGCGCGCCGGGTCGGAACACGTCAGCAGGCAATCGATGCCAAAGTCGTGCACCAGCTTGCTCTGCGCGGCGGCCATCTTCCGCCCGTCGCGGGTGTAGTCGATGAAGGGAATACCCAAATGCTTGGCGGCAAACATCATGATGACAGGCTGGACGGGAAGGTGATCAACGGGCTGGCCGGCGATGAGCGCCCGGACTCTCTCAAGAGAACGCATGGAAAGCCTCCGGATAGGTTTTTGCGGCAATCTGCAAACCAAACAACATGAGCAACTTAATTGCCAATGGGTGATCAGGCGATTGGTGATTTCCGATTTGCGAAGTCGGCGAATTGATTCATCTTCTCGCCTGACCCTGCCGATAACCGGTGCGGGGAAGTGTATCACGCTGGGGTTTGGCCGTCGGCGCTGCCGGTTTTTGCGCCTTCCGACATAGCCCGTCTCGCTGCCATCCTGAGCGGCAGCAAAGGATCTCGCTCTGCCCGCCGTTCCACCTTCGGACTTTGCCTGCTTCTCGTCACTCGTCACTTGTTTCTCGTCACTGCTCTGTTGGTTGACCCATTGTGTGGCCATTCAGCCCCCCCAGCCCCCACTCGCCCCGCCTACTCGCCCCAAAGTATGCATGGAACAGACTTCATCATTCAGAATTCATAATTTTCCGTTCGAAAGCTTACTCCTTTTCTTTCAATAACATTCTGGCTCCTCAGCAACAAGTGGCTTATTTATCGTGAACATTCTGGCCTGGAGGTGAATTTGATCCAGGTCAATTTTATATCTCATTTATTTTCAAATACATTCTGGATAATACCTTCATTTTATCATCCTTTTTTCTGTTTCATGAGTCAGACACCCCCCGCAGAGGGGGTGGCTTGATGAGTGGGGCCGCCTCAAAAGCGGTCACCCGTAAGTTTTAGGCGTCGCGCCGAGGCGCGCCTTGGTCTTGCATTCCAAATTGTCCGCCGCTTCCATCCGCTTCTTCCTGTTCGCGGATGTAGGGGCGGACTGGCTCTAACGCGAACCCGACGGTGGATACGGCATAACCGCGGGCCCCGCAATGCTCGCCGGTGAAATTTCGCTCTTTACCCCAGCGTCGGGCTACGGCGATGGCACGGGCCTAAGAAGCTGTGAAAAATTCCCTAGAAGAACAAAAGCATCTCGCGCAGAGACGCAGAGGCGCGGAGTCGCCAAAGAAAATAAAGCAGTTATTTATTTCGAATCTCCGCGCCTCTGCGTCTCTGCGCGAGATTGTTAATTTCTTCACACGTTCTAAGGCGTGTTCCCCGAAGGGGAACAATATCATTCCCGCGGGCGGGCGCAGACCCCGGCAATGTGGGGCCCGCGATCTCAGGCGACGTGGCACAGGCACTCCTGCCTGTGCCATGGATGATGCATCCCATGCATAGCGCACCGGCAGGAGTGCCTGTGCCACTTAAGCCAGAACCGGCCACGAATCGGACGCGGTGACAGAGATGTTGAACGTGTTCGTGGGGCGCATGCTAAAGGTTGCGCAGGAATTCCTCTGGGGATAGGCCAGCCTGTTTGATGATGGCACGAAGCGTACGTTTCGGAACGGTCTTGGAAAAGTGGATGGGGATTGTCAACGCCCGCCGGTCCGCTTCTCGGAACATCGTGAGGTGACTGCCCTTCTGGCGCCAGCGGGAAAACCCAGCTTTTTCCAAGGCGCGCACAACTTCCTGGGCGCGCAAACCGGGAAGTTCCTTAGACATACGTGGGTGTCACCTGAACGAGAGTCGTGAAAACGGGCACGGTCTCGTTGTCTTCGGGGATGGGTTCTTTGTGGGCAGCCAGGTTTTCGAGATGAAGTTCGATCGCCTCTCGGGCATTCTGCGTTGCCTCTTCAATGGTGCTTCCGTAAGAAACACAACCCGGAAGCGTCGCGACGAGGACCGTGTAACCCCCAGACTTTTCGGGAATCAGGCTGATTTGATAGGAAAGCGGTTTCTTCCGTTTGCGCATGCCTCTATTATGCCCGCGTAATTAGGAATAGCAAGGGGCATCCATCGTGGGTCAGTTTGCGCGTGGCACAGGCACTCCTGCCTGTGCTGGGGTTGATGCATTCCATGCATAGGACACAGGCAGGAGTGCCTGTGCCACCAGAAGCCAGAACCGGCCACGGATGGGACGCGGTGACAGAGATGTTGCCCGTGTTCGTGGGGCGCCCCGATCCATCGGGGCGCCATCCAATGCGGCTAAAAAGCAACCGTCCCGCCTCTGCCTTCGCAGCGACGGGGCGTAAATTCAATCTATCCCGACTGAGCGGGATTGAGTTAGCTAGCTCTACTCAGGGTATACAACGGTGACGCGAGAAAAGCAAGCGACAAGGGAGAGACAGTAGAAAAGAGCGAGTACCTAAGGGCCTGCGCTCGCTACAGGAATGGGAGCAAGGCCGCAGGCGTCCGGAAAGCGCGGTGCGCGCCTCGTTCGTCAATCGGCAATCGAAAATCGGCAATCGAAAATTACTTGCGCGCCTACTTGACGGTGATTGATAGAAACCCGGAAGCGGCGGAAAGAGCCCTTACGAACAAGTCGTGAGATGCCAAGGGTACCAGGCATGAGAAAACCCCACGGTCAGGACGGCACTGACCGCGGCTTGTATCTACCCGCTTGACGGAGGGGCATGCGGCGCGGTACGGTGGGGGTGGCCGGAAAGGAGCACTCATGACGATCACCATTGACATCACCCCTGAGGTTAAGGCGGCGCTTGCACGCCAGGCTGCCGCGCAGGGCCGTGAGGTCGAGTCCTATGCCGCCAGTCTACTTGCAAAGGCGGCCCAACCCGCCGCCGGGGCTGTGATCGATCCCGAGAAGCGAAAACAGGATGGAGGAAAGAGCCTCGTGGATGTTTGCGCGATGGTGAGGGGTCTGACAGACGATGTGGACTTCAGCCGCGATCCTGACACCGGACGCCCGGTAGACCTGTCATGACCGGGTTTCTGCTCGACACCAACATCCCTTCGGAATTGACCAAGCCTATGCCTGAGCCTCGCGTAACCGCCTGGGTCGACGCCCAGGACAACGCCTCTTTGTATTTGAGCGTGGTCTCCGTCGGAGAACTTCGCCGGGGGTTTACCGCGCTTGCCCAAAGCAAACGTCGAGCCCAGTTGTAAGAGTGGTTTGAACAGTACCTCCTTCCGTTGTTTGCCGGCAGGATCCTGCCCATAACCCAGAGCATTGGTAATCGTTGGGGAGTCCTGCGGGGGGAATGCCAATTAAGAGGTACCCCTCTCAACATGGCGGATGGTATGATCGCTGCCACGGCCCTTGAACACGACCTTACCCTTGTGACGCGCAACGTCAAGGACTTTGCCGGCCTCAGCGTCGTTCTTCTCAACCCCTGGGACGCGGTGTGAATCTTTACGCGTCGGCGCTGCTTTCATAGTGCCCTCATCCCCCACAAATTCCTGCGGGAAATCACAGACCCTCAAGAACAAGGGCCTACGCCAGCCGGCCTCGTTCGTCAATCGGCAATCGGAAATCGGCAATCGAAAATTCCTTGCGCCTGCTTGACGGTGATGGATAGAAACCCGGAAGCGGCGGAAAAAGCCCTCATGAACAGGCCGTGAGTGGCACAGGCACTCTTGCCTGTGCCATGGCTGATGCCTCCCATGCATAGCGCACAGGCAGGAGTGCCTGTGCCACGGAAGCCCGAACAGGCCACGGATGGGACGCGGTGACAGAGAGGTTGCCAGTGTTCGCGGGGCGCGACTCGCGGGCTTCACCCCCCTACCTCATCTTCAAGAATGCGTTTAACATCGCGCTTGCCATGCAGAATACGGACGACGCGGATGGTGTCCTCATCCAGCAGGTAATAAATCCGGATCACCTCAAACCCTGTAACCGCCCATGTGCGAAGCGTTTGAAGCTGTGGGTTGCTGGAATGGTAACGCGGGCCGACCAAGGGATGCTGCTGCAACAATTGAATCGTTTGCCGGACAGCCGTTCGGAAGCGAACGGCCACGGCAGGGAGATTCAGGGTAACGAGGTAATAGCGAAACTGGCGCACCAGATCGTCGCGGGCGGCTTGCCGATACGAGACCTTCACGAACGCGAGCCCGTTTTATGCTCGGCAAGCAGGGCGTTCGTTTGCGCGTTCACCGAACCCCAGAATTCGTCTTCCGCAAGTTCCTTCGATGCCAGACCTTCCGTCAGCAGCGCGTCCAGTTCTTCCTGTGTCCCCGCAAAGCCCGGTACGGTGCGCTGTTCGACGGCGGCCAAGGCTGCATCCACGACTTCCTCAACCGACTGGTAGGCGCCCCGGCTCATAACGTTGTGAACCCGCCGCTCCTGCTCGGGGGTAAGATGAATAACCATACTGTCCCGCCTCTCGCGTTCCTCACCTACAGGATACGGGAAAATTCTCCGTGTAGCAACGAGGTTGAACAGGGCGGGTAGCACAGGCACTCCTGCCTGTGGCTAGGGCTGATGCATTCCATGCATAGCGCACAGGCAAGAGTGCCTGTGCCACTTCAAGAAGCCAGAACCGGCCACGGATAGGACACGGTGATAGAGATGTTGCCTGTCTTCTTGGGGCGCCACCCGCGCAAGCATTCCTAGATTAAGCCTATTACCAGTCTAATCGTGTATCGCGGCGAATCCCAAAGCGGGTATAATAGAGGCAAGAGGTTGGGGATGAAAAATCAGTACGTCGAACAGCGCGACGGTGGCTACTACGTTTCCGGGACCCGGGTTTCGCTCGATTCGGTCGTGTATGCCTTTCTGCGCGGTGAGTCACCCGAGGGCATCGTCGAATCATTCCCGGCGCTCAGTTTGGAGCAAGCGTACGGCGCCATCGCCTTTTACCTGGCACACCAGGAAACGGTTGATGCGTACCTTCAGGAAGGGCGGGCGGACTTCGAGCGGATGCGCGAAGAGTCTCGCCGCAAATACCCGGCCTTGTATGCCAAACTGGAAGCGACGCGCCGTTCCATGCCGAGTTCCCGCCCATGAAACCGCGCTTCCTGGCCGACGCGGACTTCAACCAAAAAATTGTTCTCGGTCTTCTCCGGCGAGAGCCCACGATCGACTTCCAAACCGCGTCTCAAGGTGACGTCATCGGCCGGCCCGACCCGGAGGTTCTCGCCATCGCTGCCCGTGAAAATCGCATTCTGATCTCACACGACCGCGGAACCATGCCGGCACACTTCACCCAATTCACAGCAACACAATCAAGCCCCGGACTCATTCTCGTTTCGCAGGAGATTGATATTGGGGCGGCAATCGAAGACCTACTGCTGATTTGGGCTGCGTCGACTCATGACGAGTGGCGAGACAAAATCGGCTTTGTCCCGTTATAAGGCGGCAGTGGCACAGGCACTCCTGCCTGTGTCAGGGCGGATGCATTCCATGCATAGCGCACAGGCAGGAGTGCCTGTGCCACGGAAGCCAGAACAGGCCACGATAGGACGCGGTGACAGAGATGTTGCCCGGGTTCCTGGGGCGCCCCGATGCATCGGGGCGCCACCCGCGAATGTGTTCGGGTAGCGCGGACCCCCGTCGTTGGGGTCCGCGGTTCTTACCTTGCCCATACGGTAATTCTCGAAGACCGGCGCCTGCCCTTGGTTTCGGAAGCGTGAACCTAAGGAAGAACCGCAGACCGCAAGGACGGCGGTCTGCGCTACGCCGCTTTTTCAGCGTGGCGTCTACTCTCCTTCCCACATAGCCCCTAGCGACCCATCCGGGAACCGGGTTTTTCTTCGATTTCTCGTGCCGTAAGTCCTTTGTTTCGGACACAAGAATTTCCCCAAATGACCTTTCTGGATGGGCCTCTAGTACCAAGCACCCAGGCCCTGTTCTTCTGGCCGCCCTCGCCCAAGCCCAGAAGGCAACCTTAATCACGAGTGACAAGGACTTCGACCAGGTGGAATCCGCCATACGTTGGCTTGACTCGGAATCTTAACTGATATATCGTTTAAGAAATGAGCTGGCCGGTGGAGTTTTACGAGGATGAGAGCGGAGGCCGTCCGGTTGAGGAATTCCTGGAGGCGCTGCCCGCTGGCCATGTTGGTAAGGTCTTGCAAGTTCTTCAAATGCTCGAAGAGCGAGGACCGCTTCTGCCCTTTCCTTATTCGAGTCAAGTCGAGGGGCGGCTTCGTGAACTGCGGGTTCATTACGGTCGCACGTTGTACCGTATCCTCTATTACGGCGATGCGCGACGAACCTTCGTTCTGCTGCACGCCTTCGAAAAACGAACTCCGGCGCTACCGGCAGAGGATGCGGCGCTGGCGAGGAGGCGCATGATCACCGATCAGGAAATGAAAGGCAGGAAAGTATGAAGCGAGGAAGCAGCTACCAGCAATTCAAGGCGCGGGCTCTGAGTAGACCTGAAGTTCGGAGGGCCTACGAGGAGGGCCTTGATGATCTTCGGGTGGCAGTTCGCCTGGCGGAACTGCGGGAGAAACGTGGTATGACGCAGACGGAGTTGGCGGCGAAAATCCACACCAGCCCGGCGGTCATCTCGCGTCTGGAGCAGGGGAGGAATGTGGAGTTGAAGACTCTCCGAAAAGTGGCCGCGGCACTCGAAGCCCGGCTTACCGTTGAGCCTCTAGCTTCCTAACATGGAACTGGCCAAGCTGGCCCCAAGCCTCAACGCTCAGTACCATCTTCCCTACGCCGACTGCTTCCCCCCCGCCCTCGCCCAACCCCGCAAGTCAACCTGGGTCACAAGTGACAAGGACTTTCGAGCGCGTGGGGCCTGCCCTCAAAATCCTTTGGGTCTGAGGTCGCAGGTCCTCTGTAGCGGCGCTCTGCGCGCGCCGTCGTTGCCGCCGCAATTGAGCCAAGCTTTGGCATCAAGGGAAAAGCCCACGGACCGAAAGGCACTGTCCGTGCCTACCCACGTTTTGGAAATCATAGCCAGCGAATCCGAACAGCAACGCCGCTAACCAAACGAATGTAGCGCGGACCCCCGTTCTTGGGGTCCGCGGTTCTTACTTTGCACCTACGGTAATTCTCGATGACCGGCGTCTGTCCTCGATTTCGGAAGCGTGAACCAAAGTAAGAACCGCAGACCGCAAAGGCGGCGGTCTGCGCTACGCTCGCTGCAAGACGTTCACACTTCCCAGTCTGCCAATGACAGGCGGGCAACACGCTGAAACTCGCGCGTGTTGTGAGTCACCAAGGTGAGGTTGTGGGTAAGGGCGATGGCCGCAATCATCAAATCGTTGGGGCCGATGGGGGTGCCAGCCTTCTCCAGTTCGGAGCGAATTTGTCCGTATGCATCCACACAAGAGTCATCAAAAGGCAACGAAGTGAAGGGCGCTTCAAATTCTGCCATGCGGGCCATGGTGCGCTCGGGGTCACGAGACCGCGCCGCTCCGTAATTCAATTCGGCTTTGACGACGGAGCACAGAACAATGTCCTCCGGGCGGAGCGATTGGAGACGCGCCTTGACTTGGGGAGATCGCCCGTTCAAGTAGCGAATGCCGGTATTGGTGTCCAGGAGGTAGGTCAAAGCAGCTTCTCACGTGCTTCGTACGGGAGTTGAGGCTCGCGCACCAACGGGTCGGCGGCGAGGCATCCGTAGGTTTTTTCAATGAACTCCTCGGGCCAGGAACTTTTCTGGGCAACTTTCCCGCCGCCGGCGTCCAATGGCCGTACGACCACCAGAACGTCAACGTCGGCTTCCGGGAGTCCGGTGGGGATGGCCACCTGGAGCGTTCCGTCAGACTTAAGGCGGGTTTTTATTGAAAACGAAGTCATCCTACTCATTCCCTTCTCTATCATAGCGGCCCTTCGTCGGGGTTTCAATAACAACCGTGAGTGGCACAGCCTCCTATCTGTGCCATGGCTGATGCATTCCATGCATCGTACACGTCCTTCAATAGTCAATCGCAGATCGTCAATCGAAAATCACAGGCATGTGCCACCGTTAGGAAGCCAGAACCGGCCACGGATGGGACGCGATGACAGAAATGTTACCCGTGTTCGAGGGCGCATACATAAACGGCAACGTATGCGCCACCCGCGGGAGGACGCCTGGTCAAACACGCCCGCTATTATTGGTTGTTCCTGGCGGAGAGTCATCTGACGCGGCGGCTGTTTGCGAGCATGTTGGGGCGGATCGATGGACTGCCGCTTCCGTCCGGATAGCTTAGGCAGCGGCACCCAAGAAAACGATTCTGCTATCTGCCAGGAATGGAGTGGTGTCTGAAAAAATGGGTTCCGGAAACCTCGGCGGCGAGTTTTCAGGGGTTATGGAGGGGTTGTTGGCAGCGGGTGTGAACGCCGGGAGAAAAAATGAGCTCGCCAGCACCCCAGGGGGTGTATATTTTCAATTGCCGGAAGGCCAAAACGTTTAGTCCGGTTCATAAAGGGTAGAAAATGGCGCTTTTAGTCAATTCAGGTATTCTGGAGGCACATGAAACTATACCAATTGGCGTATGCTTGCCGTCTCTATCAAGGCAACTTCGACAACGCATATCGTGAGATGCGTTGCAACCTCGGGGACAATCCCGACTTGGCTTCTAGGGACCAGCAGAACCATCTTCTGGACTTCCTGAATAAGTGGGGTTGCCACATTCCCAAGACGCAATTCGATACCTTGAAAAGCCACTTCAAAGTCTGGGCGGAGGAATGGGTTCGCCAGTTGCCCGATGCTGGCAGCACCATCCTTGATCTTAACGATGATGTTCAGCGTGACAACATCGCTAACTCGTTTAATGCCCTATTGACATATCACTTCCAAGACACATGCGTTGCAAAGACCCTGCACGCACTGCGACACCGCACATTGCCGATGTGGGACGCTTACATCAAGAAAAACTGCTGTAGTCCTGAACGAACTGTGGGCCACCCCTATTCTCACTTCATCCAGCATGTGCTTGCTGAAATCAGAGACTTGGAGCGGGATGTAACGCGGCTAGGCTACTCTCTAAGTGACGTTCCCCGCCTTGTTAAACGGGTTGAGCCTTATGGTGTCTCGTTGGTGAAACTCGTTGATGAATATTACTGGATGACCTTAACCAGCGGTCACACAGTCCCTGACCGGGCAGAAATCGAAGAATGGCTTTGCTGGACACCGCCATCTCATCCACCGTCTCAAATTGGGTAAGTTTTGCGCCGCTTCGCGGAGCCGCTGAAAACGCGGGCTTGCGCGTCTCAAAAGTCAGTCGCAGAATGAAACCATTTTTAACGGGGTGCTTTGCAATCTTAGGTATATTTGGTGCAGGAACCGAAATCGATTTGATATCGCCAGAATCTACGCAGTTATCATGGGTTTTAATTAGGTCCTAAACCCGTTGGGAATAATTTTTGCTCCAAGAAATAAAAACCGCCTAGATTTCGGTTTTAACGCGATCCCGCGACAATATGACCTTCATATACCAGCAAAGGCGATGACTGCGTAGCGGCCCGGCTGCGACCTGAGCTATAAAGGCTGTAATGGGGGCAGGCCGTAACGCTTTCGCATGGCGACCGCAAAAGGACTCGGCGGGCGCTGCTCATGTCTATAATACCGATTGCAGGCATACTCTAGTTAAAACCGCCTCACGTTGTACTGTATAGGCAAACTCTTTACGAACCTAACCGTAACTGGCACACCGTCTTCTGTAGCTGGAAACCACGTCGTCTTTTTCAATCCCTCAATCCAACCATCTGTTTTTAGACCGGAGCTATTTAGGACACTGGCACTACAAACCGAACCTTTACTACCAACAACTACTTCGATGGTTACAGTTATAATTCCCGAACCTGGAGGAAAATGTGCGATACTGGCGTTGAATGAATTGACAAACTGCGAAAGATTAGGAGCCCTCGGCTCTGATATCCTGTCTGACATCTCTTTAGGTATTCCACAACCTGAATCTTCTGAGAACCCTTGTGACGAAGAAATAACGCCCTGTCCAATAGGTACTTCGTGGAATTCAGCAAAAAACCCGTTACCAAATCTCACGTCCAGTAAACTAACAACGATATCTTTACCAGCATCGGTGAAAGAACCTGTCGCAGGATCGCCTGCGAATGAAAATATAGAAGACCATGCCACCTTAGTATACTGCCCAGGTGGTAGTATAACAGTAAATGTTTCGTGTCCGCGATCACAAGAAGTCAAAGCGAATCTTACCTCGCGCAGTTTGGGATCTTCAAAGGACAAGCATAATGTAACTGCATCTATAGGCAGTTGACTAACATTTTGCAGCGTAATATCCACGTCTGCCTTATACTGTGGTACCCATCCTTTTTCATCTGGAAGATCCCTTCGATACTGCAAAACGTGCATAGCGACATTTGTAGCTTTGATCGGAGTAACCCGGGTAGATTTAGTAGAAGCGTTTGGGTCTGTCAAGGGAAGATTCGACTTCATCTGCTGGGCGGGTATAGGAATCGCAAGTAATAGCATCAAAAGTAGAACCAAGTACTGCATATTTGTACCTCGCTTGAGTAGAAAATAAACGTTTGTAGTACAGGTTTTAATTTAGGCATTGATGCTGCCATTTCTGCGCATGTTAATTCTCCTTAGCTTACGCCGCATTCTACTGTTCATGGGCACGTTGGGCAGGAACCGGAAGAGGTTATCCGAAAACTTCCAATCCCAGATGTCATTCGGGGAGTTAAGCCCTTTCAGGCAATCTGATTTCGCTGTCCTGGCCGGGAATCCGGGCCAAGCCACGTGGATATGACATGCATGGTCTCCCCTCTACGTCCAAACGTCGGCAAGTAGGGAAGCGTTCGCTATTACTCCGAACTCCTCTTTCTGAGAAGGAGGCTCTTTCGCTCCTCCTCAGGGTGAAGTCGACCTCCGACTTGCCGCGCAGCAAGGCACCTCGACTTTAGTTTGCGAAGTGCACAATTCCGGCTTTTTTATATTGACCCGGAATTTCTATTCTTGGCTCCAACGCCACCCCGCATCTTACGCTTGGCCCCCTCTGTGTGCAACTGGGAGAACGGTGTCAGGGAGCGGCGGTCGCGGTCCTTGCTGAGGGCCTTCATCACCACGCCTTCGACCTGGGGCAGCGCAGGAAGGTCCGGTTTGACGGCGCGGAATGGCGGCGGGTCTTCCTGCATGTGCATGCGCAGGTATCCGACCGGCGTGTCGGAATGAAACGGCGTGCGGCCGGTGAGCATCTCGTACACCACCACGCCCAGCGAGTAAACATCCGAGCGCGCGTCAAGTTCATCGCTCCTCATGCCGGAAGCCTGCTCGAACGACATGTACGCGGGCGTGCCGAGGACCATGCCGGTCTGCGTGTGCATGGCGGACTCGCGCAGCTTGGCAATGCCGAAATCGACGATTTTCACGTGAACGTTCGCCGGTGGGGATGTGGGCGCTAGAGCGCCTTCCACCTGTGCCGGCGGGGACGCCGGCGCTACAACGTCTTCGTCGGGATACGTCAGAAAGATGTTATCGGGTTTGAGGTCGCGATGAATGATGCCCAGCTTGTGCGCGGCGTTTAGTCCTCGCGCCGCTTGCTGGAGAATTTCCGCAACTTCGGCGACGGGAAGCGCCCCCCGCCGCTTAAGGGCCTCGCGGAGAGATTCACCCTCCAGGAATTCCATGGCGATGTAAGGCGTGCCGTCGTCCGACTGGGCAGATTCATGTATGGTGACGACGTTGGGGTGATGAATGCGACCCGTGGAACCCGCTTCATTTTGAAAACGCAGCAGGAAGTCGGGGTCGTCGAGAAGTTTGCGATTCAGAACCTTGAGCGCTACGGGACGATTTCCCACCCCAACCTGCTCGGCGAGGAAAACCGCACCCATGCCGCCTTCGCCCAGGCGGCGGACGAGCCGGAATCGGCGCGAAAGACTCGCAGCGAGTTGGGCGTCAATCTCCGTCACAGCGGCAAACCCTCAATGCGGCGATTGTAGCGCCGGGCTTGAGCCCGGCATGTGCCGACCTCAAGGTCGGCGCTACAGCAGAGCGCCGTCGCGCGGACAGAACTCGACATCATCGGAGTAGGTCTGCTGGCAAGTGTGGCAGATCTTCATGGGCGCCAGTGAAACTCTCCTGTGGCGCGGATTCTAGCAGAAACATTGTGGCAAAAGCGAGCGTAGCGCGGGCCTTCGCAGGGTTCCGTCAAAGTCGATTGGGTTGAAAGGGAGACCCCTCACCCACCGCCTTGCGGTCCCCCCTCTCCCCAAGGGAGAGGGCTGGGATTTTTGATTTTTTATCCCTCTCCGGGGGGAGAGGGGGGACCGCAAGGCGGTGGGTGAGGGGTCTATTCGCGGATGATGCATTCGTAGCTCTGTACGTATGCGGCACGCTGGACTTTGACGGGGCCCTGCGGGCCATCGTAGCGCGGACCTCCGCCTTTGAGGTCCGCGGTTCTTACGTGGCAAAAAAAACACAAATCTCAACGACAGGGGCACCCTCGGACTTGATCGCGCGAGTCGA
>Ga0181533_1001520_pt1 | contig 29852 bp, 23 predicted proteins | sample PEATcosm2014_Bin_45_FD_119772 | JGI IMG/M metagenome (GOLD analysis project Ga0181533, IMG submission 119772) | Peatland microbial communities from MTU Mesocosm Facility, Houghton, MI, USA - PEATcosm2014_Bin11_60_metaG | ecosystem: Environmental > Terrestrial > Soil > Wetlands > Peat | place...
AGGCCGGCACCTGGAAATGGGCCGTCATACCTGCCGTCGCGACGTCTGTGAGAAATGCGGGCTAGGCTACGGCACTCTTGTGATCGGCTAGCATCTGCCGGGTCAGGGTGAGCATTCTCTCTGAAGTAAAGGGCTTGGCAAGGAAGACCGCGAGGGTCGCGGCGTAGTCGGCCGCAGCTTCGCCAGCCGTGCCCAGAACCAGAACCGGCAGCTCAGGCATCCGGGAGAGCAGCTCGCTGACAAATGCCGGTCCGCCAATCCCCGGCGCGTGGTGGCCAGAGATGACCAGGCGCAGGTTCCCCGCTAACTCAGGCTGCTCGATCAGGCAGAGCGCCTCGGCTGCATCCGTAACCCGGCGCACGCCGCCAAAGCGTTGCCCCAGAAGCGAGAGCATCAAGGAAGCCTGAAGTGGGTCGTCGTCCACAAGGAGAATGGTTGTCATGAGCCCCGGCTGGCGCGTCCTGACCCCCTGGGTCCAACGCGCCGTTTCTATTAATTAACTAAATACTCAGATGGCGCTTTGAACGCTGCGGTTGTCCGCGGCGGAGCGGAATCCACGCCCGAGTCTTTGACCGTTTGATCTTGTACATCGCCGTGCCCCATCCTTTCGCTTTTTTCTGGCGAAAGGGTGGGACAGCAGGAACTCACAAGGCAAGGGTTCTTGCAGTCCAAGCTCTACCCGAACAGAAACTCCTTTTCCCGCAGATCCTTGATCGCATCGCGCATCCGGGCGGCCTTCTCGAATTCGAATTTGCGCGCCGCCTCGCGCATGTCGGCCTCGAGCTTCGTAATATAGGCATCAAGCTCTTCCTGGGTCTTGAACTCGGGAATGCCCGCCATCTCCTCCTCGTCAATCTCCCCGTACTCGGCCTTCAAAATGTGCGCCAGACCCATATCCACGTGGCTGATGATCGACTGCGGCGTGATGCCGTGTTCCTCGTTGTAAGCCCGCTGGATAGCGCGGCGGCGATCCGTCTCATCCATCGCCCGGCGCATGGAGTCGGTGATTCTATCTGCGTAAAGTATGGCTCTGCCCTCGACGTGCCGCGCCGCCCGGCCCATGGTTTGAATGAGCGAGCCGGCCGAGCGCAGAAAGCCCTCTTTATCCGCGTCCAGAATCGCCACCAGCGACACTTCCGGCAGATCGAGCCCTTCGCGCAGCAGGTTGATGCCGATCAGCACATCGAACTCGCCCTTGCGCAATCCGGCCAGCAGCTTCACGCGCTCCAGCGTCTCAATCTCGGAGTGCATGTAACGGCAGCGCACGCCCACTTCGGTGTAGTAGCCGGCCAGGTCCTCGGCCATGCGCTTGGTCAGCGTCGTCACCAGCACTCTCTCATTGTGCTTTGCCCGGTCGCGAATCTCGCCCAGCAGATCGTCGATCTGGCCTTTGACGGGGCGAATCTCCACCTCGGGATCGACAAGGCCCGTCGGCCGGATCACCTGCTCAATCACCACGCCGCTTGCGCGCGTCAGCTCATACGGCCCCGGCGTGGCCGAAACGTACACCACCTGGTGCACGCGACTCTCGAACTCGTCGAACTTGAGCGGCCGATTGTCCATGGCCGACGGCAGCCGGAAACCGTAATCGACAAGCGTCTGTTTGCGGCTGCGGTCCCCATGCCACATGCCGTGCACCTGCGGAATCGTAGCGTGACTCTCGTCCACAAACAGCAGAAAATCGCGCGGAAAGTAGTCGAGCAGAGTCGGCGGCGGCTCGCCCGGCAGCCGTCCGCTAAAGTGCCGCGAGTAGTTCTCAATCCCGTGGCAATAACCCATCGACTTGATCATCTCTAGATCGAAGCGCGTCCTCTGATGCACGCGTTGCGCCTCCACCGCGCGGCCCTCTGACTCCAGATACGTCACCCATTCATTCAGCTCGGCCGTGATCGAATCGATGGCCTCGATCTTCCGCTCCGGCTGCACCACGTAGTGGCTCTTGGGATAAATGGGCAGGCGCGAGTATTTTTGTTTCACGGTTCCGAACAGGGGATCGATCTGCGCCAGCGACTCAATCTCGTCGCCGAACAGCTCAATGCGATACGCGTTTTCGTCGTAGGTAGGGAACACCTCAATCACATCGCCGCGCACGCGGAACGTCCCGCGCCGGAAATCGGTGTCGTTGCGCTCGTAAAGAATCTCCACCAGCCGCCGCGTAATGTCTTTGCGGCTGATGTGCTGCCCCTTCTCGAGCAGCAGCAACATGCCGTAGTAGGCCTCCGGCGAACCCAGGCCGTAGATGCAGCTCACCGAGCTCACAATGATCGCGTCACGCCGCTCGAAGAGACTTCGGGTCGCGGACAAACGAAGTTTGTCCAGCTCCTCGTTGATCGTGGCTTCCTTCTCGATGTAGAGATCCCCCGCCGGAATGTAGGCCTCCGGCTGGTAGTAGTCGTAGTAGCTCACGAAGTACTCAACCGCATTCGAAGGGAAGAACTGCTTGAACTCGTGATAGAGCTGCGCGGCCAGCGTTTTGTTATGCGCCAGAATCAGCGCCGGCCGGTTGGACTGCTCAATGACCTTGGCCATGGTGAAGGTCTTGCCCGACCCAGTCACGCCCAGCAGAACCTGGTGCTGCTCGCCGCCGGCAAGCCCCTCCATAAGCTGGTCGATAGCCCGCGGCTGATCGCCCCCGGGCTTGTAACTGGTCACGAGCTGGAAGTCCATGGGTCAATTATATGTGAAGAGCGAATATAAGGCGAATAATGGCTTATCTGCGACGATCAAGCCCGAAATGTTGAACGGTATAGGGGTAGAATCGCGACGAGACATCCCCCCAGAGGAGAGGAGTATCCGGACGTACCTTACGCTTGCCAAATTCGTACTACTTGCTCTTGGCTCAGCGGCGATGGCCGCATTGGGAATTGCACGCTACGCCCTCCACACCGGCGAAGATCCTTCCGACGACGGACCTCGTGCGCTTATTGCGGAATTCTTTGGATACTGGGCAGGTGGATTCTTTCTTATATGGAGCTTCTTTGCACCGGGGAAGTATCTTCCGTGGACCTTGCGCGGTGTCGCGGCGGCGCTCGTGCTCACCGGCATCGCTTTCTCTGTGCATTTTGGATCGATTACTGAGGTTCCAGAAACGCCTGATAAAGAACCTACAGGGTTCAAGAACGACAGCACGGACCTGCACTTGGAATAGACGCCAGGTACCCCGCCCTCGACCCGAGAACCAGAAACCCCAGAGAACGAGATCATCTTGCCGCGGAATCACGCACTCTTAGCCAGCGTGCGCATCACAAACTGCGGATCGGCGGCAATGAGGGTAAGAAGCGCCCGGGCGGCTGCTTCCGGCTGGCGGCGGCCCGACTCCCAATGACGAACCGCATCCACGGACAATCCAAAACGATCGGCGAAGCGTTCCTGGCTGAGGCGCAGGCGCTTGCGGATGCCACGTACATCGACAGTCTCAGGCAGCGTGACCTTGTATCCCTTGCGTTTCCCCTCCATGTATGCGCGGGCTTCCGCCGTTCCCTGGGCCATCTCTTCGAATAATTTGCTCATTGCGTCCCCCTGTAATCGGCAAAGAAACTCTTCGCCATCTTTGCCAGGGCATTCTGTTCGGCCTTGCTCAAATTGCCCTTCTCCGACTTCGCATACACCGTAATGAGGAAGATCGGAAAATCCTCACCGCCATAGAGATAAATGACTCGCGCGCCGCCGCGTTTGCCCATGCCGGGCCGTGCAAAGCGCAACTTGCGGTATCCTCCGGTGCCGGGCATCACGTCTCCGGCCTCCGGATTCGCGGCAATGGTGAGAACGATTTCCTCCCGCTCCGTTTCGCTATAGACGGCTTTGGCGGTGCGCAGGTACATGGGCGTTTCGACCACCGTTTGCACAAGAAAATAGTATGCCATTGGCATGGTGCAGTCAATCGAAATCAGATGCCGGGTGCCCCGTCCTAACGACGTCAGTTGTCGTTATCAGTCCCCTTCCGAAGACGGCCAAACAGCTAATCCGGGCCAATTCTCGGATTTCCCAGCGGGCCCGGCCTGCATGGGTATAATTCCGCAGTACCGCGAAGCCGGCGTCGAGACACCGGCGAAGCAGATGGAGAGGCAAGGCAGATGAAGTGGGCGAGAAGGTTTCTTTTCTGTGCAGCGCTACTGGCGTGTGCGTGTTTGGCAGCTCAGGAAGCACCGGAAGGGCGGCTGATGCGCTTCCCCGACATGCACGGCGGCAACGTCGTTTTCGTCTATGGCGGCGACCTGTGGCTCGCTCCCGCCACCGGGGGAGCTGCCCATCGCATCACCGCCGATGCCGGGCGGGAGCTATTTCCAAAGTTCTCGCCGGACGGAAAGTGGATCGCATTTACCGGCCAGTATGACGGAAACTTCAACGTATACGTGATGCCCGCTGATGGCGGACAGCCGCGGCAGCTCACCTTCTACCAGGGTGGGGCCGCGCCGCTCAATGACCGCATGGGCGTTCACAACGAGGTGGTCACCTGGACGCCCGACAGCAAGCGCGTTCTGTTTCTCTCACGCCGCGACTCTCCCAACGTGTGGACCAAGCGCCTCTATACGGTCTCAATAGACGGCGGCCAGCCCGAGCCCCTTGCTCTCGACCAGGGCGGGCTGGCTTCGTTCAACGGCGACGGCACCAGGATTGCCTATAACCGCATCTTTCGCAACTTCCGCACCTGGAAGCGCTACACCGGCGGCATGGCGCAGGACATTTACATCTACGATCTGAAGAACAACGTCCTCGAACAGCAGATTCCCCACACCGACTCGACGGATACCTTCCCCATGTGGCACGGCGATACGGTGTACTTTACCTCCGATCACGGCGCCGAGCACCGGCTGAATATCTATTCGTACGACCTTGCCAGCAAGCAAATCCAGCAAATCACGCACTTCACCGATTTCGACGTGATGTGGCCGAGCCTGGGCGAAAATTCCATCGTGTTCGAGACCGGCGGCTACCTGTATATTCTGGATCTCGCGACCCGCCAGACCACCAAGCTCACCATCACGCTGCCCGGCGAACGCGAGCTGGCAATGCCGCACTGGACCAGCGTGGCCAACCTGATCACGGATCTCGACATTGCCCCCGACGGCAAGCGAGCAGTGATGACGGCCCGCGGCAAAATCTTTACCGTCCCGGCGAAGGAAGGCGCGACCCGCACTTTGACCCGCGAGGAGGGCAGCCGCGAGAAGCTGGTCGCCTGGTCGCCCGACGGCCGCTGGATCGCTTACGTCTCCGATCGCTCCGGCGAAGACCAGATCTACATCACGCCGCAGGACGGCATGGGCAATATCGATCTCGGCAAAGTGCCTTCCACCGACCCCAAAGACAAAGAAAAGGAGGCCGCTGCCGCCAAAGAACGCGGCAAGGATCGTGAGCAGCAGATCACCTCCGGCTTTAGGGGATTCATGTTCCAGCCCATCTGGTCGCCCGACGGCAAGAAGCTGGCCTGGGCCGACAATGACCTCCAATTGTGGTACGTCGATATCGCCGGCAAGAAGCCTGTCAAAGTCGATCGCGGCCGCTTTGCGGAGATCACCAACTACACGTGGTCGCCAGACAGCAAGTGGATCGCCTACGACAAGCAGAACACCAGTACCTTCAGCGCGGTGTACCTCTATTCACTGGAGTCGAAACAAATCACCGCAGCCACCAGCGACCTGGTCAACAGCCTGTTGCCGGTGTGGGATCCTGAAGGCAAGTACCTCTACTTCCTTTCCGACCGCGACTACAACGAAGTCATCGGCGGCTTCGACTTCGAATTCACCAATCCCAAGACCACGCGGGTCTACCTGCTCACGCTGCGCGCCGATCTTCCTTCGCCCTTCCCAGCATTGAGCGATGAAACCGAAATCAAGCGCGAGGCGCCGGCGCCCGCGCCCACCACAACCGATCAGACCAAAGCCGGCACTCCCGCCGCCAAGCCCAATCCCGAGACCGCAAAAAAAGACGAAGCCGGCTCCACGGCGGCAAACGATGCCCTCAAGAACTTCCGCATCGATCTCGACGGCATTCAGAATCGCCTTGTGGCGCTGCCGGTGCCCCCGGCCAGCATCACCGCGCTCGACGCAGCCAAGGGATTCGTCTACTACTTCACGCAACCCGTACAGGGGCTCTCCGGGCCGCTGCCCGGCGAAGATCCTGTGCTGCACGCCTTCGACCTGACCGAGCGCAAGGACAAAACCGTCATCAGAGGAATCGGCCGCTGGTGGCTCTCGCACGACGGCTCCAAAATTCTCTACGAAGTGAAAGCCGGTCCAGCCTTTGGCATCATCGACGCCAAGCCCGATGCGGGCGCGAAGATTGGCGATGGCGCGCTGAATCTCTCCGGGCTGCGCCTGGATGTGGATCCGCCCGCCGAGTGGCGGCAAATCTTCAACGAGGTCTGGCGCCAGGAGCGCGATTACTTCTTCGAGGCCAGCATGAATGGCGTGGACTGGGAGGCGGTGCGGAAGAAGTACGAAGCTCTGCTTCCCTCGGTCGCCAGCCGCTACGATCTCACCTACATCCTGGGCGAGATGATCGGCGAGCTTTCGAACTCCCACACCTACGTCAATGGGCCCGCGGACACCGGCGTGCATCCCGTGGCCGAGGGACTGCTGGGCGCCGACTATGAACTCGACGCTGCCACCGGCTATTACCGCTTCAAGAAAATCTATCCCGGCGAAAACTGGGATGCTCAATCGCGTTCGCCTCTCACAGAACCGGGCTTGAACGTCAAGGCAGGCGACTACCTGCTGGCGGTCAACGGCCGTCCGCTCAAGGCGCCTCACTCGCCCGACGAGCTGCTGGCGAACACCGCCAACCAGACCACCGCGATCACGATCAATGCCACGCCTTCACTCGACGGGGCGCGCACTATCGCCGTCGAGCCTTTGGCCGACGAACTCCAGTTGCGCATGAACGATATGATCGAGACCAACCGCAAAAAGGTGGATGCGGCCACCAACGGGCGCGTGGGCTACGTCTACATTCCCGACATGGAAGACGACGGCCTGAACGAATTCGTGAAGCAATACTTCCCGCAGATTCACAAAGAGGGCATGATTATCGACGTTCGATACAACGGAGGCGGCTTCGTCGCCGATCTCATCTTCGAACGCCTGCGTCGCGTGCTTGCCGGCATGGACTCGGCCCGCAATTGGGAAGTCAGCAGCGCCAGCACTTTCCCGGGGGTGGTCTTCCACGGCTATATGGCCGCCATCACCAATCAATACGCGGCGTCGGACGGCGACATCTTCAGCTACTTTTTCAAGGTCTATAAGCTTGGCCCGCTCATCGGCGAGCGCACCTGGGGCGGCGTGCGCGGCATCCGCGGCATGATGCCGCTGATCGACGGCGGGGCCGTCACGCGTCCTGAGTTCTCGCTTTACGGGCTCGACAGCAAGTGGGTGGTCGAAAACCGCGGCGTAGCCCCCGATATCGAAGTCGATAACCGGCCCGACGACGTGGTGCGCGGCAAGGATGCGCAACTCGAACGCGCCATTCAGGAAGTGATGAAGCAGATCGAAGCAAATCCCAAAAAGCTGCCCGCAAAACCACCGGATCTGCCCGCCTATCCGGATAAGCCGGGCCTGTAAACCGCTCGATTCGGATTTCGCTAACGTCCTCATCGCCGCGTGCCCCATCCTAACGACGTAGTTTGTCGTTAGGGCGGGAGACCGCGCCGGCCGAAGTGTACCGGCTCGTCAAATTTTCTTTTCCGCTTTTGCAGATAATTTCCCCGTTTTCTAGCACAATCGTTTTATGAGCGGATTCGGGCGGCAATAGCCCGAACCGGCTCCGTCCGGGAAAAATAAATAAAAGAAAGAAATTTTACACCTATACCCCGGTAGGGTATAGGTTAACTTGTTTAGATTCATCGGCGACTTTCAAGCCAGGCTCCGAAGTGCCTCATTCTTGCACCAGAACTGGTGCATTTCCGGCGTAATTCGCCGGCATTTCCGTCCCAATTTCGACCGCCTTGTAGACTGTCCCCATGACCAAGCGAATCGGCGTGCATCTGGGTACCGCCGGCGGCGCATCCAACGCCGTCGAACGCGCCCGCGAGATCGGCGCCAACACCTTTCAGATCTTCTCTTCAAGCCCGCGCATGTGGCACGCGCCGAAGATCGACCCGCAACAGGCCGAGCGCATGCGCGAACTGCGCGCCAAACTCGACGTCGGCCCACTGGTCATTCACACCGGCTATCTCATCAACATCTGCAGCCAGTCACACGAGGTGCGCGAGAAGAGCGTGACGGGCTTTCGCGGCGAGATCGAGCGCGCACTTCAACTCGGCGCCGAGTATCTTGTCCTGCATCCGGGCTCATGGAAAGGCCTGACGCGCGACGAGGGCCTGAAGCTGGCCGCGGAGTCCATCGAGCGCGCCATCGACGGCCTCTCGTGGCAGGGGACTTCGTTCCACATCCTCATCGAGAACACGGCCGGAGCGGAATTTTCGCTGGGCGGCAGCTTTGAGCAGGTGGCCGAACTGGTAGCGCGACTGAAACCCCACGCACCTGTGGCCGTATGCCTCGACACCTGCCACACCTGGGTTTCCGGCTACGATCTCTTGGGCGCTGAAGGCTACGAAGAAACCATGAAGCAGGCGGCCGCAACCGTGACCTTCGAAGCCGTCCGCGTGTGGCACTGCAACGATGCCAAGGCCCCGCGCGGATCCAAGCTCGACCGCCACGAGCACATCGGGCAAGGAACCATGGGCCTGGAGCCGTTCCGCCGGCTGCTCAACGATCCCCGCTTCGATCATTCCGCGTTTATCGCCGAGACTCCGGTGGACGAGCCTGGCGACGAGGAGCGGAACGTGCGAGTCCTGAAAAGGCTCATTCAGTCCTCGTAAATCGCTCTTCGGTGGCCTACCTTGATCACGAGAACCACGAAGCGGTCTTCTTCTAACCGGCAAATCAGACGGTAGTCGCCGACGCGGTAACGCCAAAGTCCAGCGAGATTCTTGCGCAGCGGTTTACCGAATTCCCGGGGATTCGCAGATGCTGCTATGCGCTCGCGCAGGTAGCGAAGAATGTCGCGTTGAACTTTGAGGTCGAGTTTACGCAGCTCGCGCCGGGCGCGGTCGTCGAACTCCACGGTCCACTGCAGTCTTTCTGTCTGTGGTTCCACGTTGTGCAGCCTTTTGGTCTAGACCTTTTTCTAATTCGTCGAGCGTCCAGCGGCGGGCAGGGTTTTCCAGGCGATAGAGAGCGGTGTAAGTGTCCTCGATCTCGTCCAGATGCGCAACGAGCGCCTGACGGACGTAGAAACTCTTGGGCCGGCCCGTAACCTTGGCGAGCTTGGAGAGCCGGACTTCGAGTTTGTTGGGGATGCGAACGGCCAGCATGGGCACCTCGTATACGCTGTCATACAAACTATACACCAAATCGCGTTGCGGCGGAAAAAACTCGGTCGATTCCCGCGCTCGAGTCCCCCGCGCGCTGCTTCCGTTTACACTGAAAAGTGATGGCGGACGATAAAGAACAACTGCGTTACGACCCGGCGGCAATCGAACAGAAGTGGCAGGAACGCTGGGCCGCTGACCCCAAGCTCTACGCCGCGGAACCGGCCGAGAGCAAGAAACCCAAATATTACGTGCTCGAGATGTTGCCGTATCCCAGCGGCCAACTGCATATGGGACACGTGCGCAACTACGCCATCGGCGATGCGCTGGCGCGGCAGATGTGGATGCGCGGCTACAACGTGCTGCACCCCATGGGGTGGGACGCATTCGGGCTGCCCGCAGAGAACGCCGCGCTCAAAAACAATACGCCGCCGCGTGAGTGGACGCTCGCGAACATCGCCGCCATGAAGCGCCAGATGTTGCGCCTCGGGTTGGGCTACGACTGGGCCACCGAAGTCACCACCTGCCTGCCCGAGTACTACCGCTGGAACCAATGGTTTTTCCTGCGCATGTACGAGAAGGGACTGGTTTACCGAAAGAAGAGCAAGGTGAATTGGTGCCCTGAGTGCGCCACAGTGCTGGCCAACGAGCAGGTGGTGGACGGCTGCTGCTGGCGGCACGAAGAAACCCAGGTGGAGCAGCGCGATCTGGAACAGTGGTTCCTGCGCATTACTACATACGCTCAAGAACTGCTCGACGGACTGGACAAGCTTGGCGGGTGGCCGGAGAAAGTGCGCACCATGCAGCGCAACTGGATCGGGCGCAGCGAAGGCACTGAGGTCGACTTCGGCCTCGAGGGCGGCGCGGCGAAGATTCGCGTGTTTACCACGCGCGTAGACACGATCTTTGGTGCAACCAGCGTGCAACTCGCTCCCGAGCATCCGTTGGTTGCAACATTCTCGGCGGCCGATGCCAGGCTGAGGGCGCAGGTTGCGGAGCTGCTGGACGAGCAGAAGAAGGCAAGGGAAGCAGGCGACGTGGGCGCCATCGAGAAACACGGCGTCCCGACCGGCCGCTACGCCATCAATCCCTACAATGGCGAGCGCGTGCCCATCTGGGTCGCCAATTACATCCTGATGGACTACGGCACCGGCGCCATCATGAGCGTGCCGGCGCACGACGAGCGCGACTTCGAGTTTGCGACCAAGTACGGCATCGAGATCCGTCGCGTGATCAAGCCGCTCGAGGAGTTCGAGGGCTCGGAGAAGCTGCCTTTTATCTCCGAGGACGGTGTGCTGGTCAATTCCGGCGAGTACAACGGGTTGACCTGTGTCCAGGCGCAGAATCAACTCCAAGAGTCTGCCACCCGGCAGGGGTTTGGGGAGGGGAAGGTCGTCTTCCGCCTCAAGGATTGGGGCGTGAGTCGCCAACGCTACTGGGGCACGCCGATCCCCATGCTTTACTGTCTGTCCCACTGCGAGGGCGACGGCCCGCTTCCGGTGCCTGACGACCAGTTGCCGGTCCTCTTGCCCGAGAAAATCGACATTACACAGCAGGGCGGTTCGCCGCTCGGCCGCGTGCCCGGGTTTGTGCACACAACTTGTCCAAAATGTGGAGGCGCAGCGCGCCGCGAGACCGACACCATGGACACCTTCGTCGACTCGAGCTGGTATTTCTATCGCTACACGGACGCACGCAACACAAAAGCCCCGTTCGACCCGGCGACGGCGCAGTACTGGTTCCCCATCGACCAGTACATTGGCGGCGTGGAGCACGCGATTCTGCACTTGATCTACTCGCGCTTCTGGACCAAGGTGATGCGCGACCTGGGGATGGTGAAGAACGATGAGCCGGCGCGGCGGCTGTTCACGCAGGGCATGGTCATCAAAGACGGCGCCAAGATGTCGAAGTCGAAAGGCAACGTGGTTTCGCCCGACGATATGGTGGCCCGCTACGGCGCCGATGCCACGCGCATGTACGCGTTGTTTGCGGCCCCGCCCGACCGCGACCTCGACTGGCAGGAAGACGGCGTGGCCGGCGTGAGCCGCTTCCTGGGCCGCGTGTGGCGGCTGGTAACAAAACACGCAGCGGCGGTCAGGGAGGGAGGTCAGGGCTTCAGCCCTGATAATGACGCGACCGTAAAAGGCGGGGCTTCAGCCCCGGAGCTGTGCGCCTCAACCGGCTCATCCCAGAGACTGCTACGCAAACTGCACCAGACCATCGCCAAAATCACGCTTGATTTTGAGGGCCGCTGGCACTTCAATACCTGCGTGGCAGCCATCATGGAGCTGGTAAACGAGCTGCAGGACGCCGATGCGCAATTAGCGGCGGGCGAGGTTCCTGCGCCGGTGGTGCGCGAACTACTGCAGACCTTGGTGCTGCTGCTGGCGCCGTTTGCACCATTTCTGTCGGCGGAGCTGTGGGAAGAGCTTGGCGGTGAGGGCTCAGTGCTGCGCGCACCCTGGCCAAAGAGCGATCCGGAGCTGGCGAAAGAAGACGAGATCGAAATTCCGGTGCAGATCAACGGCAAGCTGACGGCGGTGGTGCGCGTGGCGGCTGGCGCCGATGCTAAAACCATCGAAGCCGCGGCGCTGGCCGATGAAAAGGTGCGCGCCCGCACTGCAGGCAAGAACATTGTGAAAGTGATTGTTGTGCCGGGCAGGGCCGTCAACCTGGTAGTAAAGTGAGGTCGCAAAGTGAGGTCCGGCGCCATGGCTGAGCTCGAAGCAACGCAGCCGGTGCGCGGAACGCAATTACTCGTCGAGCACATGGGCGACGTGTTCCGCAGTCCTTCGCTCATCGCCATCGAGATCGCCTGGCGCTGGCTCTTCGGCATTCCGTTTCTTCTCGTCTGCTGGCAACAGGCGCAGCAGATTCTTGCGGCGTATCCGGTCGATTCCTCTGCCTTCGCGTCTCTCGATACGCAGAATCCCTGGGTCGCCGCGGCACAGATTTCCAATGGCATTTCGTTTTACGAGCCGCATGTAGTGGCCGTGCTGCGCTGGCTGCTGCCGGCGGCCGCGCTAATCTGGATCCTGGTTTCCGGAGTGGGACGCGGGCTTCTCCTCAAGCGCATGGATGCCCGGATGCGCTTCCGCCCCTTCACGATGATGGTTCTGCAAGGCGCGTGGCTCGGCCTGTTCGCCGTTGCCGTTTGGGGATGGCTGCGCTCCATGCAATGGATCGCAGCTACGTACGTCAATGTCACCGGCGAACCAGACCTGGTGGGCTACTTTATCTGGGCGATTTTTCTCTCGCTCGGATTCTTTACCGCGTTTGCGCTCACGAGTTGGCCGTTCTTGATAGCGCCGCTCCTGGTGCAGCGCGAAAAGCACTCCATTGGTTCTGCGCTGCGAGAGAGCCTGAGGCTGGGAAAGCCATTCACCGGCAAGCTCGCCGAAATCAACCTGGTGCTGGGCATCGTCAAGCTCGCCCTGATTGTCGTGGCCATGGTGTTTTCTGCCGCGCCGCTGCCGTTCAGCGATCAATTGGGCGAGGGCGCCATGCACGTGGTTGCGGCCGCTTCAGTCGTCTTCTACTTCGTCGCCAACGATTTCTTCCAGGTGGTGCGGCTCAAAGCGTTTCTGGCATTCCGGGACACGTTTCGCGGTTCCGCGATTAGAACAGCTTCATTTGGATGACGAGATATTTCTTGGGATCTTCGCGCATGGCCTTGATGAGTTTTTGCGCCTGGTCGCCGGTCTGGTCAAAGTGGTCGTACATCGAGCGATTCTGCACCAGTTGCCCAAGCGTGCCCTGGCCGGAATTCACGCTTTTCAAGATGCTGTCGAGATTCGTAATCGCGTCGTTCAACTTTTTCGCTTCATCCGGATCCTTGATAAGCTGCCCCATGGCGCCCTTGCCCGAATTGATCGAGGCCAGCAAGTCGTTCGCGTTCGACATGGCGGAGTTGAAGTTGTTGTACGCCGTTTCGTCTTTGAGTAACTTGCCGGCTGTGCCCTTGCCGGCGTTCAGGTCGGAAACGATGGAACTCAACTGATCCACCGCCGAATTCATCTTTGTATAGAGAGAGTCGTCGTTGATGAGTTTCCCCAAAGAACCCTTGCCGTCGGCCATCTCCTGAGTGATGGTCTGCAGATTGGTTGCGATGGAGACGACGTTCTTCTTCATCACCGGATCGTTGATGACCTCGCCGAAGGTGCCGCGTGTCGTATTCAGCGTGTCAATCAGCGTCCCGATCTTCTTCATCAGCTGATTGATTTCCTCAATGGAGAGCTGGCTGCTGGCGATCACTTCCTCAATGGTCGGCGATCCGGAGATTTTCAGTTCGGCGTTGTTGCCGGGCTGCGGGCCGGTTGCACGCCGCGAGTCGATATCCACAAAGCTGTCGCCCAGCACGCCTGCCGGGGCAATGCGCACCGTCGAATCCGTGTGCAGGTCAGGCCAGTATTTCTCTCCCACTTGCATGGTGACTTCGACGGGATAAGGATTTCGTTCGGGGACCACGCGCGTTGTCTTCACATTGCCGATGGTTACGCCATCGACCGACACCACGGCGCCATCCTTCAGGCCCGCGGCATTCGCAAAGTAGGCGCGGAGAACAAGCTTGCGTCCGAACAGGCCACCACTGGTGCCGTTCATGAGAAAAATCAGTCCGATGAGCACGGCCATGGCGGCCAGCACCAGCAATCCGACCTTCAGTTGTGACCACTGAATCTCTTTGCGGCTTGGCACGTTATTCCTCTTGCGAAAAGGAGCCGATCACGCCTTGAGGATAGCAGAATTGGCGGAACTACCGCCCGTCTTCCAGCACTACGCTGGCGACGGCGAGGTCGGCCGTGTGGGTGAGTGAAAGATTGGAGCGCACCACCCCCTGGCGCTTGGCAATCTCGGCGGCGCGGCCATAGAAACGCAGGCTCGGCCTGCCGCTCGGCTCCCTGACGACTTCGATCTCAAGCCAGTTGACCCCGAAGCTGATGCCCGTGCCGAGCGCTTTGGCGGCTGCTTCCTTCGCCGCAAAACGGGCGGCAAAGCTTTCAGCCGAATTGCGCTTGCGCAGGCAATAAGCCCTTTCCGCGGCGAGGTAAACGCGGTCGAGAAATCGCCCGCCGTAGCGATCCACGGCGCGCTGGATGCGGCCGATTTCAATCACATCGATTCCGGAACCGGTAATCACGTCATCTTTCAAGCTACAACAAGAGGCTCTCGATGAGTGTGCCGGCGCCGGCTGGGTAAAGCGCTGCAGGCAGTGCCGCAGGCCGCGCCAAGGTCGCGTCCAATTACCCCAGCCCGCGTCGCGGCTTCCAGGAACCGAAAGAGTTGTGCCAAAGGCGGTCAAGCGCGTTCGAGTCCGCGACAGCTTTGATGCCGTCCCTGCCGTCACCGATAAGAACGTTGTGAGAAGCCAATTGCCAGACCAGGGCAGGGCCCAGATGTGCAGCATCCCCTGGGCGATGCAGATGAAGGCGGTGAGCACCGAGGAACCGTCGCGGCTGGTGCAGTTTCTCACCGGCGCCATTCTCGGTTGCGGGGGCTGGGTGCTGAGCCGCGGCGCCAACGACACCGGCATGATCAACATGCTCTTCGAGTTCGAGCGCCAGGCATGTGTGGAAATCTACAGCATCCTCATTGCGGCAGGGCTCGAACTGAGCCCAAACGGGCACCTGCGCTTCACTGAGCTTTGCCAGTGCACGCGCAGCCAGCAGCGCGCCTGCGGTACCGAGATCGCAAGCATCGATCTGGAGGTACAGACCTATCCGCCGGAGATCGTCAGCACCGCGCCCTATACAGGCCCGATGTAAGCCGGCATTCCAAGCGCGCCGCGCTCGTCTTGCGCGTTTCGGTAGTGGGGCAGTTTCAAACTGTTTTGAAAGGGCACGAGTTCACTCGTGCCGTAAAGGCCGCAAAACGAGCGCGGGCTTTAGCCCCCGAGGGATGGGTTTTGGTAAGTTTGGGGCGGTTATGAAACAGCTTCCAAGCGCGCCGCAATCGTCTTGCGCGCATCAACCCGCCTCAACCAGCCCGTAGCGCCGCTGCCAGGCCTGTTTCAATTGGGCCCGCACGCGAGCCCGTTCCTCCACGGTGACATCAGGGCCGGGGTCTACCGCAAATCGCGCCGCTTCCTGCTTGGCCAGCTCCAGCAATTGGCGGTCGCGCAGCAGATTAGCCACGCGAAAGTCGGGAAGGCCCGCCTGCCGGGTGCCAAAGAACTCGCCTGGGCCGCGCTGGGCGAGATCGAGCTCGGCCAGCTCAAACCCATCCTGCGTGCGCACCATGGCATCCAGCCGCTCCTCGCCAAGCGGAGAAATGCGCTCGCCGGTCATGAGGATGCAGTAGCTTTTGGCCGCGCCGCGGCCCACGCGCCCGCGCAACTGATGCAACTGCGCCAGTCCGAAGCGCTCCGCATGTTCCACCACCATGACTGTTGCATTGGGTACGTCCACGCCGACCTCGATGACGGTGGTCGATACCAGAACGTCGATTTCACCGCGCTGGAAACGGCGCATGATGACTTCCTTCTCGTCGGCGTCAAGCCGCCCATGGAGCAGGCCGACGCGCAAACCGGCAAGCGGACCAGAGCGCAGCTTTTCGTACATCTCAACTGCTGAACGCAAACCCGATCGGGCGTTGGGGCTTGCCTCTTGCGCAGTCTTGGGAAACAGCAGCTCCGCTGTTTGGCCTTTTGGAGTAGATTTTCGGACAGGCGGCTGGATTCCAGCTTGCACCTCGTCGTGAGAAAAATCCAATTCCGGCTGGTCGTCCTTGCTGCCTTCAATCACGGGATAGACAATGTAGGCTTGGCGGCCCTGCGCCACCTGCTTGCGCACGAAATCCCAGACTTCCTCAGAGCGCTCGCCAGCGACGCGGCGTGTAGCGATGGGCATGCGGCCCGGCGGCAGCTCGTCGAGAACGCTCAGGTCGAGATCGCCGTAGAGCGAGAGGGCGAGCGTGCGCGGAATGGGCGTGGCCGTCATCACCAGCACGTCGGGCTCAGGCTGATTGGGCTTCTTCATCAGCTTGAAGCGCTGCAGGACGCCGAAGCGGTGCTGCTCGTCGACCACGACCAGACCCAGGCGGCCAAATTCCACTTTTTCTTCGATGAGCGCGTGCGTTCCGATGATGAGATTCGCCTCACCGCGATTAATGAGGCCGCGGTTGTGGCGTTTGCGTTCGTCGTCGAGCGAGCCGGTGAGGAGCACGATGCGCGGCTTGCGCGACGAACGTTCCAGCAGCTTGCGCGCGGCCAGATAGTGCTGCGTGGCGAGGATTTCCGTGGGCGCCATCAGGGCGGCCTGGTAGCCGTTTTCCATGGCCACCAGCATGGCCTGAAACGCGACAATCGTCTTGCCCGAGCCCACATCGCCCTGCAAGAGCCGGCGCATGGGACTCGCGTTCCGCATGTCGGTCACAATCTCGCCCAGCGCCCGCTTTTGCGCGGCCGTGGGATGGAAGGGAAGCACCTCGCGAATGGCTTCGCGCACCTTGTCGTTGGTGGCGAAGGCGATGCCCTGGCGCTCCTTCATGCGCCGGCGCTTGAGTTCGAGGCCCAATTCGAGAAAGAACAGCTCTTCGAAGATGAGCCGGCGGTGGGCCGGGGTCGAGGAACTCTGCAACTGAGGAAACGGTGTGCCTTCAAGCGGGAAATGAACCTCGCGCAGCGCAATTTCGCGGTCGGGAAGGGCGAGACGGTCGAGCATCGACTGCGGCAGGCAATCGGGCACCGCTCCGCGCATGCCTTCGAGCAGGTTGAAGATGGTTTTGCGCTGCCAGCGCGACGCCAGGCGGCTGCCGCCCAGCGATTCATAGACGGGTGTGATGCGGCCCACCTCGAGGAGCCGCGTTTCCGCGTCGTCGCTCGCGTCGGGCAGGATCTCGAATTGCGGCTGGATCATTTTGAAGTTACTGGTGGAGCGCGAGGGCTCGACCTTGCCGTAGACCGCAACGGTTTGCCCAGCCTGGAACTTCCCGTCCAGGTAGGCCGCGTGGAACCAGAGGCACTTCATCGCGAACCGGCCCTGGCCGAGGGTGATCTCGTAGATCGGCCCGCGCCGCGTCCGCAGCAGCGCCGCCCCGCGCACCTCGGCGATCACGCTCGCCACTTCGCCCGGCGCCAACTCGTCCAGGCTGCGCGGGTTTTGCCGGTCTTCGTAGCGGAAAGGGAGGTGGTAGAGCAGGTCTTCAGCCGTCTGGATGCCCTTGAAGGCAAGCATCTCCGAAACGCGCGGGCCCACGCCGCGCACGAATTTCACCGGAGTATCGAGAGCTGGCACGTATCGATGCTACAACCGCGATCTGTGTGGGAGCGAGTCAGCGATTTTGCGCACGCAAGGGAAGGAGGGCGGCACGGCGAGAATCGAGCGTACCAAATCGGATGCTCCTTTGCTGGAGAGTGATCTGGGCGCTTCCTCGCGGGCAGACAAGAGCCGTAGAATTCCGGAGACACGGAAGATGAGAGCGAAACGTCCGCGGGCGATTCAATCCGCGCGCCAGTTCGCGCCGCTCAACGCCGGGAAGTGAGAAAGAATGCCATGAAGACAGACTCGACCCTGGTAGACGCAACCATTGCAAACAGCATCGGTTTGATTACTCTGAATAACCCCCGGAAACACAACGCCCTGAGCAGAGAGCTGATTCACGGCGTCTGCGCGGCTCTGGAATCGATGCGGCGCGACGAAGTTCGTGTTGTCATCCTCAGGGCGCCCGCGGGCTCCAAGGTGTTTTCAGCCGGTCACGACATCCGCGAACTGCCAACCAATGGCCGCGACCCGCTCACGTATAACGACCCCTTGCGCCTGCTGGTGCGGACGATTGAGCATTTCCCCTCGCCCGTGATCGCCATGGTAGAGGGCAGCGTTTGGGGCGGCGCCTGCGAATTGGTAATGAGCTGCGATCTGATCATCGCCAGCTTGGACAGCACATTTGCCATCACCACGGCAAAACTGGGCGTTCCCTACAACATCTCGGGGATCCAGAATTTCCTGAGCACAGGCGGGATGCCGCTGTGCAAGGAGATGCTGTTTACCGCCCAACCATTGGGCGTCGAGCGCCTGTTAGCGCGCGGCATCGTGAGCCATGCGGTTCCGCGAGAAGAACTGGAAGCAGTGACACTGGAACTCGCCGGGAAGATCGCGAAAAACTCGCCGCTTGTGATCAGCCTTCTGAAGGAAGAGCTGCGCCTGCTCTCCATTTCGCATAATCTCGGCCCGGAAACCTTCGAAAGAGTCCAGGCCATGCGGCGTGAGGTGTACGACAGCGCCGATTATCAGGAAGGCATTCGCTCGTTTTTTGAGCGTCGCCCACCGCATTTTCAGGGACGGTGAGCGCCAGAGCTCAACTGAACCCCAGCACCGGATGCGGCACGTACGGCTCCTCGAGCGCCGTCATCTCCTCTGGCGTCAGGTGGACCGAGAGCGCAGCAACCGCGTCTTCCAGGTGGTGCGGCTTGCTTGCGCCCACAATCGGAGAGGTAACGCCCGGCTTCGACAGCAGCCACGCCAGTGCCACCTGTGCGCGGGGAATGCCGCGCTTCTCTGCAACCTCGCCCAACCGGTCGACCACCCTGCGGTCGGCATCCTCGGTGCGTGAGTAGAGGGTCTTGCCGAAGGCGTCAGTTTCGGAGCGGTTGGTGGTTTCGGCCTTCCAGGCGCGCGTGAGCCGTCCGCGGGCCAGCGGGCTCCAGGGAATGACGGCGACGCCTTCGGATTGGCAAAGACCCATCATCTCGCGCTCTTCTTCGCGATAGAGCAGGTTGTAATGGTTCTGCATGGAGACAAAGCGCGTCCATCCGTGCCGGTCGGCCAGATACAAGGCCTTGGCGAACTGCCAGGCATACATCGACGAGGCGCCGATGTAGCGCACTTTGCCCGCCTTGACTACGTCGTGCAGAACCTCCAGCGTCTCTTCGATGGGCGTTTCGTAGTCCCAGCGATGGATCTGGTAAAGGTCCACGTAGTCGGTTTCGAGGCGACGGAGGCTTTGGTCAAGTTCAAAAATGATGGCTTTGCGTGAAAGTCCGCGGCCGTTGGGCTCGTCGCGCATTAATCCTTGCACCTTAGTCGCGATCACGACGGCTTCGCGCCGCGTGTTGGCCTTGAGGAACCGGCCGACCACCACTTCGCTGTCGCCGCCGGAGTAGACGTTGGCCGTATCGAAGAAATTGATGCCGAGATCGAGAGCCTGGCGCAGGAAAGGCTGGCTTTCGGCCTCATTCAGCGCCCACGCCTGCCGGCCCGGCAGCAGCTTTCCCGTGGCCGGGCTGCCGTAGGTCATGCAACCGAGACAAATGCGCGAAACCTTCAAACCGGTGCGGCCGAGATGTACGTATTCCATGGTTTCTCCTGCTTTAATTGTAGTGCGCTGCACTTTTCCAACTCGATCTGACGGAACTGGAACTGGTTGCGTAGATCCGGTTTTGAAAGGGCACGGCTTCAGCCGTGCCATGATAAGCGCATAAACAGAGGGGCTTCAGCCCCTGAGGGAAGTATTTCAATCGGCTTCGAGCATTTATGCAGCTGGCTCTGGGCCCGCCTTGGAATGCGGGTACTCACCGTGAACCAGCTTCAAGAAAAGCTCATGCGGTGGGTTGGCGCGTGGAGCGCTCTCAGCGTATACATGAGAGGGGGCTCTGCTTCGCGGTTACGCACGGAACGCCGGGGCGGAGTACTTTGGTACATTGCGTCCTATGCGGCTGGAGTGATTGGATTTGTGCTGAAAGGACCTTGCCAGGCAACGTTTTGGGTCAGGGCAGGGTCTAAACAAACATCGCCCTGGGGCCGTGAGGGGAATACGTATCTTCCGTAAGAGCGGGCGTTTACGGGGGTTCGCAATGGGGCGTGAAATGCTTGGCGAGCGAGGAAGATGGCTACAGCGGTTCCAGAATTGCTGTATCCCGGAGCCACTACCGCAAAGTGGCATTTTCCTCAAGAAAATGCCACCTTTCGCCACTCTCAAAAGGGCACGTGAATTCTGGAACCGCTCCAGAAAGGCGCCCGGCGGCTTGAGCCAGAAGACGGATGGAATGAAAGAACGACAAAGTCGCGTCTCAAATCCCGTGGGCCAGCGAAGCAGATTTCATTTCTTGCGGCAATCGCCCGGGCGCATGTTTGCGGGCACGATGTTACCAGCGCTGGTTGTCCTGGCAGGTTGCGGCGGCGCGTCGGGCGGCGGCTCCTCGAGCGGCGGCCTCTCCGTTTCTCCCGGTACGGCAGTTATCGACACCAATTGCACAGGGTGCAACACCAGCGCCACTTCGGGTGGGCTGGTGGAGCAGTTTTCCGCCACATTCAGCGGCGGCGGGGCCAGCGTGAACTGGACAGTCTCAGGCGGAGACGCAACTTCCGGCCCGGGAATCATTACTTCGAGCGGGCAATACACGCCGCCTACCTATCTCACGGCAAATAGCGTTTCGGTGACGGTGACCGCGGCACTGGCCTCCAGCCCGTCGACAACCGCGAGTACAACGCTGACCGTGACACCGGGCTTCCTGCAGCCGCTGACGCCAGAGAATGTCGCTCTGGGCGCAAACGGAGCCGTTACGATTACGGGCTATATTGCGGAAGCCGGCGGCACATCCGGCATCAGTTACGCCGTAGCCAGCAGCTCCACGGGATCGAGCGGCGGACAAGGATCGCTGGGCAGTTCAAGCTGCACGCGCAGCAGCAACGCATTCACCTATTGCACGGTCACGTATACCGCTCCAGCTTCCGTTACAGCCACGGCATCCACCTACGTGGTGGCGACCATCGGCACCTCGGCCTCGAAAGAGGCGACGGAAGTCCTGTTGAACACTGAAGGGATTTCGAGCAATCCGGCAACGCACCAAAAGCAATTGGCGACGCCCGTCCTGCTGGGCAGCTCCGGCGGGAACAACAATGATTACGACACCAAGGGCAATCAGATTGTGGATTGTTGCGGCGGCACGCTCGGTTCTTTGATCCAGAACAGCAGCGGAACGCAGTACTTGCTGAGCTGCAATCACGTGTTCGCGCGCAGCGACCAGGCCAGCGTGGGCGAAATCATCGTGCAGCCGGGACTGATCGACAACAACTGTACGCCCTACGGCGACGGCTCCGGAACCACTCCGGTGGGGATGTTAACCGCCTGGCTTCCGCTGAGTTCAAACTCAACGAATGTCGATGCGGCCATCGCGCAGGAGGATTCGGGAGCGGTGAACACGAGCGGCGAAATTCTGGAATTGGGCACGGTGCAAGGGAACGGGACCCTGGCCGCGGCGCCTCCCGGCATCTCGTCGACCGGCGGCAAGGGCGAGTCGGGGTCGCTCAATCTGGTTGTGGCCAAGAGCGGACGCACCACCGGACTTACCTGCGCCAGTATCTCGGCACTGAATCTTAATGTCGAGGTGGAGTACTACAAAAATTGCGATGAAACGACTGCCTACCTGACCAAAACGTATACGAATCAGATCGCGATTGAAGGCAACGAGTTCAGCGATGCGGGCGATTCGGGATCGCTGGTTGTGGATGCCGGCAACGCCGAGCCCGTGGGACTGTTTTTTGCCGGCGGTGTGACGAATACGGGTGTGAGCGAAGGGGTGGCCAACCCCGCACCCACCGTGCTGGCGGAACTGGGTTCGCAGACAGGTGCGACCTACACGTTTGTAGGCACAACGGACCATCCGGTGAGCTGTTTGAACTACGGCGCCGCCACGGCGACGGCCGCGCAGGGCGCCACGCTCTCCGGTCCGCAATTGGAACTGGCGCAGCAAGCCCTCTCGCAGGCACGCATGCTGATCAACCCCACCATGGGCATTCTGGGCGTGGCCACGGGCAAAAGCAGCGATCATGCCGGCGAAGCGGCCGTGATTTTCTATGTCGACGAGAGCAGGAACGTCTCCGTGCCGCAGACCGTCGGTGGCGTGCGCACGGAAGTGATTCCCACCACGGCGCAGGCACTCGCGGCAGGTCGAGCGCCGCAATCTGCCATGAAGTCTGGTGCGCCGGCGCCTCTGGCATCCGCGGTGTTCAACCAGGCAGTTGCGGCCAAGGAGCAGGTGGCGCAGAGCCTGATGCAGCAGAATCCCGCGTATTTCGGCGTGGGCGTGGGCCAAAGCCTGGACAATCCACGGGAAGCTTCGCTCGTCATTTATGTCGATCGCAGACAGGTTCCGGCGACACTGCCACCGATCATCAATGGCCTGCGCACACGATACGTCATCATGGATCGGCTGCACGTCACGCGCTCGTATCTCAAGGGACCGGTTCGTTCCATGGGGCACTGCATGGCGCATCCAGCCACGCACCAGGCGAATGGCTTTGGCCTGCCTCTTTTGCGCAAGCAGCTGGCTTTGCAGCCGTAAAAGGTGTTGTAGCGCCGGCCTCCAGTTTTGTGTAGCGCCGGCCTCCCGGCCGGCTGTACTGAGGGCCTCCTGGCCCTCAGAGACCTCCCCAGACCCCAATTCCATGTAGCCGCGCATGCCTGAAAAACGCGGCCTTATGCCCCGGTCGGCGACGAAGTCTGCGTAACGGCTGCCGGAGAGGCTTCATTGGCGAAGCCCGGATTGTCGGGGATAAAAACTTCGAAGACTGTCCCGATGGTCGCCGGCGTCTTGCCGTTTCCTTGCGTGGCGGCGCGGCTGCGTACGCGCACCAACCCATGATGCTTCAGGATGATCTCGTGGCTCACCCAGAGTCCGAGGCCGGTTCCTGTAACTTCTTTGGTGGTGAAGAAGGCCTCGAAGATGTGTTCGCGGATCTCCGGCTCCATGCCCGCGCCGGTGTCGGCAATAGCAAAGCGGATGCCGGTTTGTGCGGGGCTCCTCCAGTCGTGGGAGCGGCGGGCGCGCAGCAGCAAGCGGCCGCCTGCGCTGCTGGCGTCGATGGCATTGCCAACCAGGTTGGCGAATACCTGGCGGATCTCCCCGGCAAAGCAGAACAGGCTCAGCTCCGGCTCGTAGTCGCGCTCCACGCGAATGTCGAGCGCGTTGATGCGTCCCTGATAGAGGCTCAGGACGGTGTCAAGAAGCTCGGCGAGCGTGGCGCGCGCGGGCTGCGTGGGCTGGCGGTAGAAGCGCAAGGTCTGCTGCGTAATCTCGGCAATGCGGCGCACCTCGTACTCGGCCATGGAGACATACTGCTGGGCTGCCTCGGGAAGGCCGTTGAAATTGCGCAGCAGGAAGAGCAGGTTGGTGATGGCTTCCAGCGGGTTGTTTATCTCGTGCGCGATGGAGGCGGCCAGGCGGCCGGTGACGGCGAGCTTCTCGCTCCGGCGCAGCGCCTCTTCACTGCGCTTGCGGTCGCTGGCATCGAGCGCGATGACGCCCACCCAGCGCACCTGAGTCGGAGTGGTTCGCACCGGATAGGCGCTGATCAGCCAGGTCCACGGCCGGCGCGGCTTGCCGCCCTCGCCGTTGAGTTCAAGATTGCGCACCGGCTCTTCGCTCGAAAAAACGTGCTGCGCGGCGTTTTCCACCTGCTCCGCCACACTTGCAGGAAGCAGATCGGTGAGCGTGCGGCCGAGATGGCGGCTGACGGTAACTCCGGTGAGATCCGCAAAGATCTGATTCACCCGGACAAATCTGCAGTTCCGGTCGACAAATGCCAAGCCGATGGGCGCATTCGCGAGCATCGAATCCAGCAGGGAGAGCGTGTCATTAAGTCCGGCCCGCTGCTCGGCAAGCGAGGCGACCATGCGGTTGAAGGTCTCAATCAGGTCGCCGATTTCGTTATGCACGGCGACCGGCAACGGGAAGTGGCTGACATCTTCCGGCGAGTTCATGAGTGCGGCGGCGCCGCGATGCAGCACAGCCAGCGGTTGCGCGATAGAGCGCCCCATGAGCAACACCAGGATGGCTGAGGCGATCACCCAGATCACGCCGAAAATCGCGGTGCTGCGAAGAATCGAGTCGATCTGCTCATTCATCCAGACCTTGTCGTACATGACCCACGCAAAACCACGCAACGCACCGCCCGTATAGATGGGAGAGACACATTCCCAGCGATTGCCGGAGAGCGTGAGGCAGCTTGCGGCATCGCCCTTCATCTGCGGGATCTGCTTGAGCTCAATCGGCTCCAAGGGGGATTCGTCGGCTTCGCCCTTGTTAATGAAAAGCACATTTCCGGCCGGATCCGTAACTTTGGCCTGGGCGATCGTCGGGGAATCGCCCATCATCTTGACGGAAAGGCCCACCCATCCGGGCCGCTGCTGCTCCAGGGCCTCACTCGATTGCAAGGCCAGTGATCTGGCTTCATAGGCCAGGCGCTGGTGGGCGCGGCTCGAGGTTTCATGCGTCTGCTGGCGGACCAGCAGGAGCGCAAAGAGGCCGATAGAGAGCATTTCCAGAGCCAGTAATCCGGCCAGCATTTGCCAGCGAATGGATCGGGGCCACCAGCGTATGCGCAATGCTCTACCCCCGTTAAGGCCTTAGTCTACCGGATCGCTCGCGGCAACCTGCTGACGCGACTCGTCGCGCATAGCCAGCTTTGTAAGCAGCGATGCCGCGATCTGGCGGCCGTGAAAGCGTCCGTTCTCAATGAAGATCTCGCTGGTGCGCGCCCCGGCCACAATCACGCCGGCCAGATAGACGCCGGGAACGTTGCTTTCCAGTGTCTCCGGGTTGCAGACAGGCAACCGGTCGGGCCCCTCGAAACGAACTCCCAGGCGCTCGAGAAAGCTGAAGTCGGGATGATACCCCGTCATGGCAAAGACGAAATCGTTGGGCAGCGTCTCGAGGCCCGCAGGTGTTTCCACCACGATGGCGTCGGGCGTGATCTCCGTGACCCGCGTCTCAAAATAGGCCTTGACCTCGCCGTTCTTGATGCGGTTTTCGAGATCCGGCTTGATCCAGTACTTTACGTGGGGCTGTACGCCCGCACCGCGGTAAATCAGCGTGACCCGCGCGCCGTGACGCCACAATTCGAGCGCGGCAATGGCCGCGGAATTCTTGCCGCCGATCACAGCAACGTCCATGCCGTAGTAGGGATGGGGATCGTGGTAGTAGTGGTGCACCTTGCTCAGAGTTTCGCCCGGAATGCCCATCCAGTTGGGCAGATCGTAGTAACCGATGGAAAGAACGAGCTTGCGCGACTTCAACTCCCCATGGCGTCCAAAACGATCCGTAGTGTGCACGGTGAAATCGCCATCGGCGCCGGTCACCCGTTCCACGCGGTGGTATTGGCGAATATCCAACTGGTAATAGGCCGCGACCCCACGATAGTATTCGAGCGCCTCATTCCGCGTCGGTTTGGCGTTGGGGCTGGGAAAGGGAATCCCGCCAATCTCCAGCAGTTCGGAGGTGGTGAAGAACGTCATGTGCGCGGGATAGTGAAAGATCGAGTTGCAAACGCAGCCCTTGTCGACCAGCACCACACGAAAGCCAGCCTTTTGCGCCTCGATGGCCGAGGCCATCCCGGTGGGACCTGCTCCCACCACCAGAAGATCGAAGACAGCATCCTGCCCCGCATGTACCGTTGCATCGTTCATGTTTCTAGATTAGCCCGCATTTCTCACGCGCGGCGAGAACCTGTAGCGCCGGTCTCCAGACCGGCTGTAGCGGGGGTCTCCAGACCCTCGCAGGGGAAGCCGGCAGTTGAAAATGGTCCGTCTTACCCGCCGTCGAGACGTCTGTGAGAAATACGGGTTAGGCCATGCGAGGACTTATGGGGCAGATCCTGGTTGCGCCGGTGGCGGGACCGTAGAACGAAAAAGCTCCAGCAAATGCTGGAGCTCTGTTCGCTTGGTGGCTTGGACCGAGCCTTATACGAACGCGGGCGTCGGCTCCATGAGGGTGATTACCGGGGTTCCAGCCGAATCCAATACCGGGGCGGGTACTGTGGCCGCGGCCTGCGCCTGCGTGTGTACGGGACGAGTGAGCCGGTGGACGAAATGATACGGCGGCCAGGGGCCGGAAAGCTGCATCTGACACTCGCGCATGATGGCGCTGGTGGATGTGAACTTGTTCTGATAGCGCTCCACGCACTTACGGTCGATAAGATGCGCGATATCCAGCAGCATCTTGCCGTTTTCCATCAGCCGGCAGCTGACCTCTTCATCGAGTGGCAGGAAGAGCCGGTGCATCTGGAAGCTGACGGCTCGCGCACGCGTTTGCCGCTCGCGCGCCCGCGACGCGTTCTCGCGCAGATTGCTGAGATAGGCCCGGCCGACACTTTCAATGGCCAGGTGCTTCTCAATCTCGCGGCCGCAGCAGTCGTCGACAAAGATCTTCAGGTGCATCTCGGTCTTACCGCGCAGCTGATCGATATTGCCGAGGAATTGGCGTTGATTGGAACGAATCGACTTACGCAACGTCTCGTCATCGTGAAAGACGGTGCCGAATCGAAAGGGAAGGACGGTGGAATGCCGGAAGCAGTCCGCCACTACGCGAGCGTGATCCACGCCTGACTTTTGGTTAAGAGCTTCCTCGGGATTGTGCTCACTCACAATCACCGCAAGATCGCTGGCCGGGTAAAGGAAAACCTGATTGCCACTGACTCCAAGTACCGCTTCCATTGGAACCGGTTTACGATGACGCGCTAAAGCAGGAAAAGCTTGTTTTTCACCGATGCAGTAGGCATACCATGCCATGACGAGACACTCCGTCCGCGTGCGCCCCTATAGTCTGGCGCCGCTGGTTGATGAAGCTCTGTGAACTTGGGAACAACTGCATGCATAGTGGTACGAAGGCGGGACCGTGGTCACGGCTCCATGAAACTAACCGGAATATAGTCTTCTGAAAATACGACTGGCAACACCCCAGTGGAAAAAGTTAGCTGGAGTGTGCAAATTGCGTGAAAATCGTGTTGATTACACAAAGCAGTCGGTTGATTTCATAAACTTTGTGCGCCAGCACACCAAAGGGCGCCCCCGTGCCGGCCAAATCGCCCGAGCCCAACGGCAGAGTGTGCCGGCTCGATTCTTGGGCCTAGCCGGAGGCCCCCGGCATTCAACCAGGGCCGCGCGGACGGCTGGAGGGCATTTCGACGGCGCTTCTGGATCAGCCACACGGACCAAACTCTAGTAGACTCAACGGAAGAATGGCTGCCCTTTCCCGACCCGTTTATCGCCCTCTCTCCGCCCTCGTCTTTTTCGCGCTTCCGGTTCTTATTGCCGCGGGATCGATTTCTGGCTCCCCGTATGCCGCCGCCCAGGGAACGCACCTGTGGACGCAATCGCAGATGGAGCAGTATGAGAAGGGCACCCCTGACGGGGTAGCGATTGAGAGCGACGGGCAACTGCGCCAGGGACCCGGCCTGACCGAGCAACTGACCACGCCCTCCACATTCGTATGGGCATTGGCCGTGGAAAAGCCTGGCACTATCTATGCCGGAACCGGCACGCCTGCTTCGGTGCTGCGGCTGGCCGGACAGAAGGGCGAAAAGCCATTCACACTCTTTGAAACCAGGGACCTGAGCGTTCAAGCTTTGTGCCTGGGGCCGGATGGCGCGCTCTATGCGGCCACGCTGCCGAGCGGCAAGGTCTACAAACTCAATACAAACGCCACTGAGAAGCAGGACGAATCCAGCGCCACGGTGGTCTTCGATGCGGCCAAGGTGGGTTCGGCTGCAGGCGGAGAGAGCAAAACGGCCTCGCCGCAACCGAGCGCTCAATCCCGCTACATCTGGGCACTGACTTTGGACGCTGCCGGACGGCTGTATATCGCAACCGGCAATCCCGGCGCGATCTACCGCGTCGATCCCGCGAAACCCGGCGCGGCGCCTGAGCTGTTCTTCAAGAGCGACGAAGCGCATATCCGCGCTCTTGCGTGGGACGCAAAGGGGAATCTGATTGCCGGTTCCGATGGTTCAGGGCTGGTCTACCGCATCGATCCTCAGGGCAAGGGATACGTGCTCTTCGAGGCGCCGCGGCGCGAGATTACGTCTGTTGCGATCGGAACGAACGGCACGATCTATGCGGCGTGCGTGGGCGACAAGAGCCGCAACCCATTGCCTCCGTTGCCGGTGCAGGGAATCAGCTCGGTCAGTGTCTCGATCGTGCAGCCGGAGTCGTTGCAGGCGGCAAATACCAGCGCCTCTGTGCCCGAGGGATCGGATATTTACGCTTTGACGGAGGGCCAGGCGCCACGCAAACTCTGGTCCGGCAAGGATGAGATTGTTTATGCCCTGACTGACCGGGCCGATGGCCTACTGGCGCTGAGTGGGAATCGCGGACGGGTTTTTCGCATTCGTGACGGCGGCAGCTACGCCGACGTTGCTCACTTGCAGGCGCAGCAGGGCCTGACCCTCGTTCCTGTTCAGGACGCGGAAGGGATGGGCGGAGTCCTCATCGGCACCGGCAATACCGGCAAGGTGTTTCTGCTGGGCGCATCGGAAAAGCACGAATACGCGAGCGATGTTCTGGACGCAGGCGCCTTTGCGCGCTTTGGCCGCGTGGAAGTCGAGCCGGGTTCGGCGAACTATGAGATTCTTACCCGCTCAGGCAATGTGGAGCAACCGGTGCGCGGCTGGAGCGACTGGCAGCCCGTGCAGGATGGCTCCGTGGCTTCGCCGCCGGGACGTTTTCTGCAATGGAAGGCCGAACTGCACAAAGATGGTGCGCTGGGAAGCGTGGGCGTCAACTATCTGCCTGTGAATTCGGCGCCCGTGGTCGACGATCTGGTAGTGGTTCCCGGGGCGCGCCTGAATCCGCAGGGCTCTGTTTCCCAGAACCAGACCGTGAGCATCGCGTTCTCCTCGCCCAGCCAAGGTTCAACGGTCAACTTCGATGCGGGACCGAGCGGCGCCCTGCAGGCCAACAAGGACCGCACGGGTGTGACCGTGCGCTGGGCCGCGCACGACGACGACGGCGATGACCTGATCTATTCCCTCTATTTGCGTGGCGACGGCGAGACGGTGTGGCGGCTGCTCAAGGACAAAATCACCGACAAGGCCTACAGCTTCGATGCCACGCTGATTCCTGACGGCGGCTATCGCATCAAGGTTGTCGCCTCTGACGCACCCTCGCACACGCCAGGCGACGCCCTTACCGGGGAAAAGGTGAGCGACCGCTTCGAGATCGACACTACGCCGCCGGCGATTACGAATCTGAAAGCGGCGGCTCAACAGAGTAGCTGCGCCGCAGCCGATTGCAAGAAGCCGTTCCTCGTCAGCTTTGATGCCGAAGACGCCTCTTCGCCCATTGCACGCGCCGAGTACTCGCTCGACGCAGGACCGTGGCAGTATGTCGATCCAGTAGGCAAGCTCTCCGATTCGAAGCATGAGCATTACGAATTCCGTGTCGAGTTCGAGGCCGGCGGAAAGACAGGCGAGCATTTGATCGCCGTTCGCGCCTACGATCGCTACGACAACGTGGGCGTGGCCAAGACGGTGATTCCTGCCCCGGAACAGTAGGCACCATGCGATTCGAGCTCTATGTGGCGGCGCGGTACCTGAAAGCCAAACGGCGGCAGGCGGTGGTGGGCGTGGTCACCGCGATTTCCGTCGCCGGCGTGACGGCGGGCGTGGCAGCGCTCATCATCGCCCTCGCCATCACCAACGGCATGCGGCGCGACCTGCAGGATAAGCTGCTCGGCTCCAGCGCGCACGTACAGTTGATGCAGGCGGAGGGGCGGGGCATTCCAAATTGGCAGCCGCTTTTGGCGCGTTTGCGCCAGGTGCCGCACGTGACTGCGGCC
>Ga0181533_1001531_pt1 | contig 29679 bp, 30 predicted proteins | sample PEATcosm2014_Bin_45_FD_119772 | JGI IMG/M metagenome (GOLD analysis project Ga0181533, IMG submission 119772) | Peatland microbial communities from MTU Mesocosm Facility, Houghton, MI, USA - PEATcosm2014_Bin11_60_metaG | ecosystem: Environmental > Terrestrial > Soil > Wetlands > Peat | place...
GCAGAGTCATTCCGACCAGAAGAAGTCCAGGGTCGTCGCCCCGAGCATCTCGTCGAAACTGAAGTCCAGCGCGTCCAGCATCTGGTCGAACATGGAGTGGGCATATTCGATGTACTTGTCTGAATCGATTTCGTCGACCTTGGCCAACTCGACGGGCTTGACATAGGGCGGGTTCTTCGTCTTCACGTAGGCGATTATCTCCCCTGCTTTGATCTCCTTTCCTCTTTCCTCGAGGAGCATCGCCGCTCTCACGTGCTGCGGAATAGTGTCCCCGTACTTCTCCGTCGGCTTGCCCATCATCACATTGAACGCCAACTGTTCGACTGGGACCTGGCGATTCTTGAGCTGAGTAATCATCCGAGTGAGGAGTGCCTTTGTATCCGCCCTTGCCTTTTCGAAGTCTGACTCGGTTTGGACCCTGCTCAGTATCCCCAGCGCCTCGTAGAAGGTCTGTTTGAGGAAGTCGGGGGTCTGCGACTTCTTGCCGGTCAGGCCCTTGATGTCTGCAGTCCCATCAGGCAGGACCCCGAAGTAGTTCTTCTTGCGGCTGCTGAAAGCCACGTACCTGTACGTCTTGTCCAAGTCGAGTTCCACGCCCAGCTCCCTTTCCGCCCAGTTGGTGACCGAAAGGACCTGCTCCTTCGAAGGGTTCTGAAGGAAGAGGCTGTCAGTGTCGCTGTACAGTACGTTTATTCCGAGCTCGGCACACTTCTGGATGGTCTTGGTGATGGCGTCTCTTCCCAGGGCCGCGGTCGCCTCTGCCACGGGCAGGCAGTAGAATGCGAATGTCTCGAACCCCATGACTCCATAGCTGGCGTTGAGGAACACCTTGAGACCCTGCGTCACGACGTTGTACAGCTCTCTGTCCTCTTTCGATAGGGTTGGGTCCTTTGTCAGTGGCTTGTAGTGACTGACCCTCAGGTCCCTGAGGGAGCCGGTGACGAGACTCGTTATCCCCTTCCGTTTCTTGCAGACCCAGGAGGCCGTATCCGGAACCGTGTTGTCCTTGCATTCTTCATGAGGGCAGTTGACCGTTTCGTACGACAGGTTGTGGACCTTGATCAGGCTGGGGTAGAGGCTCGCGAAGTCTAGGACGGATACGTCGAAGAAGACGCCCGGTTTCGGTTCGATGACCAGGCCTCCCTTGTACTTCTTGCCCTTGATTATCGCTTGCGATGACGCCCCGCCCTTCTCGGCCAGCTCGTCTTGCCTCGGGATGAGCGCCCCAATCCTCCGGTGCTCGTAGAAGAGCATGCTGCGAATCCAGTTCGAGACTCCTAGTCTTGAAACGTCGTTGATCGGCATCTTTCCGATTCTGGAGATCACCAACAGGAGTTTCATCACGACCGAACCGCCCATCGTTGTCAGCTCGTAGGTCAGCTGGGAATCGTTGAGGCAGTAGCCTGCCAGTTCCAGCAAAGGCAGTTCGCCTATCTCGCCGTCGAATTCGATCTTCGACTTGCCGAGGAGCGCCTCCGAGATGCCGTTGAGGGTGTGTTCCGTGTACCTATTGCTGAAGGCGTAGACCTGTATAGAACGGTTCCTGAAGAACTGGTAAAGGTCAATGTGGATGCCGTGCTTCAGAGACGCTGCCACCCGCTCGAGTTGAATGGGGTTCTCCTCCTCGGCAATCCCCCTCTTTTCAGCCCTATGCCTCAGGTAGCGGAGGTCGAAGTCGTCCCCGTTGAACGTGACGAGGACGGGGTAGTCCAGGATCTTCGCCATGACCGCCCTCAAGAGGTCGGTCTCGTCTTCGAAGACCCGACAAGTGTAAGGTTTCTCCTCGAGCCCGGCTTGGTCCTTCCCGCTCTTGAGGAGATACACGACCTTCTCCTCATCATTGAAGAAGGAGACCGCTATCACAGGCTGCTTGGGGTCCTCCGGGTCGGGAAGCCGGCCCGCTTCATTGGCCACCTCTATGTCCAGTGCTACGCGCCGGAAATCGCAGAGCGGCTCACCGAGTAGCTCCGCCCATTCCTTGATGTAGGGCGCGAACTCCGGCGGGTTCCGCCGCAGAATCTGGCCCAGTGAGCGAGCGACAAGCTCCGGGACCGGCTGCTCCGCGGGCACGACTCTTCCTGCCGCAACGCGGTAATAGGTCCCCATCCGGAGGCCCCTGTCGTACGTGTAATTCTCGTAGTACTTGATATCGGCCTCCCAGGCCTTGATGTGGTCCCTTATGCTATCGTTCCCGCCCCCTATCGCCAGCGGATCGGTGGTGATGATTTTCCTCAGCTTCACTCTGGTGTCATTGAGGAGATCCAGCTTCTCCTCCTCGATGATGTCGATGACGTCCTTCCTTGCTCTAACCTCGGATAGCTCGTCCAGTCCCAGGCGGGTGTAGCAGTAAGGCTTGTGCCCGGTGTCGTCACGCCAGAGCCGGAACCTGCCTGCCTTCTGGTCGTAGAACTTCAGGACGGCCAGCCTGAGATCCCCGTCGTAGAATGCAGATGCGAGAAGCGATTCTCCCAGTTCTGTCGCAGGCCTAGTCAGTTCGGCGAGCCTAGAAGCGATATCCTTGGCCTGAGTGAGCGGTTGGGTCGACAAACCGGGGTCGGCCCACACCACACCCGACTGCAGATAAGCCTACCGTGTGAAATCGAACCCGATGACACAATTTATATCGACAACCGCGGGCGGCTGCTGGGTTGCCGAAGGTCTCTGTCATTCTAAAGTCGAACCTAGCGTATGAGTTCATAGTAGTAGGGATCATTTGGACAGTCATCGCAATCGGATTGGGCCTTGCCCTTGTCCTATGGCCCGCACTCACGTGCCTCCTCGCGGGGCTCCTGCTGAAGTTCCTGCCTTCGACACGAATCACGTGGCCCTGGGCAACCTCATCTGCAGTCCTCGGGTTCTTGGTGTCTGCATATCAGGTCTTCGTCGCCGTCCCGTTCGTCGGCGGCACCTTCTCCTTGGTCGGTGTGGAGACGCTGGCCGGGTTCGCTCTATTTGCCCTCGTCCACCTTGTACTGCTCTATTCCGCATACTCGCCGGCGGGCGAGCCGGCTAAATGACGTGTGAGCGGTTCAGATGATGCAGGAAATAGACGGAGTACCCGCTTATCACGAAGAGTGATGCGAACGCCCAGCGATTCACTGCCCGCAGCCTAACTCGCTTTAGCACGCCTGCATGAATCTCAAATACTCTCCCGCTGAGGGGCGGTCGGGGCAATTGGACTTCATACCGATTAACCTCCCACTGCTGGGGGAGGATGAGAAGAAGGCGGTGCTCTCCGTCATCGAGAGCGGAAAGCTGACCGACAGCTCCTACGAGGGGGGCAAGTGGGTGAAGAGCTTCGAGTCGAAGATGAGGCTACTACTTGGAGTGAAACATGTTGTTGCAGTAAACTCTGGAACTGCCGCCCTGCACTCCGGTTTGCTGGCCCTCGGAATCAAGCCCGGTGATGAGGTCGTACTGCCTTCATTCACCTTCGTGGCGACAGCCAACGTGGTCCTCGCCTGCGGGGCCAAGCCTGTCTTCGTCGACACGAAAGCTGATTACAACATCGACCCTGTCTTCCTTGGGAAGGCCATCACCAAGCGCACGAAGGCCGTAATCCCGGTCCATCTCTACGGCTATCCGGCCGACATGGACGAAATCCGCGAAATCGCATCAGCACATTCAGTCCATGTGCTAGAGGATGCAGCAGAGTCGCTCGGGGCCGAGTACAAAGGAAGGCAGACGGGGACGCTCTCTCATGCGGGGTGCTTCAGCATGTATGCGACCAAGGTCGCCACTTCAGGGGAGGGCGGGGCGATATCGACCGACAGCGACGAGCTGGCCGACAAAGTGAGGCTCATCAGGAACCACGGGATGGTTCACGGGTACGATTCACGGCGCCTGGGGTTCAACTACCGGCTCCCCGAGATCGCCGCCGCGATAGCCTCGGTTCAAATGGACAAACTGGACGGTTTCCTGAGAATCAGAGCCAGGAACGTCGCCTTTCTGCAGGAAAAGGTCTCGGGAGTCAAAGGCGCGTCCTTCACGCAAGACGGGAAGGACAGGACTCACTCCCATTACCTTCATACTCTCTTCCTGCAAAGGAACAGAGACAAGGTTCTAGCCAGGCTCAACGCCATGGGCATTGGGGCCGCCGTCTACTTCAAGACGCCGGTTCACAAGACCCCGTTATACGAGGGGCTTGGCTACGACCGCACAACCCTGGAAAACACCGATAGGGCCACCCGCCACGTGATATCGTTGCCCGTTCACCCCAAGCTGGGTCTCGAGGAGATGGAGAGGGTTTCTCAGGCCTTCCTGACCGCGGCAGGCGAACTTCTCTAGGAGCTCCCGTTTTGCAGGCACAGCAGAAGCTCTGTGCGGTCGTTCCTACCTACAATGAAAGAGAGAACGTAGAAAAACTGGTCGAGGAGGTGCGAAAGGCCGCCGTCCCAGGCCTCACACTCCTTTTCGTCGACGACACCAGCCCCGACGGGACGGGTGACCTGATACGGGGCATCGCCTCCCGCGACCCTTCTGTGAGGCTCCTCGTCAGGAGCGCGAAGACCGGAATCGGAAGCGCGTATCAGGACGGATTCAGGGAAGCCATATCGTCAATCGCGCCTGACATCATCATCGAGATGGACGCGGACCTCCAGCATCCTCCATCGGCGATTGGGGAATTGGTCAGGGCAGTCCAAGCCGGTGCCGACGTGGCGGTCGGTTCGAGATACGTGGCTGGTGGAGGAGTCTCAGGCTGGAGCCTCTGGAGGAGGACGGTCAGCAAAGGGGCGAACGCCTACGCAAGGATGATGCTTCACATCAAGGTCAGGGACGCGACTTCGGGCTTCCGTGCATACACGAGGGCCAAGGCAGAGCAGGTCGCCGACGCGACCCTGCCCGCAAAGGGATTCGAGTTCCAAGTCGCGTCCCTCCATCTATTGAAGGGATCGCGCTTCGCAGAGGTCCCGTACACATTTGCGCACAGGACTGCGGGCAGGTCGAAGATGGGGCTAGCCGACATGGCCCGTTTCTTCTTCTCTGTAATCAGAATCGCCTTCAGTTGAAACAAGGTCTCAGAAACCTGCGTCCGGCCTACGCTTCTTCCCCTACGATCGCCCGCGTCATGAGAAAGCCAGAAATATGGGGAATCTTTGTGCAGCGCTAGAATGTCAGCGGAAGCACCGAAGGAGCAGCCCGTGAAGGTCTTCGCAGGAGCTGTATACGAGTGCGTGAGGTGCGGCACCAAGACGACACAGGAAGAGCTCTCAAGACTGCCCGAAGTGAAGTGCATCTGCGGGTACCGTGTCTTCAAGAAGGCAAGGCCGTCAGTAGTCAAGCAGATCAAAGCCATCTAGGCGTTCTGCGATTGGCATATCGGGACTCAGGAGCATCCAAGGCCTCAGACTTCTTCCTCCGAAAAGGAAAGACTGGAGTGCCGGCCGGTCATTTCAGGCTACTATGACCTAAGAAGTTCGACAAGAGGCTAACTAAGACATCCCCTTTTGCATAATCGTTTATGTATGGCTGCGGCCCCGCTCGGACAGCATCTAGATGTATCTCATGAAAAGCAGCCGGCCCTCTGCCATTCTGGGCTACGGTGCTTACATCCCGATTTACAGGATTTCCACGTCCGAGATCGCCAGGATCTGGAAGGGAGGCGGTTCAGGCCCCAATGCCGAGAAGGCAGTAGCCTCGATGGACGAAGACACCGTGACGATGGCGATAGAAGCTGCCCGTTATGCGATGAAGATGGCTGGCACGACCAATCTAGGCGCGGTCTTCGTTGGTACCGAATCGAAGCCGTATGCTGTAAAGCCGACTAGCACCATGGTTGCGCAGGCTCTCGGACAGCACCACACACTCGCGGCCGACCTAGAGTTCGCCTGCAAGGCAGGAACCGAGGCAATCCAGGTGATAACGGGTTTGGTCGGTTCAGGGATGATCGAGGCTGGGCTCGCAATAGGCATGGACACTGCTCAGGGGAGGCCCGGTGACGACTTGGAGTACGCAGCAGCCAGTGGAGGAGCAGCCTATGTCATCGGAAAGAGCGGGAAAGGCGCAATCGCCGAAATAGACTGCAGTACATCATTTGTTTCTGACACCGGGGACTTCTGGCGAAGGGCCCACGAAAAGTATCCCAGACACCTCGCCAGGTTCACGGGTGAGCCTGCTTACTTTTATCACATCGAGAGCTCGGTAAAGACCCTCTTCAGGGAGACTGGATACAGGCCGAGCGACTTCGCCTACGCCGTCTTTCACCAGCCCAACCCGAGGTTCCCTGTCGAAGTCGCCACGAGGCTCGGGTTCACCATGGAGCAGGTTAAGACCGGTCTGCTCAATCCGATGATTGGGAACACCTATGCCGGGAGCTCGCCCATCGGGTTAGCAGCGGTCCTTGACGAGGCGAAGCCTGGTGACAAGATCCTGCTCGCCAGCTTCGGCTCGGGCGCAGGGTCAGATGCCTTCTGCATCGAGGTTCTCGATGGAATCAAGAAGACGAGAGGGGTCAATCCCACAGTGAAGTCGATGATTCAACGTGGTTCGAAGATAGACTACGCCACTTACTCGAAGTTCAGGGACAAGCTGCACAGGTAGGGAAAAAGATGTCAAAGTCCAAGGTGTACGTCTCTTCGGTGGGTTTCACCAAGATAGACGACCACTGGGAGAAGTCTCTCCTAGACTTGGCAGTCGAGGCCGCGCGGGGCGCGATGAAGGGGACGCCCAAGGTCAGGCCACAGCAAATCCTCGTGGGTAACATGTTTAGCGCGGTCGGCGCAGGACAGGAGCACCTCGGCGCTCTCCTAGCGAGTGCTCTGGGGCTCGTAGGGGTGCCAGCCTTCAAGGTGGAGTCGGCCTCTTCGTCGGGCGGTTCGGCCTTCAACGTGGCGTACTCGCTCGTGAAATCAGGGGCGCTTGACTCGGCCCTCGTGGTCGGGGTCGAGAAGATGCGTGACCTGGAGTCCGAGGAGATCTCGCAGGCGGTTGCAATGGCGGAGTCGGCCGAGTACACACAGTTCGTGGGCGCCTCTTTTGCCGCGCTGAACGGACTCCTAGCAAGATACTACATGGAGCAGCTCGACGTCTCGAGAGACGAACTCAGCTCGATCCCCGTCATTGACCACACGAACGCCGTCACTGCCGAGCACGCCCAGTTCAGGAAAGCGATTACGCCTGACGCGGTCAGCAGGTCGAGCATGGTCGCGGACCCGTTGAGGCTCTTCGACTGCGCTCCGGTCGGAGACGGGGCGGCCGCGGTCCTCCTGGTCAGCGATAGGGCGGCGTCCGGTGCCAAGAAGAAAATGGTCGAGGTCCTGGGCGGGAGGATCATCACGAACGAATTCAACGTCTACCAGAGAGAAGACATGCTTGACTTCAATGCCACACGGGAGGCCTTCAAGGGCGCTATGACTCAAGCCGGGCTCTCTCCCCATAAGCTTGGCTTTGCCGAGGTCCACGATGCATTCTCCGTGATGGGGGCCCTCTCCCTCGAGGCGATGGGCTTTTCGAAGAGGGGCCGTGGTTCGAAGGACGCTAGGGAGGGGAAGTACAGCATGAGTTCAGAACTCCCAATCAACACCTTCGGAGGGTTGAAAGCAAGGGGACACCCCGTGGGTGCGACAGGGGTCTACCAGGTCGCCGAGACCTTCCTGCAGCTGACCGGCCGGGCCGGCAAGAACCAGGTCGAAGACGCCGACTATGCGATCACCCACAGCATCGGAGGGGTGGACACCACGAGTGTGGTCCACGTATTCGGGAGGGCTGCGTAGATGGCCATCCGAGCCTGGAGGATCAGAGACCGTTATTACAGGCTAATCGGCAGCAGGTGTCAGGAATGCGGTACCGAGTTCTTTCCACCTGTATACAGGTGCCGGCATTGCGGCTCCGAGAACATCAAAGACAAGGAAATGCCGAGGGAGGGGAAGATAATGACCTACACGCGACTCTACGAGCCGCTGCCGGGGTTCGAGGCGCAGGCCCCGTTCTACCTCGCGGTGGTGATACTCGACAACGGGGCGAGAGTCCTCAGCCAAGTCGTGGATTCACCCGACGAGTCCGTCAAGACGGGAGCGAGGGTGAGGGCGACCGTGCGGAGAGCCGAGGTAGACGGAGATTCGGGGCAGATTGTCTACGGGTACAAGTTTATTGTGATTAAATAATTTACAATCCTTAAGCGCGCGCGCACCCCCACCCAGCATAAGTGGATGGGACTGCTTAGGCTTATATCGCGTCAGAAAAGCAACTGAGTAGCGTGCGTCGGAACGGGGTTTCAAACGCGATGGCGACAGGGTTGCTCATTGCTGGAATCCTAATCGGTGTGGCCGGTTTCTACGTGGCAACGACCTACCAGACCAAGGTTGTGACTCAAACCAAGACTGTGACTCAAACCGAAACAACCACCGCGAGACCGACGGCAACGGCGACAGTGACGGTCACTCCACTCAAGTGTGGCAGCGTAATCACGACAGACACGACTCTGAACGCGAACATCGGCCCTTGCTCAGGGGACGGACTTGTCATAGACGCCAGTCACGTAGTCCTCAACTGCGCCGGGCACAGTATAAGCGGCATAAACACAAACCGAGAGATTAGTAACGGGATTAGTCTCGTGGGGATTAATCTCACTGGGATGTCAGAAGTCACAGTCAAGGACTGCTACGTTATGGAATTCCTCGATGGCTTCTACCTTACCGGCTCTTCCGGCAACACACTCACCGGGAACGCAGCGAACTACGACACATGGAGTGGCTTCACTCTTGTCGGCTCTTCTGGCAACACACTCACCAACAACACGGCGGACAACAACACCGTCGTCGGCTTCTACCTCTCCCACTCTTCCGACAACACTCTCAGTGTGAACATGGCGAACGACAACAAGGACTGTGGCTTCGACCTTGACGGCTCTTCCAACAACACTCTCACCGGGAATACAGCGACCAATAACAGCCTTACTGGTTTCGTCCTTCTCGACTCCTCCAGCAAGAACAACCTTAGCGGGAACACTGCGAACAACAACGACTGGGGCTTCGACCTTGACGGCTCTTCCAACGATACTCTCACCATGAACACGGCGAGCAGCAACGGCGTAGATGGCTTCTACCTTTACGGCTCTTCCGGCAATACTCTTCCCGGGAACACAGCGAACAACAACTTAGACTATGGCTACTACGACTCCTCCACAGGCACAGGCACTGCAGGCACAGCGAACTTCTACACAGGTGACGTCTGTAGTGGCAACGGTGTCGGAGGCTCTAGCCCAAGTGGGCTTGGTTCCCCACAGTCGTAGGCTGTTCACCCTCACGCCCTACCGCTAGTTTCTGACACCATCAAAATCGCTGGTCCAAATCCGAGACACTTCATCGAGATATCAAAGAGGTCGGTTGCCAATTTCGGTGACCGAAGGCGCCCTAATTCCTTCATCGGCCATGAATCGCTATATGGTTCCGATTTCATCCGCTCAGACTGACGGCAGTTATGGGAGAGACCCCTGAGAAGTATTACTGCAGGATATGCCAAGAGAAAGTCATAGACAAGGCGGCTCTTGTTGAGCATCTAAGAGAAGAACACGAGATTCTCGAAGCCCTGTCATATGCGGCCAGCACCATGATAACGGAGGAGGACAGGGACATAGGTGTGGAAATGTCATTCACGCGCGCACGCTCGCTAAGCAGGCTTCAGACGCCAACTTCGATAAGGCCCTGGAGAAAGGTTAGCTGATCTTCAGAATGGTCCCGCCGGAGCTGCGCGCGCGCTGAGTTTTGCGACTGCGCGCACCTACCGTTCTTTTGCTATTCCGATTGCAGTTTGTGCGACAAGGAGTGCAACTCCACCGAAAATGGCGACGAATATCGCAACCGCGACCAACAGCCCCGCGAAGGAGTCATTCCAGTAGCCTAAGAAGAGGTAGGAGATTCCCACGAGTATGGCGGCCACTAATCCCCCCACGACCATGTAGACACCCACCGAGTTCGTGATCATTCTCGCTGACTCCAGACTCGCACAATCAGGCCCGCCACTTAACTTCTCGTCATCACCACCCGAACAGTGTGCGCTCGTCCAGAGGTTACGTCGAGCCCTGGCTGGCCTCGGTCCACTTTCCTGCCAGCTCGTCGCGCCTGGGTCTGTACACTTCTCTGAAGAACCTGTCGGCGGAGAGCAGGATCTCCTTGTCGAATTCCTTTACGTATGTTACCGCTTCCTTCCACGCGGTCGGGAAGGCACCACCGAATCTCGACTTGACCTGCTTCTCAAAATCCTGCTTCGTCTGGGCCTCTCCCCCGATGGTGAAGCGGAGGATGCCTCCCTTCTCGTCCTTGAAAGCCATGTCGTCGCCCAAGTAGTAGGCCCCCGCCTCCTTCGAGGTCCTCTTGGCCTTGGCTCCCCCTGCTCCTTCGCCTCCTGACCCGCCCTTGAAGCCCCTCTTCGCGGCCGCGATGAAGATGGCCCTATTCAGGCCCCAGGAGTACGCAGACTCGAGCGGGAGTCCCAGGACATAGGCACGCGCGGCCTGCAACAATGCCATCACTTGAAAGCGACCAACTGCCAACGATCTTTGAACCTGCTTGGGCCCATCGGCGATTCTACTTAAGCGCGCGCGCATTGACGGTGGTTAAGCGCAGGTTTGGGATTCTCAGGCCGTCGCTAATGTAGGAAGACAAACAAGACGTAGATGATGCCGAGGATGACGCAGAGCAGAAGACCGATTGAGCCCAGCCTGGCCTCACCCCTCCTGATCGCCAATATTCCGAGGACTGAACCGATGACCACCAAGGGAAAGGGGAATATCAGAATGGATACTACCCCACAGATGATGGAGTAGTACGCCAGATTCTTGGAAGACGCCGCGCCAGTCGATTTGGACGACAGCGGGACTGTTGGGGCTTGAAGCGAGTGTCCGCAGTTGGGACAAGAGATAGCTTGAGGGGAGACATCTTTGCCACAGCTGGGACAAGAAGCCAATTCTTACGCGATGAGCCCAGACGAGATTGTATATTAAACGTGAATGTAGAGCTGATTAGGTGTGGTCGGCCGAAAGAAGCGCGCGCGGCCAGAGAACAGAGATGGTCCGATCGGGGTTAAGGTCTTTCGACGATTGCCACACTTGACAATCATGCTCACTGCTTAAGAGCAGCGAGCCAGTCCCACGTTCAAGAGCCTTGCCGGCGAGCCTCCCTCGGAGTCCTTCTTCACCTGCAGGCCGTTCAGGGAGTCGCTGCAGATGCAGATCAGATTGAACCTGGGGCGCGTGCAACTGGACGGCATCCTGGAGTTGCCCCCGAGGGCTAGGTCTGCTGTGGTGTTCGCCCATGGAAGCGGCAGCGGCAGGTTGAGCCCGAGGAACGCTTACGTTGCGCGGGTCCTCAGGGAGGCCGGTCTGGGAACGCTTCTCTTTGACCTTCTTACGAGCGAGGAAGACCGGGACTACCACAATCGTTTCGACATCAACCTGCTTGCAGAGAGGCTGGCCGCTGCGACCGGTTGGCTTCTGGGTCAGGCCGGAAATCTGGTCTCCCTGGGCTACTTCGGGGCGAGCACGGGCGCAGCGGCCGCGCTTCGGGCGTCGGTCGAACATCCTGAGGTTCGCGCCATCGTTTCCCGGGGAGGAAGGCCGGACCTCGCAGCCAATTGCCTGGGCAGTATCAGGGCCCCCACCCTGTTGGTCGTCGGAGGGCGTGATGAGGAAGTGCTCATGCTCAACAGGCAGGCGTTCGTCCGGATTCCCGCGGAGAAGGATCTCATCATAATACCGGGTGCGACACATCTTTTCGAGGAACCAGGTGCGCTGGAAGAGGTGACCAGAGCGGCAACGACTTGGTTCAGAAGATTCCTTGAATGAACGAATCACGGTCGGTCACCGTGTGAGCGTGTGTGCGTGACAGCAGCCATTCCGACAAGCACATGCGCGCGCCGTCGCTAACCCTTAAGCGAACTTGGTACACAAGAGCCAACGACGAACCCGCGACTCTTCTCGAGCGGTTAAGAAGTGGGCACGCGCAAGAATGAATGTTACTCACTAACGTCTTCGTCTTTCAAATCGAATAGCCTCGGGTCGATGCTATATGCGAACATCACCCCACCCGTAGGCACAAGTGCGATTGCAAGCCATGCCAGAGTGGGTATCGTTGAAAGCACGAAGAGAATCGACATGGCAAAGACAAACGCCCCGAAGGCAGCGAAGCCAATCCTCGTGACTTTCGACAGCCTGACGATTTCGGGTCCGAGTAAGCCTACACAGGCCACGATCAGGGGGAAGGCGTAGGTGATGAGAACCCCAAAGGTCGTCAGGTTGCCAACGGGCGGGGCATAGTAACCGAGTTCGAAGGAATACGTCCCTCCCCAATGGAAGAACAAGGATCCCAATGACCTCAGCCCAGACGGGTTGCTCAGGCATACCATCGCAGAATTGCTACATTGGAACATCGTTGCGTTGTAGATGATAGGAACGAAGAAGACGAAAAGGAAGCCGAACAAGACGACCGCGCCAACCGCCATCACAGTGGCCGCTCTCAAACAAGTGATCAAGACCCCAGGGGGAGATTTACGCCTTATCGAAAAGGATGGGAGCACAGACTCTTTCCGGACCAAGCCAGCACTAAGCTGACTGTTAGTTCGCTATCTTGAGCTCTTGTGCGGGTACGAATTTTCCGTAATCGGGTGACTATAAGTAGGGTGGCAATCCCACCCATCGGGGACTATTCTCTTGTCAAAGCTCGGAAAAAACGAACGCAAGACCCATCTCAAGACATTCAGATTTTCAGAGTCGTTGGCACATTCTCTTGAGAAGGAAGCCGCTGATGAAGGTACGAACGTCAACGCACTAGCCACCTCAGTCCTCAGCGGGTATTTTGATTGGGACAAGAAGGCGAGGGAGTTTGGATTCATTTCGCTTCACAAGCCGATCTTCATGAGGCTACTCGAAGAGTTGGACGACGAGACACTCGATCGAATAGGGCGGGAGGTCATGGCCGTCACGTGGAAAGAGATGGCGGAGTTCTTCCTTCAAGACTCCTCTCCAGACAAGATGCTGGAGGTCCTGAGAATGAGGTCCAAAATAAATCCTACCAGATTACGGACAAGAGTAACGCAGGAAGAGGGCACGTATACAATTGTCCTCCGTCATGACTTCGGTCCCAAGTGGAGCATCGTCGAGAAGGGTGCACTCCAAGAATTTGTGAGAAAGGCGTTTCTTGCTGAGCCACGAATCAGTGTGGGAGAATCGGTCGTAACGGCCCGTTTCAAGGTCCATCCGCAGAGCTCGCCAACCACCTTCCCACCACCCTCCCGCCACAGTCCTAAGCCAGTCGGGAAAGAGTAAACGCTGTTCAGGCGGCGTCCATTACCATACTTTTCTACGTGTTCAAATCCGAATGCGGTCTCGGCCCAGTTGAGTCAGCACTGAAGAGCGCTCCTGATCAGACTGAAGAATGCTCTCTTCTAGCATCGACGGCAGCGATTCTTCTGATAGCGGGACAGGTCTGAAGCAATGCAAGAGAGATGAAGAGGCAGGGGTTCGCCCAATTTTAGAAGGATGGATTGACGGTCCTACTTCCGTACTAACAGGACGCCAAGGACAAAGAAGGTGGCGCTCACCAGAGTGGAAGTTATGTTGATTACGAGTAAACCAAGCGGACCCAACGGGATGGAGAAGTATGCCGTGGGTATGCAGAATCCCCTCAGGTAGGTATCGCAGGCAGTGAGGAACCGCCCTCTAGGGTCATTTGTTAGGTAGGCAGAGTTGCGAAGCAGAGCCCCCACAAAGAATGAGGCCACGAGAAGAACCAGGCCGACGAGTGCGGTTCTATCAAAGGTAAGGGTCTTTCTGATTGACTCATTCCAACCCTTTGTCCTCAAACTCAGTGGTCCACCACCTCCAGGGATTCCTGTGATCTCCTCTCAGCCAACCCAGTCAACCAGCCAAAGCGGTAGCGCGTTTAACTTCGGCCAAGAGCTGAAGTCCGTCATTCCTCGTCAGCTGGAAATCAGTCCTGATCTTATGCTCGATGATGTCCAGCCGAACCAAATTGCGCACAGTCTCCAGCTCCCTCCTGTACTCATCCTTCTGCACGTCCGAAATCGCCTCCTTCAAATCTTGATCAAAGACCTGCACCGCCTTCGTTCTTTGCACTCAGTCAACGCCCCCTAACGCCCCTTGGGTTCCGGTGCCCCTTGGCTTTGGGGCATGCGGTCGGAGACCCATCGAAAGCCTGTCGGCACAGCTCCTGCAGGCTCGCTTCTGAGAGCCATCGACCTCCAAAACCACTCTGTTCCCATCGGCGCTTCCTCCCTGCTCGCCTTGTACGACGAGTCTCTTGCCACAGTATTCACATCTGGCCCTCAACTCCGCCGTCCTTGTTCCCATTCCTACTTCGATGCAGTCAGAGCCTTCCGAGTATATAGTGGCTTTCCAAAATGAGTCCAGAATCTCACCGGATTTCGTCCAAAAAGTTCGCATGACTGGAGAGTCGGGGGAATTAGTCCTACGTCGATGCGGTGAGGTTCGGGTCTGAGGGAGTCGCAATCAATTACAAGAGAATGGGGGTTGGAGAAGCTATGCTGCGAAAATGGACGTCTATGAGCCATCAGCGCGCGTGCCTACCCTCCTTGGTGAGAGCCACCCAATGACGACCCCGCACCCATCCGATGTCTTGAGACGATGTCGCGCACAGCTTCTGAGAAGATGACTTCGGCCATTGTCTCGTAGCCCCTCTTATTCATATGCAGGCCGTCGTTCGAGCATTCCTTCCTCAGCCTCCCTGTAGTAGAGTCGGATGTGGCCGTGAAGAGATCCACACAGACTTGGCCGTGTTCCGCACTGTACTTCTTGATGAGCCGATTCAACACGAATCTCGGCAGAATGCCTTCGTCGAAACCGCGTATCGACGGAACAGTACAAGCGATGGGTCGTATTCCATGTCTGACCGCCTCGCGATACATCTGCGTGAGGTTCCCGGCCACGTGTTGAGGCTCGACCCCCAAACCCAGGTCGTTGGAGCCCCCTAGGATTATCACGAAGTCTGGTTCAACCTTCACGACGTCCCGGTCGAAACGGTCGAGCATGTCCTCGGTGAGCTCACCCACGACCCCCCGGTTGAGAAATTCGACCCTGGGGGCATCCGCTGCGTCAAGCTCAGGCATCTTCTCAACTCTCTCCTTGAGGAATTCTGTGTATGGAGCGGGTCGGGGCAACTCGTCCCCCAGTGTTGGGGACTGATACCCCACTGTGAGGCTGTCCCCAAAGGCCACAAAGACGAGCTCCTTCTCCATGCTCCACTCCTGTCAGTCATCAACCCTCCGTCTTAAGATAAGAAGGTTGATGGGTCCAATTGGAGCGCGTTCTCCTAGGTGATACGTACGCCGAGGTTCGCGGTGGCGTGTTCAGGTTCGGGCCCGGTGGGACTCGCCCCCAAACAGGTCCGGAAAGTGGATTCCTGATTTCGATTGTGAGAATTTGGGTTTGGAGAAGCTCCGTCGCCACTGTGCTGCTCAACGAGAGCGAGTTCGCATTCCTCGGTTGAATAGCAGGTCTAACGCCCCCAATCCCCCAAGCGCCCCGGCAGTGTCTTGTCGTTCCAGCTAGGTACCCCAACTCTAAGCGCGCACGCGCTTCAACAGTCTCAATGGTCGAAGATGCCCAAGATCTATTGGATGTCTGGGTACAACATCAGAGAGGGCAAAGCTAAGGCCTACCAAGAATTTCTGAAGTCGAGAGTCTTCAAGAAATTATGCGCAGAAGTAGAGGTGGAGACCGGCATGAAATATGTCGAAACCTACTCCACGGTCATACCATCTTCATACGAGCAAGGAGACTACGACGCATACGATTTCGTGGAGCTGCCCAACCACGCCGCGTTGGACAAGATTAGGAACTCCGCCGCAGTTGCAAAACTCGCAGAGGCCTCCTACAAGTTCATTGAACCGCGGCCAGGCAAGAGCGTGTTCCTGAGAAAGTCTAGTGATGCCAAAATCCTATACGAACCAGAGAAGAAGTAGCCCTCTCTTTTCCCTTTTTTCATGTTGAATGCTGTGAGTTCCAAAGGAGCGGGCCCGGTGGAGTCCGCGCACATACAGGCGCTATTCTGTTTCATTCCGGTACCCACTACCGTGGAGTCGCCATGGGACCATCGAGCTGTATGCCCAGACCAGCGCAATCGGTGCCTGGGTTAGAATCCTACCTGGCCCGCAAAGGGATATTAAGCGACTACATGCGGCGTGGCAAACGGCGAAGATGGAACAACTTGTCCAAGATTCTGGCTTTCGTGGATATATTCGTGGAGTCGACGGAAATGGACAGTGTTGTGGCCGCCCTCTCCAAGCTTGAGACGCTGGAGGAGCTTTACGAAGTTACAGGAGAGTTCGACGTAGTAACTCTGGTGTCCGCCTCCGACATTCAGGAGTTCCGAGAGATCCTAAAGAACAAGATAATGAAAATTAAAGGGGTAAAGAGCACCGTAAGCTCAGTGGTCTTGTACACCCACAAGGGACCAAGATCGGGTGACGGCTCGCAGGGTCCGCGGCGCACGCGCCAGTAGACCTTTGTAGAGGTGGGCGTTCTCTTGACTAGACCGGCTCTAAATCAACGAGGTCCTAAGGCGTGACTGACGCTGTAGATGTTCTCTCTGTTCTCCTGGTTCTAGGCGCAGTGCTCGCGCTGGCTTGGTCCATCTCTCCCTATCTAGCTCGGGTGTACAAGCGGGTCCCGGGCCGACTCGACAGGCTCCTGAATCCCATGGAGAAGGGCATCTACAGACTCGTGGGAGTCGACACAGACCACGTCATGGGGTGGAAAGAGTACTTCTTCGCTGGGCTTCTGGTCAACATCGCCCAGATGGTGCTGGCCTTCCTGATCCTGACCTTTCAGGGCGCTCTCCCACTGAACCCCCAGGGCTTCCCCGGCCTGAGCTGGGACCTATCACTGAACACGGTCGTCTCCTTTGCCACGAACACCAACCTCCAGCACTACGCCGGCGAGACCACCCTCTCCTATCTCAGTCAGATGACCGCCATTCAGTTCCTCCAGTTCACGTCCGCGGCTACGGGGATATGCATGTGCGTTGCCATGGTGAGGGGCTTCATCGTTGGCTCGAAGGACATTGGCAACTTCTACGTCGATTTCGTCAGGACCCTCACTCGCATCCTGATTCCATTCTGCCTGGTGGCGGCTCTCGTTCTGGTCGCCCTCGGAGTGCCTCAGACTCTCAGTGGGTACACGACCGTGACCACCGTGGAGGGCGCGACCCAGTCGATACTTGTCGGTCCCGTCGCGTCGCTCGTGGCCATAATGCAGCTTGGGACCAATGGGGGCGGATACTATGGGGCGAATTCAGCCTACCCCTTCATGAATCCCAATCCGGCCTCGAACACTCTAGAGATAGGGCTCATGCTGTTGCTCCCTACCACGCTCATTTTCGTCTTCGGAGAGATGCTTGGCAAGAAGCGTGAGGTGAGACCGATTCTGATCGGAGCCTACGGGCTCTTCGCCATCGACCTGGCGATCGCATTCATACCGACTACACCCCTCGGCCCGGGAATCGAGACAAGGATAGGGGGTTTCATGTCCGCATTCTGGACAGTTGTGACAACTGCGGTCACCACCGGTTCGGTCAACGCAAACCTCTCCGCCATGCACCCTCTCGTCATCCTGGGGGCCTTCATGGGGATGCTCATCCAGGCCACGCCCGGTGGAAAGGGGGTCGGGTTGATGTATATGATAATGTTCATCATCATAACCGTCTTCATCGTCGGTCTCATGTCGGGGAGGACCCCAGAATACCTCGGAATCAAAATCACCAGCAGGGACGTGATGCTCGTGATGTTTGCATTTCTCATCCATCCGATCATCATCCTGATTCCCACCGTGGTGGCGTACGCCTCGGGTACCGTGGCCGCCATCGGCGTGGGGAGCAACTCAATCGGTTTCACTCAAATCCTGTACGAGTTCACGAGTGCCGCCGCCAACAACGGGTCGGACTTTCTCGGCACGGCGGCGAACACGCCGTTCTTCAATGTGGCCACGGCAATTGTGATGTTCATCGGACGATACGCACCAATCGGCATCCTCCTGGCGCTCGGAGGGTCGATGATCGGCAGGACGAGGAGCGCCGTCTCCGGTCTCAAGACGGACAGCCTCGTATTCTCGGTGGTGCTCATCGGAAGCATCCTGATCCTTGTTGTGCTCACCTTCTTTCCGTTCCTCGCGCTCGGCCCTATCCTGTCGTACTTCCAAGGACACGTGAACGGGTTTGGCTAGCAACCAGGACGCGGGAGTCGCCCGGCGCCGGATGCCACTCTTCTCGACCAGCGTCCTCAGGGACTCACTGCTGAAGCTGAGCCCCGTATCGCTAGCGTCCAACCCAGTCATGCTCATCGTCGAACTCACCTTCTTCGTAGTGGGAGCGATGGCAGTCTACCCGCAAGGCTTCGTCCCCGTGGCTTCGCCCGGAAAGCAGCTGTTCTATGTCGAGGTGGCTCTGATACTCCTCATCACTGTATGGTTCAGCACCCTTTCCGATTCGTTGGCCGAGCACCAGGCAAGGAACACGGCCAGTAGTCTCCGCAGGCTCGAGACGGAAGTGATCTGCAAGAAGATTATCAAGGAAGAATGGACAACAAACATCGTCTCGACGAAGTCCACGGACCTTCAGAAGGGGGATTTGGTACTCCTCGAGAAGGGGGACACGGTTCCCATCGATGCCGACGTGATTGAGGGCATCGCCATGGTCGATGAGTCCCTGCTCACTGGAGAATCCGCCCCCGTCAGGAAGGCACCCGGGGACACCGTGATTGGGGGTTCGATGCTGCTGAGCGACACCCTCACTGTCAAGGTCTCGGTGAACCCCGGCGAGACCTTCATCGACCAGATGATCAAGATGGTCGAGTCTTCAAAGAGACCGAAGACGCCCAACGAGCAGGCGGTGACGATGGTCCTTCTCGGCCTCACCGCCATCTTCAGCATCATCATCATAGCGCTGCTCGGGCTCTCCGTCACCCTCGGCCTCGGAGCGGACCTATCTGTCCTGATAGCGCTCTACGTCTGCCTCCTCCCGACCACCATAGGCGCCCTCCTTCCAGCTATCGGTCTCTCTGGGATGTCGCGCCTCTACAAGGATAGGATAGTGGCGAAGTCTGGAAGGGCAATTGAGACAGCCGGAGACGTCGACGTCATCCTTCTCGACAAGACGGGCACAATTACGGTCGGAAACAGGAGAGCGATACAATTCATCCCGTTCGCAGGACACACGGAGAGGGAAGTCGGTGAATCCTCATTCCTTTCGTCATGGCATGATGACACTCCTGAGGGGAGGAGCATCATAGACCTCGCCTACGAGAGTGGATTCACGCCCAAGGAACTGAACACTCTGGAACTTTCTCAGGTTTACGAGTTCTCGGCGGCATCCCGAACCAGTGGCGTCAAGATCAACAGGGGTGCCGCTCTTAGCCTTCCGAAGGGCCTGGAGGCCGGAAGGGAGAGAGGAAGGTTCAGGAGGAAGATGCCTGGGGTCTTCGAGGACTGGAATGAATCCGAGCCGGAAATCGAGGTCATCAAAGGGGCGCCAGATTCGATGAAGGAGCGGCTCTTGTCTGTCCCCTCTAACTTCGACGAGCTCGTCAATGGAGTTTCCGCGGCTGGCGAGACCCCAATCGTAGTCTCAAGGAACGGAGACGCCCTTGGAATCATCAGGCTGAAGGACGTGCTCAAGGAAGGGATACGCGAGAAGATCCAGGCGGTCAAGGCCATGGGCATCAGGCCGGTGATGATTACGGGAGACCAGCCTCTGACTGCCAAGAGCATTTCCGCGGAGGTGGGCATCGACGAATACGTCCCCCGGGCAAGACCCGAGATGAAGTTCGGAATCGTCAAGAAGGAGCAGGCCGAGTCGCGCATTGTTGCAATGATTGGCGATGGGACCAACGACGCCCCCGCCTTGGCCGTCGCAGATGTCGGGCTGGCCATGAACTCCGGGACTGAGGCAGCGAAGGAGGCAGCGAACATGGTCGACCTTGAATCCAACCCAGCGAAGGTGATAGACGTGGTGATGCTAGGCAAACAGCTTCTGATGACGAGAGGTGCGGTGACCGCCTTCAGCATCGCCAACGATGTGGCGAAGTACTTCGCGATAGTGCCTGTTCTTTTCGCGGCGACGATTCCGCAGCTGCAGGCCCTGAACATTCTCCACCTCGGTCTGGATAGCGCCGTGCTCTCGGCTCTCATTTTCAACGCGATAATTATCCCTCTTCTGATTCCCATAGCGATGAGGGGAGTTACGTTCAAGCCATCTGACACGATGTCCATCTTCCTGAGGAACGTTCTGGTCTACGGAGTAGGCGGAGTCATAGTCCCTTTTGTCGGGATAAAGCTGATCGACATCTTGATCACAGCAATATAGATGATTGACATGGGAAACTCGAAACCAAACTACAGACCCGTCGTCGGACTCGCACTGGTGTCGCTCATTCTTTGTGGCCTGTTCTTCCCTCTGCTGATCACGAGCATCGCCCAGATCGTCTTTCCGTACCAGGCCAATGGGGAGATAGTCCAGCTCAACGGGCGGAACGTGGGTTCCAACCTGATTGCCCAGGGCTTCAATTCCACGGAGCTGTTCCACGCCAGGGCCGCCAGTCAATCCGCTTCAAGGGTGGATCCTGACATCACGCTAGGAGAAGCCATCTCGCAAGTGCCGGGGATAAGCTCAGCCGTGAACCGTTCTGGATATGGAACGATAAGTTCAGCGAACCTCACCTCGATTGTCAACGGGAACGTGGAGGGAACGTTCTGGATATTCGGGAGCCCCTATGTGAATGTGTTGAAACTCAACCTGATTCTGATCAACGAATACCCGACCGTGTACCGGAATCTGACTGCCTAACGGGGCCTCCGGCCGCGGCAGTCTAGCGTTCAATCATATGGGATGTTGACAGCCTCCACGTCGTCTTCCTGTCACGGGTCACAGGGGTTCACGGGTCTGGTGGGGTCCGCGCGCGCGAGGGCGTTGATTCCAAGCTTCCCGGGGCTCGATGACAAAAGCATGCTCCTGTGCCAAGACAAGCGAGGAACAGGTACGTATACTGAAAGGGATTGTTTCTCGTGGGAACGAAGGTTCCTAGATCGAAAGAATGCATCGACCGAATACATAAAATAGTCTGTCCTCCTCATAATTCTAAGGTTTCGAGGACATGGGGGAGTTCGAGGCGTTAGAGAGAGCAGATCCGCAGCTTGCTGAAGCGATTAAGGGAGAGATCAGGAGGCAGAGAAACACCCTCGAGATGATACCATCTGAAAACTTCGCGAGCACAAATGTGATAAGAACGCTGGGCACTGTGCTTACCAACAAGTACTCAGAGGGCTATCCGGGAAAGAGGTACTACGGAGGCAACGCGTTCGTAGACGTTGTGGAGAACCTAGCGATAGAGAGGGCAAAGAAGCTTTTCGGAGTGCCCCATGCGAATGTGCAGCCATACTCTGGCTCGCCGGCTAATTTCGCGGTCTATGCTGCGCTTTGCAAGCCAGGTGATGTCATAATGGGCATGAACCTTACCGATGGTGGTCACCTGACTCATGGATGGAAGGCTAGCGTAACAGGACAATTCTTCAAGAGCATGCCCTACCACGTGAAGGCTGATGGATACATAGACATCGAAGAAGTTAGGAGGCTGGCACTCCAGAACAAGCCCAAAATCATCTGGATAGGCGCAACAGCTTACGCAAGGCAACTTCCTTTTGAGGAGTTCGCAAAAATAGCTGACGAGTGCGGTGCGTATCTTGTTGCAGATATTTCACATATAGCAGGGCTCGTCGTTGGTGGCGCGCACAAGAGCCCGGTTCCTTATGTTCACGTCATAATGACTACGACCCACAAGACGCTCAGGGGCCCGAGGGGGGCGATACTTATGGTAACGGCGCGCGGGCTGGAGAAGAATCCAGAGCTAATCCATATGATTGACGAGGCAGTCTTTCCTGGACTTCAAGGTGGACCGCACGACAACACGACAGCTGCAATCGCGCTTGCGCTGCTAGAAGCCTCAAAGCCCGAATTCAAGGAGTACGCTATGCAGATTGTAAGAAACGCAAAGGCATTCGGAGAGACGCTGAAGAGCAGAAAGCTCAAGCTTGTAACCGGAGGCACAGAAAATCACATGCTCCTAATCGACCTCACAGACTATGGCAAGGGCATGGGGATATTCGCGCAAGAGGCACTTGATGCTGCAGGTATAGTTGTTAACAAGAACACAATTCCGATGGAACCCTCGACTCCTTTCTACCCGAGCGGAATCAGGCTTGGCACTCCAGCATTGACCACGAGGGGAATGAAGGAAGAGGAGATGCAGCTTGTAGCGGGTTGGTTTGCAGATGTTGTGGAGCAGATAAAAGGCTATCAGATGTCAAGCGACAAGGATGCGAGGAGAGCTGAGCTAAGGAGGTTCAGAGAGCAGATGAAGGATAACGCTAAGATAAAGGAAGTCAGGGAAAAGGTTCTCGCACTATGTAGCAGGTTCCCGCTCTATCCTGAGATAGAGCTATGATGTGCCCAGAAAGCCGAGGCCCGAGCACGTTAGAAACATCAAGCTCGGGGGCGAGGTCAAAATGGAACGGCAGAACGGCGAGTGGAGAGACAGAGAGAAGGTCATGTGCTCCCTGAAGCGGGAGGACTCGCCTCAACGCGCGTCAAAGACTCTGGTCCTGGTCTTAGTCATCGATCCTGAGCTGATAGCAACGCAGAGGGAGGGTGGGCCTCAGCATCTGCCGGCGACGGCATCGACCCTTTGAGTCCATCCAACAACAACGTCCTCAGCGCTAGCTGGACGATTTCCCTCTCCGTGCCCGCCTATCCTCTTTTCGCTCTCTCACTTTCTCTTTCTTTTTCTTCTTGCCTTCTCTTCCCAAGACTCTCTATCTCCTCAGATGGTCATTCATTATTAAGAGAATAGAAGGTGCTGGGCAATGGTGCCTCTCCTTTGACACCAACGTCCTATCCTTGACTAGAACCTAGCTATTTGGGCTGAAACCGATCATGATTGGAGTGTCAGAAACTAGTGGCAGGGTTCAGGCGTGGACAACCTAGGACTGTGGGGGTGCCAAGCCCGTTTGGGTTCGAACCCCCCAAAATCGTTGTCACTGCACTCATCAATCAACTACCGCATCTTCGCAACTCAACCTTCGAGCACAGTCAAACCTTTGCCGGTCACGCTTCCGTCACTCGATAGATACCCCTTGAGTTGAAGTACGGCGATCTCGTTGCCGACCTTGGCCGGGGCCACGTTCACCAGTCGTGCAACTTCAGGGACAGACTTCCCCCGTGAGAGGCTTCGGAGGATAGTGAGTTCAAGAGGCGAGAGCTCTTTAAGGTCAGGAATCTTCGAGCCTTTACTGGCACTCATCTTGCGACGAAACTGAGTATTCCTTGCGGAGACCTTTAGGCTTTCCAGGTGAGGATTTTGTAACGTCTTTCCACGATCAGGCGGTCTTTTAGCGCGCGCTTAACGTCTGCCCGTTCTCCCTGTTAACTTGATGGACACAGGCTAAAGAGCGGGCGGCAAGCCTTATCGCAGTCTCATGTTTACCCTGATGCAGTTGGAAAAAGACCAAGTCCTGAGTCTGTTCAAACGAGTGCTGACGCACTATGGCGAGAAGGCGAAGGGAGCGACCAAGACTGAGGAAGGGGACGCCCTGCTGGGAAAGGAGTTCCTTGACTTTGACGTCGGTTCAATCGAGAAGGAAACGGAGGGGGCGCTAAAAGAATTGGCAAGCGGCGACAGCGATTATCATTTCGGAGAATTCGTCAACGTCCATGAGAAACTGCTGACGGACGCGTTCAATGTGTATGTCTCAGACCTACAGGGTTCAAGAGAAGAGTTTGTGAAGAGGCTTGGCTCCGAGCCCGAGTTAAGGAGTTTCGACAGAGAACTCAGTCTTGCTCGGCGGATACAGAACGATGTCTCAAGGCGGAGTTCTGGATGATCGCAGGCTATTGTTCTCACCCTCGACCTTGATTCCCGCCGCCTTTGCGGGAGTCGCGCCCTAGGTTCTCTTTTCCCAGCAGCCCTAGCTCCCAGCTAACCCACGCTTAGGAGGGGGAGTATATCACACGATAGCATATATCCCGACAGCTTCGAGCATTGCGTCGACGATGTCGTTCGACGAAGTCGCCCGTTTGGCCCAGCAGAAGGGTTTCTTCTTCAAGTCGGCAGACAGCTATCCGAATTCTCCGGCGGGCTTCTGGGATTATGGGCCCCTCGGCGTACCAATGAGGAACAACCTGGTGGAGCTGTGGAGAAGGATGATAGTCAAGAGGGATGGGATGATTGAAATCGACGGGTCGCAAATCCTGCCCAAGGCGGTCTTCGAGGCGTCTGGTCACCTTTCCAGCTTCACGGACCCCTTCGTTCGATGCTCAAAGTGCGGTTCCGTCTTCAGGCCCGATAAACTCATAGAAGAAAAGACCCGCAAGCAGGTGCCTGAGAAGCTCCAGGACTCTGAATACGACTCTCTGATGGCGAAGGCAGGGGTGAAGTGCCTGAAGTGCGGCTCGGCGCTCTCAGGGACGGGTCGTTTCAACATGATGTTCAGAGTCGGGATCGGCCCCCTGCAGGAGGAGGCCTATCTCAGGCCCGAGACCTGTCAGAGCATCTTCGTGGACTTCCCATTGCTGTTCAAGACGCAGAGGATCAAGCTTCCGGTGGGGGTGGCACAGGTGGGGCGAAGCTTCAGGAATGAAATCGCTCCTAGGCAGGGGCTCATCAGGCTGAGGGAACTCATCCAGGCCGAGGTCGAGGTCTTCTTCAACCCCAAGCGGACGGACGTGGAAAGGTTTGGACCTGTTCAGGGCGATGAGCTGACGCTGCTCAGCCCAGACGGGTCTTCCGGGATGTTCACCGTCTCCAAAGCCATAGAGAAGGGCATGGTGCCGAACAAGCTTGTCGGCTACTACCTCGCTCTGCTGCTCCGGTTCTACGGTGCCGCAGGGTTATCGAAGGATAGGCTCCGGTTCAGGATTCTTTCCCAGGAGGACAGGGCCTTTTACTCGAAAGCTGCCTATGACTTGGAGGTCGACCTTTCGGTGGGATGGCTGGAGCTGGTCGCCTGCAACTACCGAAGCGATTACGACCTGGGGCGCCACTCGAGCGTGAGCGGATCGGACTTCACTGTCGACGACGGGGGCGAAAAGGTCCTTCCGCACGTCTTCGAACTCTCGATGGGCATCGACAGAAGTCTCTATGCCCTCCTCGAGACCTCACTGAGTTCCGAAGGAGAGAGGCGCCTTCTGGCGCTCAAGCCGTACGTAGCACCCATTAAGGCAGGGGTCTTTCCGTTGGTCAACAAAGACGGCCTCCAGGAAGTCGCATTGGATGTATTCAGGGAGCTGCAGGAGACGTTCGACGTCCTCTACGACGAATCAGGCTCGATAGGAAGGAGGTACGCTAGGGCAGATGAAGTGGGCGTTCCGTACTGCGTTACCATCGACTATGACACTCTGAAGGACGAGATGGTGACCCTAAGGAACCGCGACGACCGGGCCCAGCAAAGGGTCCCGATTTCGTCACTGACGGAAAGGCTGACGGCCGCGACTCGGTACCCTAGACTATCGGGATAAGGAAGAGGAAGACCGCGAGCGAGGCCGCCGCTCCCACGACACTGGCTAGGAGGTTGACCAAGTTGTTCTCGATGTATCGGACTCCTCCAGCCACGTGTGTGCTCTCTCCGCAATGTCTTAGTGCCTCGGTAGGCTTGTGGCAGATGACACAGTATCCTCTCCTCTGAACGGCAGCCCCCAACACGCTGTCGAAGGAGGCTCCAAGGACTCCGCCTGTGACGCAGATTGGTATGACTTCGAGCTGCGTCGACGTCACGCCGAGAAACAGCGCCATGAAACCGATGACGAGTGAAGCAAAAACCGCGCCCAGGACGCCCAGTAAGGTTACACCCCCGGAGGTCCCCGGCGCGACAGTCCTGGCCAGATTCGTGATTAGCCTCGGTTTCTTGCGGCTCAGGAGACCCAGCTCAGTCGCCACCGTGTCCGCGGCCGAAGTGGAAATGGCCCCCAGGAACAGAACAGATAGATCGATGGTAGGCCCTGTGAACTTGAGTAGAGCCATCGCTGAGGCAACCCCACCGTTTGCCAAGATGTTGGGCCAGCTGCGCGTGCCGCCCTTCTCTTGCGCGCTTCCGAGCTTCCTCTTGTATCCGTACTTGTAGAGAGTGAAGGCCACCCCCAAAGTGAAGAAGACCGCGACTATGACGAACCACGAGAGTCCTCCCCCGTAGATGATCGAGAAGCCCACTATCGCACTCGCGAGGAAGCCCTTTCCGTCGATAGTGTTGAGAAGGACCGCCGCCAGCGCGAACGCGACCACAATGAAGAACTCGACGGTCGCGGAGGTTATTGTCAGCACGGCCTTTCCTTGCGTTCCAAGTTGGAGTAAAAAGGCTTGCAGGTTCGCGCCCATCTGCCGTTATATACGAAAGCCATGGCCTGACCCTTTGAATGCCCAACGTGCTCCACGGGGTCAGCCCGATGGAGCTGGGACGCGCGACGAGGACTCTGGCCGCCGTGGCAGCGTGACGGCTCTCAGGGCTGAAATGAGCGCCTCCTCGGAGGATGCGCCCGACAACGCCAGGACAATCCCCTCTCGCCTCGCCAGGTCCACTGCGAGCGGGTCAAGGTCTTTCGGGCCGTGTATTACGACGACCCTCGGCTTCAGCTGGGAGACTCTGATAGCCACCAGGGGGCTGCGGCCCATCCCGACCTTGGTGAATATCAGCGCTCTTTCGGTCGTCGCCCCGAAGATTCTGTAGAAGTCGAGGCCAGACAGTGCGTAGATTGTCTTTATGCTGTCTACGACGGTGTAACCGTACAGCTTCACCTGTTTCTCATCACCCACGAGCACTCTCGCGCCGACCGCCTTCAGGATCGTCGAGGCTTCGACTGGGCCTTGGAACTCGCCTATCGAAAGGATGGCCTCGTCCTTCTCGCTAGAGACCAGCTTCGGTATCATCCGATTCCGCCTTTCGTCAAGCTTGACAAGGGCCTCGACGTACTTCCTCACAAATTGGACGCCAGGCGACGGTCTCCTGCCACTCTCGTAGTCGCTCAAGACCGAAGGTGAGATGGCCAACGCCTTCGCAAGCGTCACCTGCTTCATTCCGAGCTTCGCTCTCCAGGCTTTCATCGCTCTCCCTGGGTCTGGGCTGGCAACGACGCTGCCCGCAATCTTCACGAGCGCGTCGGTCTCGCTAGGTTCCAACTAAATTAGGCACTTAGCGAATGAGATTTTAAGTCTTTGACGATGACGAATGACCGGATGCGAATTCCGTTCTAATGGGTAAATGGCTTGGCGTGCGCTGGTCACATGGTGAAGTCGATGCTGGTCGACTTCGAAGAGGTCCGGATGATGCGCTCACAGCTGCTCAGTGGTCCCGCCTATGACGCGCCATTGGAAAAGGGGAATTCAAAGGATTCTGCGATGATTCTCCCTTCTAATCGAAGGGCTAACGATTGGTGGTTGTGTAGATGGTCGTCGTGTAGGTACTCGTGGTTGCGTTTATGGTTTCAGTGCCGTAGACGAAAGACGTAGCGGTCAGGGTAACGGTGGTGCCCGACGCGGTTTCAGTGTAAGTAGCGCCTGATATGGTAAAGGTCGTACCGGTGATCACGTAGCATTCTATCGTCGTAGGTGTGACGGTGTAAGTCGTAGCTGTCACGGTTATGAATTGAGTGGTGGCTGTCTCCGTAATGGTTGTTCCCGTTATTGTGTATCCCTCAGTCGAGGTGGTTTGAGGTATCGTAGTGGTAACCGTGGATGTAACGCACTCGTATGCCAACTCGGTCTGACTGCTCGAAGTGGTGTGGGATGTTGTGCTTGTAGATGACGATGGTGTTGAGCTCGTTGAGGTCGAGGAGCTGCTCTGTTTGGTTGTCGATGGCGTTACCGAGCTCGAAGACTGAGAAAACGTTGAATGCGAGCTGCTCGAGCTTAAGTTGGTCGGGGTCGTCGAGGTGGTGGTCGGGGTCGTCGATTTGCTTGAAGTCCCGGGGACTGCGACGAAGTAGTAAGCTCCGACTGCTACTGCGATGATTACGATAACTGCGACGACCGCAAGGACTGTGCTGATTCCTCTGCTCTGTTTCTGCATGTGAATGATACGTTCGCCGCCCGGATACCTATTAAAGGTTGATGTTCTCCCAAACAAGCACAGAATTTATTCTAAGCCTTTTCTTGGAGATTCCACAACTCGAGAAAGTTCTACCTTCGCCTTATCTTCCTGTATGCCGCCCCGAGCAGCCTTACGAGCTTCGCCAAGGATCTGTTCTTTCTCTCCAAGTTCTCAGAAAGAACAGCCTCTTCTGATGCGAATTCGTGCCTGAGCTCGTGAACGTCTGTCTTCTTGGAGAAGTAGAGGTAGATTGGAATTCCCAGCAGGATCGCTGCCGACCCGACAACCTTGTCCAAGAGAGAAGTGGAGTAGAGCAGATAGAGACTAATCCCGACCCCCAACCACGGAAGTATGTTTTGACCGCGAAGGCCATGCTCGTCATTCTTCTTCAGAACGGACAGGGCAAGGCAGACGAGGAGGTAGCAGATCCCAAGGTTGAAGACTGCAAATGATATGAGTGTTGAAATTCCGGAGAATGGCATAAGTGCCAAAGCAATGACGCCCTCGATGATTACCGCGACGTAAGGCGTCTTGAACCGGGCGTGAATTTTGCCGAGCCCTTTCGGGAGCAATCCGTCGTCAGACATTGCATAGATTAACCGGGCCGTCCCCAGAACTTCTGTCTCATCCGTACCCGAGACAGAAGCGAGAGCGCCAACGCCAGTGATGACGGCTCCGGCTGAGCCGAGGAGGGCCGTACTGACCAACACAAGGGGTATAGAGCTCTTCGCGAGTGCAGCTGAACTGACTACTCCGAAGACCGCTACGTTGGTCACGACGTAGAAGAATATCACTATCGCCATACCGGTTATCATTGCCTTGGGGACGTTCTTCTTCGGGTCGACAACTTCACTGGCAGGAAGGACACCAAGCTCGAATCCGGCATAGGCCCAGAAGATCAGCACCAAGACGGTGCCGAAGTTGCTCAGACCTGCGGGTGCGAACGGGGTGTAGTTTCCGAGCAATGCGGGTCTGAGCACGATAGACCCGATACCGAGGAAGATTATGAGAAGAAGAGGAGCAAGCTTTGCGAGAGTCAGGACATCGTTGATTCGTCCTGCCGCCTTGACACCAACGATGTTGATCGTGGTGAGGACCACGATGAAGATGATCCTGATTAGCAGTTGTTCCCCATAAGACAGAGGAACGAAGTACTGGAGATAGTTCGTGAACACTATCGCAAAGACAGGGAGCGCGATGATCTCCGCGATACTCATGCTCCATCCAGCGATGAACCCGTAGAAATCGTCAAAGGCTTCTGATACGAACGCGAACGAGCCTCCAACATTCGGGACATAGTAGCTACAGTATCCGAACACCATCGCCAATACCATTGAAACTGCTCCACCGACAATCCAGACCACTAGCGCAAAGGGTCCAATCAAACCTGCAACGAGGCCGGGGACAATGTAGATGTCACTCCCAATGATGGCCCCCACGACTATGTTCATCAGGTCAAAGTAGGACAGACTTCGCTTGAGATCCAACGACGCGGTCTCTGGGTAAGAATCTCCACTATTTTGATTTGAGGGGTCACGTGGCCCATGTCCTAGATGGCCTCAGTCTGTCCAAGTCGAGTCGTCGGCGGA
>Ga0181533_1001532_pt1 | contig 29640 bp, 25 predicted proteins | sample PEATcosm2014_Bin_45_FD_119772 | JGI IMG/M metagenome (GOLD analysis project Ga0181533, IMG submission 119772) | Peatland microbial communities from MTU Mesocosm Facility, Houghton, MI, USA - PEATcosm2014_Bin11_60_metaG | ecosystem: Environmental > Terrestrial > Soil > Wetlands > Peat | place...
AACTTCTTCCAGGGTGGGCAGTACTTTCTGTAACATCGGTTGTCCTCCTATGATTTGAGTATTCTAAAACCGATGTTAGCTTATCTGTTTTTATGTTTCCAAACAGGCTTACCGGAAACTCACGATCAAATGGTATGCCGTTATGTTTGAAAACTAAGCGGTTTGGCTCTTGGATAAGATGAATGATGATCCCCTCAGCGGGAGAGGCATCTCGGGCGTTTTGTAATAACTCCCATACCCACCTGCTGCGGAAACGGGCCTCCTCTTCGAACAACTTGCTTAAGTGTTTGTGAACTGCTTGTGCGGTGTTCTCTGCCAACACCTGATGGCGCGCTTCTTCTATCTCACCTTCTATCATGGGTCATTGTAACATATTGAAAGTTTAGAAAAGGCAGTAAGCAAAATATGTTATGCATGTATTCGAGGGCATCATATTCTTAGATGTTGCAATAAAACTTCTCTATAATGCGATAATTTTGTCCTGCAAAGTCATCCACTTCTATGACTCAATATCCTGAATAATAAGTGGCTTACGACAGAGTTCCACGATTTCTCTGTTAGTAACAACTTCCTGGTCGACTGCTTTTTTTGAGCATAGCGCAGACAGTTTCATTAGCAACGTATCATCCGATTTTAATTGGCGCTGATTCTCTTTCCCGAATAACTTCTTGTATTGGTGAGCTTGATCACCCTTTATTGCTTCAATCATCGGGAGATAGAGAGCACTTAACTGAAGTGATGGTATCGACTTCTTAAGCTGTACAAAAATGTTAAGGCCTTCCTGATCGAGGTCCCCCCAAAAAAAAGAAGGCTTATCATCTATCACGTTTTTAAGATGAACAGGGGTACTTTTACGAGTCAAGTGTACAAGTTTTTCGGATCTTATATCGCGGGCAAGGCTATACCAGCCTAAACTATAACCAAATGTCGCGACAGCCATGATTTTATCAGCTTCGGACGTTGAACAAAACATCTCAAAAGGTGCAACGTTTTCTATAAAAATCAGTGTTTCAGGGTCAGATGGGCCGGCAACAACAGCATACGCAACTCTGCCACGGAATGCTGACAAAGGGATTCCAAATGCATCACCGAGCACCTTAAGAGCTTTGGCTGAACCAAGCAAGTACCGCGCACTGACCACATAGGGGTCCTCATCCAGAAGCTCCACGAGATTATCTTTAATAAATGCAATCCCTGTAAGCAGCTTTTTTATATCATTATACGACATCCCATCAAGATAATCAGCGCATTTGAGAAGGGAGGGGATATTTTTTTCTTGATACCCAAATTCAAGCAACGTCGATTTCAATAATTGTTCTGTCTTTGAAAGCTTCCTCTCCGGTGGCACTGCAACAATATGGATGTTCCCAAGCGGATACCCCTCGGTAGAAACCCCTGTGATGGCGCCATCTTTGGCAAGCTGTCTGAATGTTGCCCTAATATCCGAAATCGAAAGCTGAGTTATTTCACTTAGGCGTTCGATAAGATTTGTCGATTTGAGATGAGAGCGTTTTTTTGAGAGTTTCCATAACGCGTTCATAACTATGTCCGTCATGCTGCCCCCTAATTCGACTTATCATAATGTATATCGGCAATTTCTATCTGTCCTTCGGGCATCCCAATATCTGCAGGAGATACCTCTTTGCCCTCTCTTATAAAAACAAATCCTGCGTTGTTATCCGGTGAACGCATTTGGTTGCCAAAAAGATAGACAGAGAATATATTTTCGTCATATACAGCTACGGGATTATGATAAAATCCGATAAGCTGGAATTTAGTTTTTAAGCGCCCAATAGCACTTAAGGTTTCCTTCAACAGAGCTTTTTTTGATACATTTGAAAAAATCCCGTCGATAATAAACATGCGTTCCTGCTTCCCCCTGAGCTTCTTGCGTTGTGCTGAACTGTATGACTCACGGCGTATGTTTTTCTCGACTGCGAAATCGGCTATCTTAAGCATCCACAGGAGAGTGTTAGCCATCCTCTGCCCGGTACTGAAAGATATATCAAACGGAAGCGATCGGTTGCCGAGGTCCTGATTGAACACGCGAATCTCAGGATTCTTAAAAACTTCTCTGTAAAACATTTCCTTAATTTTCTTATGAATATCTACATCCTCAAGTGATTGAGAACGCCCCATCTCACGATCCTCCTCCCTGCGTTTCTCATCGGTTTCCACTGCTGTGACTATTCGCTCAATAAGGTTTGGCAATTCTTCCATCCCGATAATTTTTGCATTGATTTGAAACCCCGGTTCCACACTGCCATCACCACGTTGTCTCCATTTAACTATTTCACGTAGGATATCGTAATAGTTAGTAAGCTGTGATATAAGACTAACAAGACGCTGTGTTAATTCAGCCCTTGATTGCTCAACTGCTCTCATTGAGGTCTGATGTGCTTCTGATCTGGCGATTAGGTCTGTCTCCCATATATCATACGTCAGCTGTATTGTTTCGGGCTGCCCCTTTGACTCTTTAAGCCAGAGTCTATCTACGTCAGAAAAACCAGATTCCTTGCTCATGCAAACCTTATCAATTTCGCTATAAAAGGCAGCAGTTTTATTCCCCAGCTCTTTGTTAGCCAAATCTATCGCACTACTCAAACGTTCATCATTAATAGAAGCAAGCTCTCTTACAAGTTCACCAAGCTGGTTAACCAACCCCGCATTAGAAGACCTTCCCACTATATCCCGTATCTCGCTGCGTACTCTTTTTAGAATTTCGTCCTCTGTTATGTCTACCCGCACAGCCCCATCCAGCGAAGCTCTTATACGTGCAATGCTGCGGTACTTCCTGACAAACATTTGGGAGTAATCGTCCACTCTCCTCGAATTATCTCTGACATCTACAATATGTTCCTGCATTTTACGGCGTCTTTTTTCTGTTTCATTGATCTCACTTTCGGCATCGACTTTGTTCTTTGTGTTTTTCTCTATATCAGTGCTAATTTGTTCCGCCTTAACAGGACCGCCGCTATCAATAAACTTCTGCGCTGCTTCAAAGTCAAACCTATTACGATCATCTGCTTTTTCAGCCTGATCCTTGAGAGCTTGCTCCGTTGACTCAGCCCGCTCCATAAAATCAGGACCTCCATAGGAAATAAAGTCCCGTGCGGTTTTAAGGTCAGCAACCAGGTCACTCTTTTCAGAGGCGGACAGATAATTTTTATGGGCATCATCTTCGGCTGGTTCTGCAGCTGAGATTTGTTCAGCAAGCTGTTCTAGCTGCCCTTCGATATCACTGATACTTGTTCTTAACTTAAGGAGCTCGCCACTAATACTGTCATAGCGCTTGCGACCTCCCTTACCATTATATAGAAGAACATCATCGATCAAATGTGAGTTTTGCATCTTTTCCTGCAATGAGAGCAACACAATTCTCTTTTCTGACAGCTGTTCTTCAGCGGTGTCATATTTTTGCGATAGATTCCCCCTTAATGCATTTGCTGCCTTTCTTGCTACTTGCATCTCGGACGATTCAGTATCTAACCTGACAATTTCCTTCGTAATCGCTTTAATTTTACCATCAACTTCAGAAATGTCGCGGTCCAGGGCTATCTTCTCTTCTTTTAGAAGAGAAGGATTGAGCAGGCAATCAACTGGGCGGGTTCTGATACCAAGAAAATAAGTATGTGCCGCATGAGAAAGATTTGTTATAACGCCCTCTTTAAAGAAAATCTCCAACTCGCTTCTGATAAAGACTGGAGCCTCGACCCCCTGTTCAAAGAACCTTTTTGCGCATTCGGTGGCTGCTTCGGGGGAATCAAAAGTAGGGGCAAAAAGAAAGCTAGAGAAAACAGTTAGTACCAATGCACGGCGTTTCTCAGATAGGGAGGAGTCTTCGGCGATTTTATAAAGGGGTACAGCATCAGGCCCAGCGATTTTGAGCGCACTGCTATAAACCCTCCCGGATGAAACCTGTTCCGTATCAAGTTCGCGTCGACGGCGGATCAGGTCACCTTGCTTGCCGTTGAGACTCGCCAGTTCCTCTTTAAAAGCGTATAGTTTACCGACTTGCTCAGATATCCACAGGTATGGGTCTGTATTATTGCCGTAGTTTTTTCTGAATGTATGTAGAGCCTCAAGGTCCTTATGCCAGTCAGCAATATTCCCCATAAGACCAGATATTTCATCATCAGCCTTTTTTATATCATGAGCGACGCGGTTTTTTAGTCCCGACGGATCTTCGCTCCCAAAATAATTTTGGTACTTATCGACACTGTTGATAAGATTGTCTAAAAAACCAAATTCTTTCTCAATCTCACTAAGATTCTTGTTATATCCGTTCAGGAGCTTCTGAGCCTCATCCTTTCCTTCACGGAGAGCCTTTAATATGGTACGTTTACCCTCCCACAATTCTTTTGCACTATTAATATCTCTTTCCAATTTGTCTATGATAGCGGCTGGTTCAACGTCTACCCCGTATAACGACTTGAGCTTACCCCATATTTCATGCGGCTTCTGATACTCACCGACTTTCCGTATATGCCCCGCAAGATTGTCTTTAGCTTTCGATAGCTCATCAGCAGTTCCCCTCCCTGTATCTGAAGGCATATTAAGTTCCTCAGGAGTAAAAAAGGGGCTGTCTTTCATTCTCTTGTAGGCCAACTGTACATCGGCGAACTTGGCGCTTTCATCAGCAAGAGTTTTTAAGGACTTATCGCACAAGGCTACCGTCACGTTAAGAGATTCTATTTTCTTGTCAGCAATCTCAATTTCCAGCTTCATGTTGTTCGCCTCACGGCGAAACACATTGGTATCGGCAGTTTCGGCCCACTTAAAAGCTTCTTTTAGAGCAGATATGGCGGCGTCTTTTGTCCATCCCTGTTTGATATTGGGCGCTACAGATAGAAGTGCTGTCGCATTATCCATCTCATATATCCTATTAGGCTGCCCTCTCGGGTCACGATCAAATTTTAGGTTGCAAGGAATTTCAATGAGTTCTGAGCGATGCGCTTCTGCTGATTTAGTCAGTTTCCTGTCTGCCCTCTGGTTAATGAGTTTTGCTTCCTCATCACAAATTTCTGCCAACATTTTATCAAGGACATACCATTGTCCATCCTTAAGCACCATAGCAGCTGCTATATCAGCCACTTTTTCATCTTTGGGCAGTTTTATCGAGGGGATACCAGGGATTTGATTGCATGCAATTATCTCTTCTATTATCTGCGCTCCCTGCTCGAAATTCTTAAGCGCCTGGTCTCTTTCTGCTCTGGCGGCATCCATCTCCCTTTTCCGGTCTAATATGTTATTTACAAGTTCAAGCTTCTTTTCAAGCCCCTCTAGTATTACCTGTTCCTGTTCGCACTTTCTTTGCGCCTTTCTAACTATAATAGTGGAATTAAATATTGTGTGTTCCAGATACTTTTCATCGGGTTCACCATCTTCCCCCATGATATCCGTCAAAAGTTCAGGGGCAAGATGGGCGAAAAAGAAGGCTGACCCGTATGATTCTCCCCTCTTAAGTGTCACATTGTAAAAGCTTTGAATGGAATCGCCGGCCCCGGTCTTCTGATACGCAATCATCTTATCTATATCAGCCATCTCGAAATGCTTCGCTATTTCATCTCGCCAGTCTTCCTTCGAGATAGAGCCTGATCTCTTGAGGTCCTTCGTTTTCGTAAGTTGCTCTTTGAAAGTTTTATTGTCAATAAGATAGATATTTTTCGAATCGTCACTATATGCAACCGGACAATCTTCCAGTGTGCCACGGTAAATATAAAATTCAAAATGAGCAGCTGTATCTGAGTTGCCAAAGAACCCAAACACATGTTTTTCACCGGGCACATCAGCCCCGAGCTTGCCAATCATATCTTCCTGGGCCAAAGAACCAGTTCTCGCTACCGATTCGATCCTGATATGACTGAAACGGTTACTTGACAAGGGGGCCGTTTTGTCCCTTCTAGTGGAACTAATTAAATCCTGGTCGCGACCGAGAATGGCTAACACCATATCAATAACGCTCGTCTTCCCTAACCCGTTGTCCATATGGACCAGCGTATTGTGCCCCCGAAAATTAAATACCGCGTGTGCCATCATAGGGACCCATTGGTCATGGTCTCTATGTTTAATGAAGTTAGATACCTCTATACGGTTTAGAAGCGCCACTTATTCCTCATTCTGAATATACCCATTTATCACTTGCACCACGTCTTTCGGTGCCGGGGTCACTTCCCCGGACGGAAGAAGATAGAGTAATCCCCTTTCAGCATTGAGCGCCATTTCAACCGCTGCAAGCAATGTCTGCACGTATTCCCTCTCTTCCGTTGTTTCTATAATCTGCCCCGAATCTTTCATAGCACGAACAAATTTCCTCGTCCTGCGGTCGATCTCGGACTTATCAGCACTGGTAAGAATGTCCCAAACAGTGGCATTATCGCCCTGCGGGCGTCCCTGCGTACGCAACTTGTCGATGGTGTCGTGGACAGCCCCGGAGAGGGTTTTTGCAGAAACAAATGCCTCGTTGAATCTGCTGACTTCTGACGGAAGGCGATTAATGTGAGTATAAAAATAAGATTGGAGGTGAAGCCAAAGCTGCACAGCCCATACGGTCGATATAGTTTGAGGTTCGCTTTGCCCTTTTGCTATTTGTTCTATAAGCCAGTTCCTGTCTAGGTAATCGTTAAATTCGCTGTCAAAGCGGGCAAGTATGAAATACATCGGGATACGTCCTTTAACTGTCACGCCAAAATCGGATCCGTCGTAAAACTTAAGCTTGAAACCCTGGGCTCCGAGGAATTCATCAAAATCAGATAAAGCATTCTGGGCTAATGCATCGGCAAGAATTTTCACCACTTCAGCCTCTCCCTGCCGCCGGTTGCGGTAGGGCATGGGGTCAGATAGTGCTTCCCTATTTGCAATCAAGAAACTGAAAACCCTCCCCATGTCAGCTGGCGTCATTTAACCTCCCCACTATTTTGTAAGATTAACGTGGCATTGCTTCCATGAATCACAAGATTATCGAGACTCACTTCGAAACGGCTGCCATCGAGTCCCACTTTGATAACGTAATCTTCGTTATTTTCCGTAAAAGTATACATGGCTGCAAAATCAGCAAAGGTTTCTCCCCTCTCAATAGTCTTCCCGATGCGGGTTATAAGAGAACTCAAGCGCACTGGTCCATCACGTAGCATCTCTATGATGACTGGGAGGTTGCGCTGAATAAAATTATTAAAGTTGGCATGGGCATGAATCGTCTCATCGTTATTAAAATAAGACACTATGTCCTCCTTAGATACGATAACTCCCAGTTCGGTTGCCCCAACAAAGTCAAAAGGATGAAAGAGAGACGTTTTGATCAGAGCCGGTATGAACATCATAATTCGGGCTAAAGCTGGTGCATAGGATTGGGGAGACATCGCCAGTTCATAAGCTACGTCCTGAAACTTGATAGTGCCGGCCGTTGGAGCAACAACACCTTGCACCTTATGCACAAACCTCATTAATTTGCGATTAACCATCTCGATAGCCTTCGCAACACGCTCAAGGTCATTCAGGACAAACCCCATGTCTGGCTCAATGCCGCTTTGTCCAGCCCATGCACGGAAACGCTCTCTTACTGATTCTATTGTCGTTAACGCAATAGCCTTAACAATAGCCTGCTGCGCCCTACTAATTGTTTCGCTATAGTAAATATGGAGTTCTGCGAATTCCTCTCTTTTCTTGACCATAGTGGGGCGCTCCTCGATCTGAGTAAGACGGAGGGCGAACTCCATCAAACTGCTAATAATATCCTCACAAAACCTGTTGATATCATCAAAAAGGCCACGCTCGACAGCGACCAGGATTTTTTCCACATCCTTATCTTTATAAAGCCATGTGTCACGAGAAGCGTCGATACGGAAAAGCAGGCGCGCAGTTTCAGTAAGCCTGAGTTGACTGAATTCGCCAGCTTTTTCAATAAGCGCTGTATCAGAGACACGTGTTATTGTCTCCTCATTGTTATCATTCTTGACAAGACAGTTAATCTCTCTGCTTTGCGAAAGGAAACGGATGCAGTAATCGATATCCACATCAGAAGCTTGAGGAATCTCTTTTTGTATAGATCCCGTGACCTGCGACTTTGATTGATAGCCCGGGCCACGTTCGATCTCTAAAGTATGAAGCGCGTCAATAATAGCAAGACCAACTGACAAAAAGAATCCGGCTGAAGGAAGCGGCTGTTTGGGAGAAATAATTGCATTAACCGGCAGCCCCCGTGCATGCTGCGTTTGATGCAGATCAAAAAGTCGTGCTACAGCTGACATAAGCGTTATACGGGAATCCATAATTAGCTCTACTTAAAGCAGAATCCTCCCTTACGATTTATTTGGGCTTTCAGCCCAATTTTTTCGCAGTTAAACAGATAATTATCAACGCACTCCTCTGCTATTCGATTCTTACGTAGATTTGCCTGTTTATATTCATCTCTTCCACTAAAGTAACGGATTATTCATAATTAAAACAACCTTTCTATATATCAGTCCTCTTTTTAAAACTCCGGACATTCCCACATGATTTTCCCGACATTCCTCTTATTGATATAGAACCATTTTTTCAGCCGCCAATAATAAGCCCTTTACCATTCTCACTTAACCAGAAAATCACTCAGCTTCTTTTTCCTGTTAACGAATAAGTTCTTTATACCTATAAGCTTCGAAACATTCCATTCGCTAATCTTCTGATTTGTATTTCTTAGATAACGGATCACAGCTTCTACCTCGCTGTCCGATGCTCTCCGTTGCGGCTCAAAGATATGATGATGAATAACAGACCTTAGCCAGTACGGTACGCCACGCATGTCCTGAACAATGTCGTATCCGTAAACACCTGTCTCTTTACATACCTCAATAAACCTGTTTGGCCAATCTTCAAACAGCCACTGGGCAATCCCTAGCAGAGTATACCTGTCATTCACATCCAGATGCTCGATAAAGTGTTGTTTGCCTGTAAAGTGAGGATGTTTTCCTTCCATAACCATAACGACGTGATTCCTTAACTTTTCCGCTTTTCTCCCGGTCGCCATCATGCGCATTATCGTGTGCAGACCATTGAAATAGAGATGCGAGTAGGTTGGTCCATATTCAGGAACGTTTGCCCATCCTTTTCTCAATATGCTTAGCAGATTCCTCTGATACCACATTGGCCGGTCAAATTCGGGGCTCGTTATTGGGGCCTCTCTCAAGTCGGATCCGCACTGGCGGCATTGAGTTAGAAGCATGCCCCGCGGTTTGGTCATGCAGTAATTAACTGGCTCTCCGCAGGCATGGCAGCGATCCCTCAGCATACATCGATGCTTACAACAAACAGTTACAAAAGCGATCCTCCACGCCCTTCTAAAAAATGGTACCTTGTCCTCACGCAGACATGAAGTGCAGCACTGCAGCGTAAAGCGCTTAATATTGATTTGTACCATGCTCAACGGCATTATCCAGAGATTTTGCGTAGTTGTTTTATGACTCTCGTAAAGAAGTCCTTCCATGGGCCTAAATGTGCTTGCAAGTGCTCTCTCGTAAAGTGTCCCGGTTTTTTCCGCTATAAACCGTAGCAGACTGTCGTCAGCCGAGGAATCGATATCATGCCGCCAAAGGTCCCATTCGGGAAAAGCTGCGGAAAAGAAATTGAAAATAGTCATTGAAAAGGCCTCGGCAGATCGAGCCAACCAGGACGAAAGGAGTTCATCTTCCTTTGGCTTGAGGTGTATCGGCCACAAATTACCGGACAGCGCCATATCAGACAACTCGTTCGGCTGTTTTCCTCCGTTCAGAAGGATAGACCCACCCAACTGAATCGAGGGCATGTTTTGTTATCTGCTCGATATTCTTTTTGATGGCGTACTCGGCCGCCTTGTCCAAAAGGTTCGAAAGTTCTCCAATTAGCCCCTCGCTCATACTATGCAACTTTGTAGCCATGGATGTTTCTGTAAGTCTCGATGGTTTTTTAAGCGGTATCACCTTTTCGAAACTCTTTAGTAGCTTCAAAAACTCTTCATCCATTTTCCAGGTCGGCAGAGGTGCCATTTCAAAACGGCTTGCGAGGTGGGGATCGGTATGAATAGCACTAACCGCTGTTTTAATGCCGACCCCGACAATAGGGATTTGCACCTCATTGCTAATATTTTTTATTAATTTCAAAAACTCTCTTTTTTTGTCCTCTGGTCCTGCAATAGGGTCTTGGATTTCATCAATTATAAGCACTCTTAGATCTACTCGTTTAAATATGCCAATCACTTGACCATACTTTTGAGCCGGCTTTGCCGATGATTTGAAAGGCGCAGAAAGTTTCGTAAGGATATCGTTGTAAAAAAGGTTTTCGTCAGGCTTTGTCGGTGCCCGGATATATAGAACTGGGACGGAAACCCCAGCTCCTCTCGGGTTGTCAAAGGACGGATGCTTGGACTCAAATCGTCTCGCGATCTTTGTTTTGCCGTTGTTTTGACTTCCAAATATAAGCAAGCTTGGCATCCTGTCTCTTTTTGGGTACTTCAGGAGATCTTCAAGCTTCTCTAAAATAGCTTCAGCCCGGCTATACCCGAACCAGCGAACCCTTTTAATACTCTCGACGCGCTCATCCTGAGTTAAACTCAGTTTGGCCTTTGCTTTCTCGCTAAGATGCTTGTAATCTTCCATTAAAGCTTCCCCATTGTTAGTCTGATTCTTCGATATCATCAAACGGAGCGATATCTTTCTCGGGCATTTCAGGCATCGGTTCCGGTTCCACTTGAACCTTTGTTTTACCCCTGGTGCCCGCAAGCTGTTCCGCTGCTTTCTCATGTTCTTTGCGTCTCTGCCGTGCCCGCCTCATGCCCTTGGTTTTTTTGATTGCATCATCTTCGATCTTCCTCTTGCGCTCGTGAGCTTCAAATATAAGGTCCTCATCGATGTCCTTTACACCTTCCTCTCTCAGCCGCTTTTCTGCAGCGCGCCATTCCCATAAGCTGATCGCAGGCCTGGACGTATTTCTGTAGGGAATAGGGAAATACTCTTTTAACTCAGGATCGTAAAAATAAATTACGCTGATATCCCGGGGATCCCGTCTAACAATGAATTTTCGCTTACTTTTACCATCAGGATCCTTAGCGTTTATCCAAGGATCCAAAGCGCTGCTATAATAATGAACCTTATCCCAAACAATACCGTAGGTTTGGACGGTCCTATTGTCGAATGGGAGAAAATCTATAAACAGTTTCTCTTCGTCAATTATGCGGCTCGGTAACCCCTTGCCGGGTTTGCTTTTTGTTCCGAATATGCCCTCTTCGAATTTTTTTATAGGGATGTTATCATTCAGTCCTTTGTGGGGTCGCTGATGATAGTCTTGAACGATATGAACCGTAAGCCATTCTTCGATCTCAGATAAGGTAAACACGGCTTCCTTGTCAGAATCGTATTTGCCCCTTTCCTTAATATTTGAAAATGTAGTTCCTGGTAGGATGTGGATTTCCTTGCTGAACGTGCCCAGAAGCCTTTCTATATGCCCTCCGTAATGAGGAGTTTCTATAGGCCTCCAGTCGATGTCTATCTGGTTGTCCTTGCAGGCCATCTCGAAGGCTTTGCCATGGAACTCAGCTGCGTTGTCAACATGGTATTTTGCTGATTTCCCCCAGACAGGCCATGGCGTAGTTATGTTAAGCTTGGCCAACCACTTGTCCTTAGGCACAATAGCACGAACAATACACAGTCCGACAGATATAGTGCCTGGCGGATCAAGAGAAATATAAAAGGCGGCCACCATGCGGCTGAAAACGTCTATCGCCATAGTAATCCAGGGCCGGCCAATCGGTTCACGGTCGGTGTCATCCACTATGACTATATCCATGGGGCTGTGGTCGATTTGTACAACTGCCAGGGGCCAATCAGCTCCTGGGAATGACCCTTTGATTGCTTTATTTTTCCTTCTCTTCTCCTTTTCGTCTTCGCTAGTATCAAGTTTAAACTTGTCCCAGTAAACGTTTATCCATTTTCGTATGGTATTTGGATGAGGTGGTCGGATTTTGGCTTTCTTGCAGTCGTCTATAACATCCTTGCACATCTGCCATAGAGATTTTCTTTTCCTTGCCTCACAATATTTTTTCACAATGCTCTTAATCATCTCGTTCGCTTTCTTTGAAATGCGACTTTTGCCTCGGCCACCTTCTTTTTCCTTCGATACAAGAGCCGAAATAACGCCATATTCTTCGTATTTTCTCAGCCATCTGTAGAACGTCGTAAAATGCACCCCTGATGCTTTTGCTATATCTTTAATCATCTGAGTCGTCCTGCCCGGCTTGTTCACCAAAGGCCGTATAATGGCAAAGCGTCTATTTGCCTCTTTCCAGTCGTCGTCTTCCAGGACTTCCAAATCCTGACGATGGTTACCTTTTATTTCACAGGCATCTTTTATGGGGGGCTGAGTCAGTTCTCTTATAAACAGACGCCGAACTTCTCCAGTATCAGCGTTTTTAGTCAGAACAGATTCGAAATCAATCACGTTCGTGATAACATAGCATTCATCCTCGAATCCTACTAATGATCCTGGTCTGATATCAATCTCTTTGCCCATGCAGTCATCGCTCCTCTTTAAAAGTCAACGTGCCATATCCTGCTGCTCATTGTCAGCGGCACGCTCAAGTCGACCCCGACCCTCTTAAGGGTTACAAGGTGCCAAAGAGAGGGGATCAGTTGAGCCTTGTTCCATTTATCCCTGAAGATCGCCGTTAGGAGGGATTCAGGATCCGTTTCCCGAAATTCATAGAGCGTCTTAAGAATCAAAGATTCGAAATTATCATCAACGTCAATGTTTCTATACTGGGTGAGGAATTTCACATTATCCAAATAGGGGGTACGAATGTGTTTCTCCGTTAGTATCTTGAACTCCCAGCCTCGTCCGCGAGCATAGCACCTTCCGGCCTTGAATTTCGGTGCATACTCTGCCTTGTTCTTCCGGAGATCTTCCTCGTATTTAATCTCACAAAGCCACGGGCGCATTCCCTTTGCAGGCACAATATCGGTACGGAATTCTACTAACGCATCCGGCGTATAGGTCCTGTCCACCCCCTCTTTATCGCAGAAGGAGATCCTTACCGGCTGTCCCTCGTACTTCAAAACGTTCAAATCATACCTCATTAGAATGTAAAAATCCCGCTCCAAAGATGACTCAGCCTTGGTCGCAGTGTCCCTTTTTGAATCAACTACTAAGCTTATAACTCTTTGTGAATTCTTGGGAATTTTCCTAACACCCATATTATAAACCTCCTAATAACTATTAGCAACTACTTTTGTGATTATTGAAACCAGTAGCAGCACCTTTTGTTATTTTTTGCACGTCCTTATGTATAATATTACCCGGATATAAGGGAATTTTCGATTTTTCTTAGCAGCAACTTCTAGAATTCACAATACCATTATGAAAGCTCTTACAGTACCGAAGTCAGGAGGTGAGATGCCCAGATACCAGACCATGAAGGGCAAACTAACTAGGGCGGCAATTTGAGAAGGTGACGAATAAAGGGTAAGCCGGGAGAAAAACTTATTGGGCAGCATTTTGATGATAAACCGGGCGGCCTCAAAAAGGAATAAAAAAAGCAATCCGAAATGCAGTCCGGCTTTGTGCAGAAGGTGAGCAAGCCCTGTAACATTGAAGGCGTCGTTTGTTTCTTTTGAGATCAGACCGCGCTCACCTGTAATGAGAGCCATGATAAAGGAGGCCGACTGCGGGGAGAGAGACCTCTTAAGAGCGGTATTCAGCCGGGCCCGAGATGCCTGAAAAAATTTTATGGGTCCTTCCCATATCGCGCCGGGAGGACTGTTGACAGATCCAATCCCGAGCGCATAGCCCGATAACCCGGTCCTGCTGCCCGGATTCATAAAGTAAGCGTCTGCTGGAACGTGGACCGTAATGCGATATCGCATTCCAGCAATCAGTGCGCTGCTGCTTATGACCCTCATTTCCCCTAAGCTCAGATGCTTGCCGGTTTTATCAACGGCATCAGTAATGTCGATAATATGGGAAAAACTGTCAGGGTGTGAATATAAGGGGACTGCCTCAGAACGTACGGTCCCTTCGACAAGTACAGTTTCTCCTGAAACATCTGAAATGGGCTGCAGCGGAACGGAGCGCAGGCATGCAGAGCAGAAACCCAGAAGCGCCATGAGAAAAACGGCAGAAACGGACAGCAGCCTGCGCCTGACGGAGTGTTGTATCTTGTATAAGTTTTGCCTGACTGTAAGTCCAAGTAACAGGACTGACAGGAAAAGAGCCGTTACCGGAAAAAACCGATACACATAAACAAGAGCGGAACCGTAAATAAAGGCGATGACATACTGCATGGGTTAGATATTACCGACCGTAGCACGCATCCCTCTAATGCAGGGCGCGCCCATCACTTCGTCGCTGAAGGCAATCATCGATAAGTTTCACCTCAAATTTCCCAATCTTCTTCTATTTTAATACTTATATTCTCCCCTCCACAATCATAATTTTCCGCCGCCGTGCTCGACGCTGCAAGGTTAAAAAGCGAGCATGCTATTTCCTATGCTGATTGTTTTGCTGCAGCAACAGCGATAAAAGAGGGTGCTTCTATCGTAACAGGCGACCCTGAGTTCAAGAAAGTGGAGAATAAGGCGCCTATTATCTGGTTTTAACATAATATCAGGCGCTAATTTTGCCGCGGTTGTTGGCGGTACTGCCGCATGCCGGGAATGAGATATAGTAGATGGATGGAACTGTTTATAAAATTGCCATAGCCGGATATCTTCATGATATTGGCAAATTTGCTGAAAAGGCAGTATATGCTTTCACTGCACATTGAACGACGCCGCCATTCTTGAGTTTGCATAGTATGGCACTGCTCATACCAACATGATACATATAAGCCCCCCCTGTTATTCGCTAAGATCGTGCTAATATCCTCAAACTAAGCGCAATTACGCGCAACCCAGACTTCTCACAGGTGTCCTCACATCCGGGCATCCGAATCATCCTGTGGTGTACAAGCGGAAACTATCGCACGCCGATAACAGATATTAAGCAGAAATATGCTACTAAACTGAGGATGGAGGCCGTAGCACTAGACAATCACGAGGCGGCACCGGCAGTCTTTTCCTTTTTCACACGCTCATGAAGCCAGATTTTTATTAACGCCCCCCTGTCAACGCCTATCTCCTTACGTATCTCGTCGATCTCATTAACAAGAGATTCGGCTATATCGAGAGTAATGCGAACCTTTTTACCGTGGTGCATTATAGTTGCTTTGGTCATATCAATAAGATCGTGAATGTCCTCGCCTTCGTCAAAACGCTTGTCAAATTCCCGTATATTTTTAGCCAATTTTTTCTTTGTCATATAATGCCGCCTCCCTTTGCCTTGAGCGCCTCACCGAAATTATACGAATATTCTCATCTCGTAAAGTATATACCGCTGTCCAACGCTTATCGTTTAACTTACCGATAAGAATATGCCTGCTTTCCACGGGATAGGGAAGATCGATTTCTATCCGATTCTCGTCGATCCATAAATCCTTTGCCTCCGTAAAGTCGATGCCGTGCTTTGCCCTATTCGTAAGGCTCTTTGCAGGGTCCCATTCAAACTTCATACTTTATTATACACCTGTTGTACAGATTCTCAACAGTAGGCGGAAACGGGGTCAATGTTAGAAAACCGCACCTATCTAGAAGCACATACAAAGACCATCCTGCTTCGGTCCCCACCTCAGCGCAGTGCGTAAAGGTACAAACAACTGTTTTATTGAAAATAAGTTCTGATATCACCTGCTCACATAGAAGTAATGCTCACCAACCTCATTTTTTCATGACCGAAGGTTTTGTCCCGTAACTTTACGAATCAGCTATAAACTAAAATGAGCTCTTGCATCGAACGGGGCCCAGGATCAGATTCCCCTCGGTGTGATATGCCGGGAGAAACCTTTATCGATACCAGCCTCAAGAGAAGTTATCCGATATTTTCGGCGATGGCGACTGATAACACCGACAAACTCTCATTACGCTTATTTCATTGAATGCATTGATTTCCGAAAAAAAACGAGCAACGTAGCACATGACCCGCAGGTTGCCCTGGAGCGTAGCGGAAGGGTAAGCCGTCGGACTCGATGTGGGTGTTAGGCAACCAGCTGGCGCCGCGGCGCATAGCTTACGGGTTCTTTAGGAATCTCAAATAGAAGGCTGCAAACACCAAGACAATGCCGATGTTCACCATCAGCCGTTCCCAGAATCGATTCTTAAAGAACAGTAAGTCTACACTAACGACAACGGCAATCAACACCACAATGTAAAGCACGACAGACATGTTCCTTGTCATTTCAATCTCCCGTTCAAATATATCAACAGCCGCCTACCCATGGGGTTGCCGGATTTGCCTCTAGATCCTCTTGCGGCCGTTCCTGTTCTCGACGGCCAAGTAGGCTCACCACGAAGATGGCTGCGATCGAGAGCTGGCTTAATATATTGCTTGCCAGCCATTAAGCGCAACAAAAATATGGCATGTGTACCCATTAATCACATGATTTTTCGAAGACTTTGATTTCTTTGCCTTCTGGTGTTAGTAAATAGTCGCAATAATATGATCCACCTCCCCGGTGGTATCGATGCATATTCACCTTTAAGTAGCCGGAATATTTGCCCTTCTGAATTACCTCAAGACTATTTCCGGGACTGATAAAGGTGACTGTCTTCGTTCGTAAATCTACTTTATGGACAGCATTGGAGGTGGTCCATGCCTGACTGAGAAAATACACATTTTTTGAATCAGGTGAAAATTGAGGCTTAGAGAGTCCCGCCAAAACTTCTTTCACCTTTGTAGATGGAGTTGCATCAACAATTTTAGATGATATCCAGTATCATCCGGGGTTGGGTGGGAAGCAAGGATAACGCAGAAAAGGCGCTTAACAAAACGGTGTTTTTACGCTTCCAAATATCATCAATGGCTGGCATCTGGTCAATGGTGAAGCGAAGAACTTTGACCACCTTTATAATATTTTCCTTTTCGTCAAAAATTAATTTACGACCTTTACGAGATTTCAGGTATTTATCCAAGACCTGATAGCAGCCAACAGAGGAGGTTAAAAGTCGCAGTGACGCAGTTGATCAGGTCATGCAGGGACTCCGGATTTCGTAATGACCTTAAATGAGGTTTGCAAATAATGTAACATTATGTTAACTTACATATTATAAAGTTATGACGAAATATTCTAAGAGGGAAGCATTAAAACTTATTCGAAGAATAGCACAGGAAGGAAAGGTAATTTTATCAAGGCACGCTCAACAAAGAATGCAGGAACGAAATGTTACTGCTGAAGATATTTCTTTTTCGATAAAGAATGGGATTATAAATGCAGAGCCAGAGATTCATATAAAAACTGGGAGGTGGACTTACCGAGTTGAAGGGAAAGATTTAAATGAAAGAGTTATGAGCCTTCTTATTGATGTATACGAGGAGGATGTTATAATTATAATTCTTACAGTAATTGCATAAGAACGGAGGTAATAAGAAATGAAGTGTCCTGAATGTGGGGGGAAGCTCACTAAAACAACAAAAATATACCACTACAAGGAATCCGGGCTGGATAACGTGTACCTTAAAGACATCGATATCTATAAGTGTGTCGACTGTAAAGCTGAGATGCCAGCGATACCTCAAATAGAAAGGCTGCATGGACGTATCGCAGCAGCGATCATCAGTAAGAATGTTCCGTTGACTGGCAATGAGATAGTATTTATTAGAAAACATATGGAGTTGAAGGCTAAAGACTTGGCACAAATGCTCAATGTGTCTCGCGTAACTGTTTCGAGATGGGAAACCGGTGCTGAGGATATCGGCCCATCAAATGATAAATTGATAAGACTGCTTTATGTTCAGTCGGTACAGGAACAGTGCCATAAGGTTCTTGAGGGAACTCTTTTAAACCTGAAAGCTATCGACTTCAAGAGCCATCAGAGGGGAAGAAAAATAGAAGTATCCGCTAAAAATGTAGAAAAAACTGATATGTGTTTTAGACCTGCTTAAAAAGACCGCCCTATCTAGACTTCTCACCGAAACAAACACTCGACGCGAACATAACCGCCCTGAGGATTACAAGCTAAAATCAGCAAAACGTTTCAAATGTCAATAAGCAAGACCCCAATCGATATTCAAACCTACGGAACGCTTTGAAAGAAGTGAAGATTTACAAAAGATCTTTCTTCTATTTTGCTTTGCCGGCAATCAAGTCCTCAACAAAATCCATAGGAACAACAATTGAATACCCTGAATTCTGAGTCCATTCTTTCTGATAAGGTACATAATTAGTAACCACACCTATTGCCTTATATACGATCTTGAAGTCCTGTTTTTCAGCCTCTAATGCAAGTCCACCACTGTTGCCGTCGAAGATGGGGCAATCCAAAATAATGGCACTAAGACTTTCATTTTTCCCAGCAATTATACCCTTTCTGAGTAAGGGCAACTTAACGTCCAACCAAGGGTTGACATCCGTTATAGACGCAGGGTAACCAAAAACAAATACTTCATTCCCAACATCCACATCCTTCAATAGCTTAAAGTCATCTTTTTTTATTCCAACTAGAGTTTGCCCTTTTATTTTAATTACCCCTTCCTCAGGGTCTATATTGACTTGATCATCAACTTTTCTGGGAACCCCAATTTTTACGTGCGTATTCCGGTGATGGCGACCATCTGTTCCGGAGCATCGCGACCACTTGAGGAAGTGATGTAATATCGATACTCTGAGGGCTGGTTAGAATCACCCTTCGAAATCGATGGGGGTAATTCTTCTGGAGTCAAATGAAGTTGAGGGGCCGAAGATATGGAACATCCTTCCTTAGGGACAAAATAAATACTGAAACTGGCTGTTCCTCGCCCAGCATAAGCAAGCGTAAACATAAATTTTCTGTAATAGCCCTCTTGCACCTTTTCTTTATCTATAACGCTCTCCGAATTGTTTATCTTATAAAAGAGAATTTTTTGGTTTTTATATTCTTCATATTCTTTACTTACAATAGTTGTGATAACACTGCTTATAATTGCTAGCGCAGTTCCTATAAACAAGTAAGTCAATTTTCCGCTTTGATTATTTTGTGACATTTTAAGCTATAATGCCTCAATGTTATGCTTTTATCAAGTCATATCAGTAATGGATCGTCTGTTTAAGTTATCACTGAACCATACCTACAATGCGGGATGCCTCACTAACAGAAGATAATTTCGCTTTGTTTAATGCGATAGCTCTGGGGCTTGACTATTGACATTTGGATTATATTCCGAATTAGCCCAGGCTTGCACGTCTTGCCCTCTTGACGGTTACCGCACAACTTAGGGGGTGACAGTTACGATCGAGAATCAACGTCTTTGGCGAGTGGTCTCATGCGCGGACTCTCAGGTGGAGGCGTTTGCGGCGGGTCGTCACAGGACCCCCCACCAGAGGTTGGCCTAAATATCCTCTGGAGTATAAACGGTATTCAACTTTAGACGCCAGGGTATCAGCAGGCCCGCACTTCTATAACCGACATAAATATAAAAATTTCATTAATATCTATTTTGCTCAAATCAAAATGTATTTTACCATTGTCTTTAAAACAGCCTATCATCTTATCAAGTTTATCAAAATATTCGTCTTTTTCACGCATGCTGCTCTTAGTAAATTTCAAAATACCAATACAATAGCCACAATCCAAATATCCTTTTTTGATCATATTGCTTAATTTAAAGATATCACCAATGTGAGAATCGGGATGAACTGCAGCATTCTTTCCGGCGTCGTTGTAAACAGTCTTTAAGCACCTTTCAAAATCGGGATCTTCATATTTGCCCACAGCACCGGTCAACAAATAAGCAGCTTGAGAAGGTCCTTTCAGTTCAACTGCAATTCTTTTATTAGATTTTGTTATGATCAGACAATCAACCTTCTGTTTGCTCGCCGAATTACTTCTACCGTAACCGAAACCAGCAATGTCCCCCAAGTCGAGCTGTTTCAGCACTTCAACATTAAAATATGGATACAATACCTCTTCGATCCCAGTCTGCCTTGTTGCCAGTTTCAATAAAGCCTCATCGCAACTAAGCAAGACTTTTTTAATGCTATCAGTCAAGGCTACTCTCCAGGTCAACATTGTATCTGTCTGTTCGTCAGTCACCGGTATAGTCTAAGGATTGCAGCATGGGCTGTCAATGTGGCGGCATCTTCCAGTTTTCACGCTCCCGTTTTAGCATAGGGCATGCAATTTCCCAGGTCAGTAACAGCAATCCTACCTATTAAAGAAATGCCAAACAGTTCTTCCCATGCGCTCTTGGTAGAATGCGATGATGATAAGAAGCATGTTGGAAAAAGCACAAAATGAATAAACAAAGCGTTTGCCCGGACCCACTGGCAAAGAGTACCGCTATTGCGAGAGCATGAGAGTCATTCAACGCAGAAATGGATGGGCAGGTGCCGGGAAGGCATGGGGATTTTGTTATAGGACATTCTATGACTTGATACCTTGAGCCGTCAGAGCATATTTAGTAATAAATTTGAGGCAAAATTCAGCCTCTTTTGCGGTGTATATTGAGCGGGTATAAACAATCGTTTTCTTACCACTCACCGCTAGCTGAACATGAGGAATAATAGAATTGAATTTCAGATAATCCACCGGGCTAATCGTTAACATCGAGGACATCCCAAGAGTTCTTAGAGCCCCAAGATATTCACAAATATAGCTGAATTTTTCTCTGGCAATGTTCGTTATGTCGCTATCAATAGAAGGCACATCTTTCAAACGATTGTCCACAGGGGGAAGAATTTTATCAAATGGATTTGGGATCATATTTTGCGTTTCTGCACATTCCCTTATACATTCCTGCCAGTTCTCTACTTTAAAATATTCCTCTGTTTTTTTTATTTTTTCCCTGACAGATTCATTACTTACGAGATCAGCAAGGGAGATTTCGTAAAAATCAATCTCAAAGAACAACTCGGTAGCCCGTCTCAGAAATTCTTCAGTATATCCCTGAAATTTTATAGCTTCAGATGGATCCGGTAAGTTTCCATAATGTTTGAAATTAACTCGAGCTTTATTCATTTCAAGCATTTTTGCCTTCAAGGGCAACTCTATTTGCTCCGGATTATTTTTGGCAACCTTGACGGCATCCCATAGCTTTGTGAAGGGATCGTTATCATTAATAGAAGCCTCTCGTTCTTTGGCGATGGTCCATATGAGAATTTCTACAGAATCCTGAAATAGAGAGATGGCCAGACCGCATGAAAAAGGGTTTGAGATATCTAGCATGTCTCTACCCTCATCATAAAGAAATCTCGCTAGTAATAACTGACGTTTTGGCATTTTATCTTATGACTCATTTTCCAAAGCATGTGCCTTGAATTTTTTATTAATATATTCCAGATCAGAATATGCACCCTTGTTATCTTCGTGTTCCAACATTTTCTTTACTGCCTGATTATTTTCCACCAGTTCATGAAAATAATAACCAAAGGTATGATAGGCGGTTTCTATATCAATTAAACCTTTTCTCTCAAATCTTCCCACATCGTCAAAATGACCTAAAAGAAGATCATCAACTTCAAAAGCGGTATAGCCCTTTCGCCAGAGCTCAATTCTGATTAAGCCAGCATCTTCAAGTTGCTCACGTACGTTGCTCTTTATTTTAAAGAACGGCAGTCTATCTATCGGTTCTCCATTTTCTCCTTTAATCTGGAATACATCAAATTCAATCCCGGCATTCATCAATAGAGTTATCAAATTTCTTGTTTCGGGCGTAAAAAAACTATCATTGAATTTCTTAATGAAGTCTGCCCTTGACGTTTTCTTAATGCTGGATAACTGACTGTAGGCTACTATAGCCAAAACACCGGTAAGAACTGCCAAGATTGCAGTATATAAGGCAGTCCTATCAATATCGCACGAGTTTGGAGATTTGAAAAGCATAAATAAAAGGTCATTCATTATCTGTCCAACATTGAAAGAACGATCTGCCTCGCTATGTTACGCATAAACACTCTTTCCCGCCCCATAAGATGAGTTATAAACGTGCTGATCCCAATTTCCTCTGTTTCTGCTCCATTATGCAATATTTAAGTCTTTGCCAACTTAATATATTTCTACCAGTAATCCGTGGATTTAATCAAGAGATAAAAGTGTTGGTTTTCAGGTGGAATCCCCATAATGTGGGGCTCTCAAAGGGACATGAAAATAAGTTGTCATGCCCCTGCGTAAGAACACCTACTGTTGGCTTGACAGGAATCAGTCCATGCCTGGATAAAAGACTCCGGACAAGCCGGAGTGACAGATCTCAGTGTATTTTAGAGACAACAACAAACAAACGCATTCCACGACTTTTTCGAGCCAGTCCGTTTTCAGAAAGCGGTCTTTGATAGTGTTAATTATCAGGGGATAAAAATGTTTAAATAGAGCCGCCGTCATGTTCTATAGCACTCAGGCGCCCAACTTCTCCTGGATGACCCCTGCCACCTGTTCAGCCATGCTTCTTGCCATGGCCGGATCCTCTGCCTCTACCATAACACGTATTTTAAGTTCGGTGCCTGATGGCCTGACAAGCATTCTCCCTTTGCAGCCGAGTTTTACCGTTGCATCATCGATGGCCCTCGTTATCTCCGGGACTTTTTTAATGTCCTTCCTCTCGGTGACAGGAACGTTCAGAAGCACCTGCGGATAGAGTTCAATACCGGCAGCCAGCTCGGAAAGGAGCTTCTTCTTTTTCCTCATCAGGTACAGTACCTGCAGAGCGGTTATGGGTCCATCTCCGGTCGTATTGTAATCAAAAGAAACGATATGCCCGGATTGCTCGCCGCCCAAATTGTAACCGCCTTTGATCATTTCTTCAACAACATAGCGGTCGCCGACCTTCGTCCTCAGAAACCCTATGCCCTGTTCGGCCAGAAACCGTTCGAGACCGAGATTGCTCATGACCGTGGCAACCACTCCGTTCCCCTGCAGCTTCCCCTCTTTCTTAAGCTCAGATGCCCATATCCCCAGTATAATGTCGCCATCGACCGTACAACCGCGCTCATCTACCAGGAGTGTCCTGTCAGCATCCCCGTCATGGGCAATACCCACATGGGCGCCTTCTTCCCTTACCGCTTTGGCAACACAATCCAAATGCATCGAGCCGCATTTGTCATTAATGTTCACACCGTTGGGCTTATCATTTATTGCCACGACATGCGCCCCAAGTTCGGCGAGCAGCATCGGCGTGATCTTATATGCCGCTCCGTTTGCCGCATCGACCACCACTTTAAGGCCCTCCAGGTCAGCCCTTCTCGGGATGGTAGATTTTATATACTCTATGTATCGCCCCGTGGCGTCGTCCAGACGATATGCCCTGCCGATCTTGTCGCCGGTTGCACGCCGCGCCGGAAAATCGTCATCTGCTATCAACCGCTCCATTTCCTGTTCAAGTTCATCGGAAAGCTTAAAACCTTCCGGCGAAAAAATCTTTATTCCATTGTCCTCAAATGGATTATGTGAGGCTGAAATTACAATGCCGGCATCAAGCCGCAGCGCTCGCGTGAGATATGCGACTCCGGGAGTAGGGATCGGTCCGACAAGAGTAACATCCATCCCTTTTGCGCAGAGACCCGAGGTAAGCGCGCTTTCGATCATGTAGCCGGAAAGCCGTGTGTCCTTGCCTATCAATACCATGCGCCGCCCGTGGTCGGTCTTCAAGACCGACGCGATGGCCATACCGACACGTAAAACATTTTCGGGGGTCATAGGATATTTGTTCACCTTTGCCCTGATTCCGTCTGTACCAAACAATTTCATTGCATTACCTCTTTATAGTTATGCTCACGGTCACTTCAGGTGTCCGTGTTCTTATGTTCCTGCCATTTATATTAAGCCGGACGGTTTCTCTGATATCGGAATCAAGCCCCGAAACATCGACCGCCTCCGTCCTCAGCACCGCCATTGTTGCGAGCTCTGCTCTGGCGCCCTCAACCGTCACCGTGGAAGGCTTTACGTCAACAGAAATGATCCTAAATCCCCTTTCCGGGGCGCCTATAATAGATGCTTTCACCGGAAGCGTCTTTACCATTGATTCATCGAGCACTACTCTGACAGATGTAGGAGCTACTCTCAGGATATCCACGGTCCCCGGCACTATGACAGCGTTCTTGTCCAAATAATATGTTGTCTCTCCTCTCTTTGCATTGGAGAGGTCGACAAGAACGTTGATATCCATCGGCCTCAGGCTCTTCAACAGCCTTTCGTGGCCGCGCAGATTCAACGTGGCCGTCTTTGCGCTTTCACGCAAAAGCTCAAGTCCTTTAGGCACATTCTTGAACCCGATGGGCGCATCAACAGCCATTTCCGACATCCCCTTGTAGGTTACGAATATCCACATCAATATCGCCAGTAATACCGAGAGAATCTTGAGGCCGAGATTACTGAAAAGTATCTTCTTCATTTGTGCCCTGCCGTGGTTTCATGTTATTCCTGTATCAGTCCTTTGAAAAAGTTTTTACCGCCGCTCCTTTTACCTTTTTCGATTCGGCAAACAGATCGGTAAGCATATCACGCAATGAGCCCATATCGACATGCGTTTCAAAGCTCCCGTGAATTGCCACTGAAACCGTTCCCGTCTCCTCGGAAACGATAATGGCCACTGCATCCGTATCTTCGGTAATGCCGATACCGGCGCGGTGGCGGGTGCCAAGCGATTTGCTTATACCGGAGCCGAGCGTTATCGGCAGGAAACAGCCTGCGGCAACAATCCTGTTCCCCCTGATAACAATCGCCCCGTCGTGAATAGGCGAGGTAGGATGGAAGATGCTCAGCAGCAGTTCCTTGGAGACCTTTGCATCAAGTGCTGTGGCAATTTCGACATAGTCCTTTAGACTGACCTCCCTTTCAATAACAATCAAGGCCCCAATTTTCCTGTGCGCCAGGGCCATAGACGCCCTTACTATCTCTTCAAGTGATTTCAACTCCTCGGCAACGGTCAAATTCTGGAAAAATGAGGACTGCCCCATCTGGGCCAGTGTCCTTCTGATTTCAGGCTGGAAGAGCACTATCAGCACGATGACCACCTGAGACCAGAAACTCTGGATGATCCAGTCCATTGTATACAGCTGGAAATACTTTACGAAAAAAGATGCAACAACCAGCACGCCAAGACCGATCAGCATCTGCGCAGCCTTGGTGCCCTTGATAATAAGAAGCACCCTGTACGCGACTATGGCAACGACAGCAATATCAAGAAAATCCTGCCACCTGATCTGCTTAAATAACTCTAGCAACGGTTCTCCCTGATGCAGTAGACTTTAGGCGCGTTTAGCTTTCAAGCACCTTAATTATAGCATATTGGATCTCCTTAAAAAGCCCCGCTCCGCTATTATGATATAATAAAACATGCCAGTTCTACGCACCAGTCCATCCGACGTAATGCTGCAGACATTCGACTACCTGAATACTCCTGCCCTGATCATGAATTCCGGCCTGAAGATCGTCGCGCTCAATGCTGCAGCCAATACAATCTTCGGTTATGCATCTGCCGAAATTATTGGCCTGGACCTTTCACAACTGATAACTCAAACACACGGGATTGCCGGTGGGACCTCCGGCATTTCGGCCACCGGTCAGCAGTCAACTGCAACTGTTCATGCCGAATCTATCTGCAAGAAAAAAAGCGGCGAGTTGTTTATTGCGCAGGTGTCGGTCATTCCCCACCAGTCTGACCATCAGCGGCTCGTCGTGCTTAACAATATGTCGGACCCGCGTGAACTCCAGATCGGTAAGCAGCTCGGCATTGCTCTCAAAAACGACCGGCTGATTGCACACCTCCGCGACAAGATGCGGCAGACCGAACTCATCAATGAACTGAGCGGTATCATCAATTCCAGCCTCAGCATGGGTACCGTATTCAGGATAATGGCGTCGGAGATACGGAAGCTGATTCCTTATGACAGGGCCAGCCTGCTGATGTTCAATGAGCGGGAAAACAACCTGACCATTTTCGCTCTGGATACTGACATAAAGACGACCTTGAAAAAAGGAGTTAAGGCCCCGCTTGCAGGCACGAGCGCCGGCTGGGTCATTCAGAACAACCGGCCCTGGATAAACCGCGACCTGATGGAGGATATAGAGTTCCCGCTTGACAGAAAGCTCATGAATGAGGGCATTCGCTCTACAATCAGCATCCCGCTTTACAGGGACAAGATGCTCGGGGTCTTCAACCTTGACAGCGCCACCCCTTCCTACTATTCGGGTAAAAGCGTCGAAATTCTCCTCCCGGTGGCAAAGCATATCTCTATTGCGCTGGAAAACGCAATGCTCTTTGAAGAAATCTCGAAGGAAAAGAAAGAGTGGGAGAAGACCTTCGATGTCATTGCAGATATGGTGTGGATCGAAGATGACAAGCAAACTGTCTTTAGGGCAAACAAAACACTGCTGCAGCAAACAGGGCTCTCCGTCGTCGAGATTATGGGGAGTTCATGCAGTAAAATTCTTGAGCGGATCGGCATCAGCACAGAGCACTGCATATGTTCCGAAACTATTAGCTCCGGCAAACCCTCTTTCGTTGAACTCAGGGGCACAGGAGGCAATATCTTTTATTACTGGACCTATCTGCTCACAGATGAGGAAAAGCATCTTTATGCAATCGTCCATTATCTTAAAGATGTGACAGCTCAGAAAAAGCTTGAACAGCAGTTGATAAGGGCCGACAAACTGGCCTCGCTGGGCACCCTGGTCGCAGGCATTGCCCACGAAATAAACAATCCGCTCGGCATCATTGCAGGATACTCTGAGGCCCTTCTCGACAGGATTAAAAGCAATGCTCCGCTGCCGGCGGAGGAATTTGAAGATTTTCCCGAATACCTCCAGACTATTCATAACGAAATCTTCAGGTGTAAAAATATCCTTAAAACCCTCCTGGATTTTGCACGCCCCTCCAGCGGCATGTACCGCGAGATTGATATTAACGAGCTGATAAAAGAGGTGATACTCCTTGTCAATCACAGGGCGAAAAAACTCAGGCACAATATTGAACTCCGGCTCAACCGCGCAACTCCCAAGGTCCTGGCCGAGCCCGGGACGTTGAGACAGCTCTTCATGAATATTATGATCAACTCCATGTACTTCACGCCGGAGGGCGGCAGCATTGTCATTAAAACCGAAGCGCTGCACAATACGCCGGGGAAATTCATTTCTGTATTGAAAGGGGTCAGCGTCTCTATCCATGACACAGGCTGCGGCATCCCCAACGACATAATCGGAAAGATATTCGATCCCTTCTTCACTACAAAACCGGTGGGAGACGGCACAGGACTCGGCCTTTCCATTTGTCACAGGATCGTCGAAGAACACGGAGGAACAATAGATGTGTCGAGCGAGGAAGGCCTGGGGACCACGTTTTTTATCAGGCTTCCCGCGAAAGAACAGTGATGATTAAAGTTCTTGCCATAGATGACGAGGAACGCTTCAGAAGGCTGCTGAAAAAGGAACTATCCAGAAAGGGCTTCTCGGTCGAAACAGTCTCTGACGGTGAATCGGCGTTTGCAATGCTCAAGAGTGATGAATACGATGTAGCGCTCCTCGACATCGTTATGCCCGGGACCGACGGAATTGAGCTGCTGAAAAAGATCGGGAACGACCCGGCCACCCCCGCTATAATCGTCCTTACCGGCATGGCTACCGTTGAGACCGCTGTGGAGGCCATGAGAAACGGCGCTTATGACTACATAAGCAAACCCTACAAACTCGATGAACTCGTTATCGTCATCAACAGGGCCTTTGAATACCGCAGGTTGAAGATAAAAAACCTGCTGCTGGAACAGGAGCTTGCCAGGAAAGAATCTCCTGACAAGTTTGTGGGGAAAAGCGGACAGTTCAAGGATATCCTTACTCTGATAGGAAAGATAGCTCCCACTGATTCTTCCGTACTGATACATGGCGAGAGCGGAACAGGCAAAGAGATTGTTGCCACCACCATATGGCAGTACAGCAAAAGAAACAATGCGCCATTCACGGCGCTCAACTGTGCGGCCTTGTCCGAAAACCTTATTGAATCTGAACTCTTCGGTCACGAAAAAGGGGCTTTCACCAACGCCCACCAGATGAAATACGGTATTGTGGAGGTGGCAGACAAGGGTACTCTCTTCCTCGACGAAATAGCTGAACTGCCGCTCGGACTGCAGGCAAAATTATTGCGGTTCCTCGACTCCGGAGAATTCAGGCGGGTAGGCAGCAACAAGACATTGAAGGTCGATGTCCGGGCAATTGCCGCAACGAACAAGGACTTAAGCATTCTTATCCAGTCGGGCGGGTTCAGGCACGACCTTTATTACAGGCTCAACGTGATTAATATCAATGTTCCTCCGCTGAGGGAGCGAAGTGACGACATCCCAGACCTGGCTAATCACTTCCTGAGGAAATACAGCAATAAATTATCAAAAAACATCGCGGATATTTCTCCGCAAGCGCTGGAAGCCCTGAACAACTACCGCTGGCCGGGAAACGTAAGAGAGCTCGAAAATGTTGTTGAAAGGGCTGTCATTATCTGCGACTCTCAAACACTCGGAGTAGAAGACCTGTCAATACCCCAGGCATCGCTCGTAAAAAATAATACCTGCTATTCCTCTCTGGAAGAAGTAGAGCGCGGGCATATACTGAAAGTGCTGACGGAAACGGAAGGGAACCAGTCAAGAGCGAGCCAGATACTGGGAATAGACAGAAAGACCCTTTACTTAAAACTCAGAAAGTTCGGAATCGACGACGCCAATTCATAGGCCGGCATCAACCTTTTTACCCGCGGTCTGCGTTCAGATAGAGGCTTCGATGTCCTTAACGATTTCTTCCGTCATGAATATCAGCTGCTCGACATCAAAGTACTTGTCTGCCGTGGAGTCGAAGCGTATGGTAATTTTTGATTCGAATTCGTCGTCTTCCGGCCAGTAAAGAAAAACTACCGGCAACATGGGGAATACATTGAGCAGCCACGCGTTTGGAGTCGCAAATCCCTCCGGGCGGACTGATCCATATCCATCCAGGATCAGGGCCACTTTTTCAAAATGTCTGTCGAACAATTCCCTCAACGGCTCTTCACACTCCCTCTGGAAGGCCTTATACTTCATCAACCCGCCCATCAATTCGCTATGCAAGACCCATTTGCCGGAAATGCCATGCCCACCCCCATTCCTGATGTAAAAAAGCACCAGCATCCTCATCCACGGCGTAAGGTTGTTCTGCGTCTCCATCTCTCCATCAGGACCGACAATGACGTCTCTCCCGAAACATCGGATATAAAGCTTTCCGTCACGCAATTCGGCGCCGAGATTGCCGGATGCCTCATGAAATCGAACTTTTCTTATTTCATCTTTCAGGCTTGTGATCAAATCCTCCCGCCAATCATTTTTTTTGACTGATGAAGCCATTTCTTCTCTTTCTTTGTCAGTCAGCCGGGGACACTCTGAAAGACAAGCTTCCCCTCTCAGCAGTGCAAAGGCGAATGGCATGCAGGCCTTTTGCTTGCAGTCGCCGCAGTTGGTCCGGGGAAGTTTCTTATAAATTTCGACAGGGTCCATCGGTATCCATTGATTACCGAGTATCAGTGCTGTCCAAGATAAATTAAATTCATACGAGCCTTCCTCATAAAATAAGGCTTTTGGACGGACAAATCCCAACTTTGAAATTCAGGTTCTTGCGGATGCTGTCCAAATTA
>Ga0181533_1001533_pt1 | contig 29638 bp, 34 predicted proteins | sample PEATcosm2014_Bin_45_FD_119772 | JGI IMG/M metagenome (GOLD analysis project Ga0181533, IMG submission 119772) | Peatland microbial communities from MTU Mesocosm Facility, Houghton, MI, USA - PEATcosm2014_Bin11_60_metaG | ecosystem: Environmental > Terrestrial > Soil > Wetlands > Peat | place...
AGATCGTCGACATCATGCTCAACGCGGTGGTGCCCGACCTCCCCTTCAAGAGCGGTGACGAGGTCGCCCTCATGATCAACGGCCTGGGCGGGACGCCGATCGGCGAGCTCTACGTCCTCTATCGGGCCGCTCACAAGAAGCTCGAGGCCCAGGGCATCAAGGTCTTCCGCAGCTACGTTAACGAGTACTGCACCTCGCTCGAGATGGCCGGTGCGTCGCTGACCCTGCTCAAGGTCAACGAGGAGCTCAAGGGCCTGCTGCTGGAGCCGGCCGAGGTCTCGATCCGGGTCTTCTGATCGGGAAAGGGCGGTGGGGGTCCCGCGCCCGGGGTCGCACCCTGGGCGCTCCGGGACGCGGGATCCCCTGCCCGTTCAGCTCAGAGCGTCCTCTCGGTCGGTTGGGTCAGTTTTCTCGGGTTCGCCGACCGCGGGCTCGACGCCGTGGATCAGGCGGTCGATGTTCTCCCGGTGACGGAACACCACCACCGCGACGCCCGGGAGCGCCAGGGCCAGGCCGGCGGCGTCGCGGCGGCGCAGCCCCAGCACCAGCGCGGAGAGCCCGCCCGCGGCGCTTCCGGAGAGCGAGAGCAGGGAGGTCTTCCGGGTGATCGCCAGGGCGGTGGCGCCGGCGACCAGCGACACCCCGGCCACCGGGGGGGTGAGCACGCCGACCGCCCCGAAGAGGGTGGCTGACCCCTTGCCTCCGCGGAAGCCCGCGAACACCGGCCAGGAGTGACCGACCACCGCCCCGAGGCCGGCGGCCGCTCCGCCGGGCCGGCCGCAGATGGCCTTCCCGACGCGGGCCGCCGCGGCGCCCTTGCCGATGTCGAGGGCCAGCGTGACCGCGGCCGGGCCGCGCCCGGCGGTGCGCAGGACGTTGGCCATCCCCATCGCGTGGCTGCCGTAATCGCGGACGTCGATGCCCCGGGAGAGCCGCCCCATCAGCACGCCCGAGGGCAGCGAACCGATGGCGTAGCCGAGGGCGGCGGAGGCGGCGAGACCGAAGGCGCGCTTCATGGCTGGGAGTTTGCCATGAAAGCAGGCGGCAGTTGTGTCACCGCTGCGGAGGTCGCCACCCCGCACGTGCCGGCGCGCAGGCCAAGGCGCGGGCCGCACGCGCCGGCCGGGGTGCGGCCACCCGGCGGCGCCGGTGAGGCGGCCGCGCCACGGACCTCGGGGCCTCAGGGCTGGCGGCCGAGGAAGCCCGCCAGCCGGTCGTAGGCGGGGGCGCCGGCGCCGACCGGCACCTCCGGTCCGAAGGCGGTGTTGCCGGCCCGCGCGGCGGGGGTGAGCCGCACCCGCACGAGGGCCAGAGCCCCCTCCGCGATGGCGGGGTCGAGACGCTCGGCCTGGCCGGTTGCCCGGGCCAGGTCAGAGGCGTGGATGGCCGTCTCCACGGCGACGATGGGACCGAGGTGAGCGGCCCGCTCCGGGTGCTGCCGAAGCGCGGTCTCGAGTGCCCGGCGGGCGTCTCCGAAGGCGGCGGCGGGGTCGCCATCGCCCAGGCGGTCGGGCTGCGGCGCGGACGGATCGACGCGTTCGCCCCGGATCATCGCGGCGAAGACGTGCGGTCCGCCGACGATGTGGCGGAGCAGGGCGCGGACGTCCCAGTCGGTGCAGGGCGTCGCCAGCACGAGCTGGTCGGGCCGGGTGCCCGCGATCACCAGCGCCATCTGGTCCAGGGCCGCATCGAGGAGGGCCGCGGTGGTGGCCTCGCCGGCGGTCTCGGTGTTGGGGTTGCGGGTCATGGCGGAAGGCCCCTCCCAGTGGGGTGCGGAGCGGTCCGGGTGGGCTCGGCGAGGCCCCTTGAGGCATCCGCTACACTGGGCAACGGACCCGTCGGGGAGTAGCTCAGGTGGTTAGAGTACTGGTCTGGGGGACCAGGGGTCCGCGGTTCGAGTCCGCGCTCCCCGACAGCCGGATGAGCTCAGTTCAGGGCTGGGATTCCCGGCCTCCCCAGAGCCGTGCGGTTCACCCCGCGCCGACCAGGGTGAGGAGCATGACCGCCGGCTCGCGCGCGGTGAGGCTGTGGGGCGTTCCCGGCTCCATCTGAAGCCAGAAGCCAGGCTCCGCGTCCAGCCGCTCGCCATCCGCGACGAACTCGAGTCGACCCTTGAGGAGGTGGACGATGGCGGCGCGGGACGCCTGATGCTCGCTCAGCCCCTCTCCGGCGGCGAAGCCGAAGACGGTGACCTCGGTCTGGCCGTCGCGGAGGATCACGCGCGACACGACGGCACCGGGCTGGATCTCGACCGTCGAAGTGATGTCCGGAATTACGAGGTGTGCCATCGGGATCTCCCTTGGTGTGCCGGCCACCGGTTCCGTCGCGGCCCAGGATCCTGCCGCAGGGCGTGGCCGACCAGCCGCTCCGCGGTCACGCCCCTTCACCGCCGACGGCATTCAGCGGGGCTCCGGAGAGGAAGCTCCGGATGTTGAGCGCCGTGACGTCGAGGATGCGGTCGATCGCCTCCCGGCTGTACCAGGCCATGTGCGGGGTGAGGATCACGTTCTCGTGCCGGGCCAGGGCGTGCCCGGTGAGCAGCTGCCGCATCCGTTCCTCGGTCTCGGGGACGTGGAACATCTGCCTCTCCTCCATGAGCAGCTCCTCGCCCTCGATGACGTCCAGCCCGGCACCTCCCAGGCGGCCCGTCTCGAGCGCCTCCAGCAGAGCGGCCGTGTCCACCAGGGCGCCGCGGGCGGTGTTGACGAGCAGGGCTCCGGGCCTCAGCATCGCCAGGCGGTCGCGGTCGATGAGGTGGTGCGTCTCCGGCCGGTAGGGGACGTGCAGGGTGATGACGTCGGAGCCGGTCAGCAGCTCGTCGAGCGAGACGTAGCGGAACCCCAGCACCTCGGCCAGCAGGGGGTGGGGGTGGGCGTCGTAGGCGAGCACGTCCATGCCGAAGGCCCGGCCGATGCGGATGACATGGAGGCCGATGTTGCCGGCCCCGACCACCCCCAGGGTCTTCGAGCGCAGGTCGGACCCCATCAGGTCGCGCAGCGAGAAGTCGCCGTGCGAGATCCGCCGGGTGACGACACCCAGGCGCCTGGAGAGGGCGAGGATGAGGCTGAAGGCGTGCTCGGCGACGGTGTTCTCACCGTAGGTGGGGACGTTGGAGACGGTGATGCCCAGCTCGCGGCACGCGCCGAGGTCGATGTGGTCGTAGCCGGTCGAGCGGGTGGCGACCAGCCGCACGCCGGCCATGCTCTCGAGGACGGTGCGGCTCACCTGCGAGCGGATGAAGACCGACACCACGGTCGCCTCACCCACCTGGTCGAGGGTCTGGTCGGAGAGCGGCGGTTCGACGAACCGGCACTCCACGCCGGGGAGGGCGGCGCGCAGCCGGCCCTCCTGGCCGGCCTCGGCTTCGAACACGACCACGCGAGCTCTCTCGTTCATGACTGTGAGCCAGGACCTCCCATCGCTGCGGACGTTGCACTCACCGTTGTCGGGCCGGTCGACACGGAGCCGCGCTCTCGTCCTGGGAACAGCCCGTGAGAAGATCGGTATTGTGAGGCATCGAGGATCAGACGTCGCACGCCACCGGTTGCGGTCGGGTACTCGATTCGCACCTCACGCGTCTCCTCGCTGATCTCCGTGACGCGTGCGTTCAGCCAGATGCCCGCCACATAGCATTGCACGGTGGGCGGCGGTGCGAGGCGGTGCCAGCCGTGGCCGTGCAGCTGTGCACTCACTCTGTCCTGCTCATTGAAGCTCATTGATGGCGTCACCTCCATGACGCGCCAGTCGGAGCAGCTTGCGGCCGAGAACTCACCGCCCGGTCCATCGCCGTGGGTCAGCTGGCGAGGCGGGTGACGCACAGGGTGGGTGTCACCAGCGGCTCGAGGGTCGTTCCGTCAGCGGGGAGCCCCAGCTCCTCGAGCGCCCCTTTGACGAGGCCGAGGTGCGCCGAGCAGATCACCGCCCGGTGCTCGGTGGCGAGGTCCAGGAAGGGGCAGCGGTGGAGCAGGATGCGCCGACCCTCTCGCCCGCCCGTCAGCTCCGGCTCGAAGCCCAACTGGTTGAGGAGCCCAACGACCCGGCGCTCCACCTCGCGACGGCGCGGGTGGTCGAGAGGTCGCGCCCGCTCAACGAGGGAGCGTCCCCAGTCCCGCCCAGCGGCCTCGGCCGCGCCGGCCGGACGGCGGAGAGCGTTCTCGATGATGGAGGCGAGGATTCCGGCGAGCAGATGGTAGCCATCGCTGCCCCCCGCTTCCGTCCGGCCGCTCCTCCGGTAGATGACCCGGGGGCGACCGCGCACGGTTCGCGGCTCGGACTCCCGGACGACGAGCTCCGCCTCGACCAGTATCTCGAGATGCTGGCGGGCGGTGGACGGATGGAGGCCCACCTCGTCGCCGGCGTCGGCGGCGCTGAGGCCGGCCGGGTGGGCCCCGATCACCTCGAGGAGGCGAAGCCGGCTCAGCTCGGCAAGCGCCTGGTGCGCGCGGGCGAGGTCATCCGGACGAGCTGAGTACCTCATGCGCCGATCATAGCGTAAAGTCTCGAATAGAAATGTCTAGAGCCACGGAAAATGACGGCCCCATGGTGCCCCCGCCGGTCGGGTGGTGAACAGCCTCGTGCGGTGATCGCGCGAGGCCTGGCTCAGGCCTGGATCAGAGCGTGCTCGATGGCCTGTGCCACCGCGCCCATCAGCTCGGAGCGGAGGCCGAGTTGAGCGGTGCGGATGTCGACCGCGTGGGCGGATGCCGAGAGGGCGTAGTGGTGAATCGACTCCCGGACGCCCTCCAGCAGCGGCTGACCGGCTGTGCCCAGCTCACCGCCGATGACGATCGCGGCAGGGTTGAGACAGTTGCAGAGCTCGGCGAGGACGTGGCCGAGGACGCGACCAGCCTCGGTGACGATCCGGGCGGCGACCGGGTTGACCGCGAGCGAGGTGAGCGGTCCGTCGGAGCCGGCCGACAGTCCCGGGAGGTGGAGCTCCTCGAGCTGGTGGCGCAGCGCGTCGATCGACACGACCGTCTCCAGGCAGCCGCGGTTGCCACAGCGGCAGAGCCCCTGGGCGTCGGGCAGCTGGATGTGGCCGATCTCGCCGGCGGCGCCGGTGGCGCCGCGGTAGACCTCACCGTTGAGCACCAACCCGGCGCCGAGGCCGTGCGACGCCTTCACATAGAGGAAGTCACGGCAGCCGCGGGCGGCGCCGAAGCGGCGCTCGCCATGAGCCCCCATCTCAGCGTCGTTGGCGACCCGCACCGGGCGGTCGAGGCGCCGCGAGAGCTCCTCTCTGACGTCGAAGTCGGACCAGGTGGGATGGTCGCCCAGCGGGCGGGTGTGCCCTGAGACCGGGTCGAGAGGGCAGGGGATGCCGGCCGCGACGCCGAGCACGTCAGCCATCGTCAGACCGTTCTGGGTGACCAGGGCCTCGGCGAGCCGGGCGGCCTCGCCGACGGCGGCCTCCGAGCGGTCGTCGACCGCGAAGCTCTCACGCTGCTCGGCCAGCAGCTCGCCGTCGGTGCGCGCGACGGCCACCCCGATGTGCGTATGTCCCAGGTCGATGCCGACGACAGCACCGCTCGGTGCCGCCGGCACGAGCAGTGAGGATGGCCGGCCGCGAGATCGGCTCAGGCCCCGCCCGTGATCGCGCTGCTCGACCACCAGGCCCCCCGGCAGGAGATCCTGCACCCCCTCGGCGACCGCGCTGCGGGATAGTCCTGTGAGCGTGCTCAAGTAGCTGCGCGTGACCCCGCCGGGGTGGCTCCTGATGATCTCCAGGAGCTGCTGCCGGGAGCGTTGCCGGCGTGCGGAGGGAGCCGAGGGCACGGTCAACCCCGTTTATGGCCTATGAATGGACGAAGTTATACACCACAAATCCCCCCGACTGGTCCTTTCAGGCCGTCGCATGCGATACTTGGTGCCCCTGCGCAAGGGGGGGAAGTTCCTCCTGCTCCGTGACGCACGGCCGCCCCTGGATGGGGGCGGCCGTTGCACGGGTCCGGCGTGGAGCGGCCCGGCGGGGAAGCCGGCCGGCCGATCTGTTGGCCTCTCGCCCGCGGGATTGGTCCGTTCAGCGGCGAGGATCGACCTCCAGCGCCGAGAGGGCGTGCTCACGAGGGCCGACATTCTCCGGTGAGCGGATCAGAACGATGCGATTGCGACACGTTTACGGCATCCGTGGCACTCGCGTCATCACCGTTCAGGAGCCGGCTGCTATTCAATTCGTCCCGAGGCGGGTCCTGACTCGCTCGCCGGCGGGCACGACCGACCTCGGAGCCAACTGACATGCCGCTGGGGGACCCCCGTCTGCTGCTGCGCCACCTCACCGCGCTCAGCCGTCGCTTCTTCATCCGCCTGCTCGTCCCCACCCTGGCGCTGACCGTCGCGGTCATGGCCGTGGTGGTGTACCTGGTCACCTCCAGCTCCGCGACCGCCCTCACCGACGCCACCAGCTCCCACGTGGAGGACCTGGCCCGCGCCGCCAGCGCCCGCCTCGATGCCTGGAACCAGCTCGTCCAGGCCGAGCTCTCCGGCTATGGCGCCGCCCTGGAGGCGAGCTCCACCCCGCTGAGCGGGACCAGCGCTGAGATGGGGCGGCTCTTCTTCGCCCGCAGCTCTGCCTTCAGCGAGATCGCCCTGGTCAACTCCCAGGGGCAGGTGGTCGCCTCCAGCGGCGGTCTCACTTCGGGGCTGTCGTTCACGGGGAGCAGCTGGCTGACCACGGCCGCGAAGGAGGCGATCATCACGCCGATCCAGGAGCAGGCCGGGCAGCTCGACTGGTACGCGGCCCAACCGGTCACCCTGGGAAGCCTCACCTTCACCGGGATCCTGGTGGGGGTGATCGAACCCGCCCAGTCGCTCGGGCCCGTGTTCCTCAGCGTCACCAACAGCACCTCGTCGTCGATCGTGCTGCAGGCGGTGGGGCCGGACCATCGGCTGATCTTCAGCTCCACTATGACCGCCCAGTCCGACGCGCAGATGATCCAGCAGGGTGCCCTGAGCCAGCGCGTCGACACCCCGGCGGTGGACTCGGCTCTCCAGGGAACCGGCAAGACCGGGACGGTGAGCTACGGGCAGGGGAAGTCGGACACCATCGCCGGCTACACCGAGGACCTCCCGCTGGGATGGGCGATCGTGGCCAGTGAGCCCTCCGACGTCGCCCTCGCCTCGGTGGCCAACCAGCAGGCCAACGCGACGTATGCGCTGATCGGGGGCGCCCTGGTGCTCGTGGTCCTCCTCCTGGTCATCTCGATGCGGCTCACTCGCCCGATCGGCCGGATGGCGGAGACGGCGCGCCGCATCGCGGGCGGTGATCTCTCGGCACGGGTGGATCGGGCGGGGACGGCGGAGGTGGCGACCCTCGCGGCCAGCTTCAACCTGATGGTCGAACGCCTTGGCGGGCTGATCACCCGGGTGCAGCTCACCAGCCTGGAGCTCGCGGAGTCGGCGGCCGGGCTGTCGGCCGCGTCGAGCGAGCTGGCGGCTACCACCGTCCAGCAGAGCTCGGCGGCGACCGAGACCTCGGCGAGCATGGAGGAGCTGGCCAGCGCCTCGACGCAGATCGCCGACACCGTCGACCAGGTGGCGGTCCAGGCCATGGAGACCCGGGAGAGCCTGGAGCAGGCTCAGCAGGACATCCGCGCCACCAGTGAGCGGACCCTGGCCCTGGCCAAGCGCGTGGAGGACATCTCGAAGATCCTCGTCCTCATCAACGAGATCGCCGACCAGTCCAGCCTGCTCGCCCTCAACGCGGCCATCGAGGCGGCCCGCGCCGGTGACGTCGGGCGCGGCTTCACTGTCGTCGCCGACGAGGTCCGCCGGCTCGCCGAGCGGACCAAGGGGCTGGCGGCCGACATCGCGGGCATCACCCAGGGGACCAGGGCGGAGACCAGCGCCACGGTGATGGCCATGGACAAGGGGGTGGCCGAGCTTCAGGGCGGCCTCCGGCTCATGGAGCAGGTGGCCGAGGCCAGCTCCCAGGTCCGGGTGGCCACCCGTCAGCAGCGCATCGCCTCCTCGCGGGTGGTGGACGCCATGGAGCAGGTGAGCGTGGCCAGCCGGCAGGTGTCCACCACCGCCCAGGAGATCGCCGTGGCGGCGGGCGGCCAGGCGACCATGGCCGCCGAGCTGCGCCGCGGGACGACCGTCTCCGTGGACGGAGCCGTTGGGGTGGACGGAGCGACCGCGGCGCCGGCCGAGCTCCCGCCCGTGGCGGTGACCTCCTCCGCGTAGCCGGAGGGGGAGGGAGCATCTGCAGCCGCAGGGGATCGGGGGACTCGGCGCCGCCGGAGGAGCAGCGCGGCACCGGCGGTGCTGACCAGCGCGATGCCGAGCCGGACCACCGGGTTGGTGGCCGTGACCCTGTAGCCGAACCAGTGGTGCTGGAGCGCCCGCAGCCGGGGACCTCGGCACTGACCGGAAGGGTCCGTGGGCAGTGACAGGAATGCGGATTCGGCGCCTTTGACCGGGTGATAATCGCGCCGTGAAGGTCCTGGTGGTCGAGGACGACGAGAAGACGGCGGAGACACTCCGCTGGGGCCTCGCCGAGGCGGGCATTCCCGCCGACGTCGTCCACAACGGCGGCGACGCCATCGCCCGGAGCCAGGAGATTGCCTACGACGTCGTGCTCCTGGACGTGATGCTTCCCGACGGACCCGACGGCTTCGCCGTATGCCAGCGCCTGCGCGACCTCCGGGTCCCCACTCGGGTGATGATGCTGACCGCCCGCTCGGGGGTCTCCGACCGGGTGTCCGGGCTCGACTCCGGGGCCGACGACTACCTCACCAAACCCTTCGCCTTCGCCGAGCTGCTGGCCAGGATCCGCGCCCTGGGGCGCCGCGACCCGGCACCCGGGACGGCGGCCGTCTCGGACCTGGTGATCGACGAGCTGGCCCGCACCGCGCGGGTCGGAGAGGCCCGGTTGCCGCTGACCCGCAAGGAGTTCGACCTGCTGGCGGTGCTGACGAGGCAGGCGGGGCGCGTGGTGTCCGCCGAGCGTCTGCTCGACAGCGGCTGGAGCTACGAGGGTGCGCCCAACGCCGGTCTGGTGGACGTCTACATGAGCCGGTTGCGGACCAAGCTCTCGCGGGCGGGGTCCTCGGTGCGCATCGTCAACGTGCGCGGGGTCGGCTACCGGCTGGAGGTGACGGATGGCTGACACCCTCCCGCGCCGCCGGGCGCGCGCATTCCTCCGGCACCCTCGGCCCGTGCGCCGGGGGGTCCAGGTGGCCGGAGCGCTCGTCCTCCTCCTCGGCGTGATCGGCGCGGCCACCGCCCTCGACCTGGTCATGCCGCCCGACAACACCTTCGGGGCGATCCCCCTCCTCTGTGTCGTGGTCGCCATCTGGCTGCTGCCCGCCTGGGCGGCGGGGCTGATCGCCGTCGCCAGCCTGGTCCAGCCCGCGGTGCTCGAGGCCATCGGCCAGTGGCCCCCCCTCGCCGCCGACTTCCAGTTCATCGCGGTGGCGGTGCTGACCGTCTTCGGGACCCTCACCGTCAATGCCCTGATCAGGGTGGCGGCGGAGCGGGAGTCGCTGATCGACAGCCTCACCCACTTCACCTCCGAGGCCGCCCACGAGCTCAACTCGCCGCTCAGCGCGATCCGGGTGACCGCCGAGGTCACCCTGCTCCAGCACCGCGACGTGGCGCGGTACGTGGCCAGCCTCGATCAGATCCGGGATCAGGCGATCCGGCTCAGCGTGCTGACCGAGGGGCTGCTGCTGCTGGCGCGCAAGGACGCCAGGGCTCTCTACGTGCGGCGCGTCCCCCTCTCCCTGGACGACGTGATGGAGGAGCTCTACGACCGCTGGCATGGCCCGGTGGAGCGGGCCCGGGTGACCCTCGAGGTGGAGCGGGACAGCGGCGCGGAGCTGTCGGGTGACCCGGTGCTGCTCGGTCGCCTCTTCGACAACCTGGTCGACAACGCCCTGCGCCATGCCAGGGGTCGCATCGCGGTCTCCACCCGCGTGGCGGGAGACACCTGCGTGGTCGGGGTCGAGGACGACGGCGGAGGCCTCCCCCCCGGGCACCGTCCGGCCAGTGTCGAGCAGCTCCGGCGAGAGGGTGGATTCCCCGCCCGCAGCGGCGGCACCGGTCTCGGGCTCTCCATCGCCACGGCCGTCGCTGAGGCGCACGGCGGCACCATCAGGCTGGAACATCCGATCGGCGGACTGCGAATCCTTGTCCGACTTCCCGTGACATCGAGTTAAGGGTCGCTCCAGGGTCGGCCGTCACCGTTGCGGTCATGCAGCAGCGCACTGGTGGTGGGAAACGCATGACGCGGCTCATCTCGACCTACCTCATGCTGCGGGAGGCGGCGCGCCGTCACCCGGAGCGCAGGCTCTCGCGGGGTCAGGAGGGGCAGGGGATGGTGGAGTACGGCCTCATCCTGGTGCTGATCGCCGTGGTGGTGGTCTTGGTCCTCTCCACCGTGGGATCGCGACTGAACAACGACTTCTCCAACGTCAGCAACGCCCTCGGTACCTGAGCACCGCCTCACCGGCGGTCGGACGGGGAGGTGGGGGGTCGTGATCTGGCAGAATCCAGGTCGCGTCCCCCTCACAGGCCAGTACGAGGTTCCAGATCGTGGCCGTCCTCGACCCGTGTGACAACTGCGGCCGCCCCACCCCCATCTACCGGTTGGCCGCGGTGATCCTCGATGGCGGGGTGGCCCGCATCTGCCCGCTCTGCGTCTCGACCGAGAAGGAGCGGATCGAGGTGCCCTACGCGCCCCGGCCCGACCAGGGGGCGATCCAGCCCAGCACGACCCGCGACGTCTGGTGAGCCCGGAACCCTTCTCCGCCCGCCTGGCCGCGCGCGGCCGCAAGGTCGGATCCCTCCTCTGCCTCGGACTCGACCCCACCGGGTGCGCGGACGCCTCCGAGGTGGAGCGCTTCTGCGCCGCGATGCTGGAGGCGGCGCTCCCCCACGTGGTCGCCGTCAAGCCGAACCTGGCCTTCTTCGAGCAGCACGGCGCGGCCGGGCTGGCGGTCCTGGAGCGGGTGCGGCGGATGGTGCCCGAGAGCCGCCTGCTCATCCTCGACGCCAAGCGCGGCGACATCGGCAGCACCGCGGAGGCTCAGGCCCGGGCCCTCTTCGACGTCTGGGGGGCGGACGCGGTCACCGTCAACCCGCTGCTGGGTCAGGACGCGGTGGCCCCCTTCCTGGCCCGTCCCGGGACGGCGGCCCTGATCCTGGCGCGCACCAGCAACCCCGGCGCAGCCGATTTCCTGGAGGCTCCCCTCCAGGACGGCCGTCCCCTCTACCGGCACATCGTGGAGCGTGCCCTCACCTGGTCGGGCGCGGCCGAGATCGGCTTCGTGGTCGGGGCCACCGCCGCCCCCGCCGTCGCCGAGGTCAGGCGGCTCGCCCCGTCCGTCCCGCTGCTCCTTCCCGGGGTCGGAGCCCAGGGCGGGGACCTGGAGGCCGCGGTGAGCGCGGGCCTCGACGCCGCCGGTGGCGGGGTGGTGGTGCCCGTATCGCGGGGGATCACCGGCGCGGCGGACCCGCGCGCGGCGGCGGCCGATCTCTGCCGCCGGATCGAGGTGGTGCGGGCCGGGGCGCCGCGGCGGTGAGCGCGCGGGCCGTCATCGAGCTCTCCGGCCACATCATCGACAGCATGCTGCTGCCCCGGGTCATGGACAGCGTCATGGACATGGGGGCGACCTTCCACGTCGAGGAGTTCCGGGTCGGCACCCGGCTCGACGAGCCGTCGTTCGCCCGGCTGACCATCGAGGCGGACAACGAGGAGCGGCTGGCGGCGGTGGTCGCCGCCTGCCAGCAGCATGGCGCCGCCGTGGTCGGCGCCGAGAACGCCACCACCGAGCCCGCCCCCTCCGACGGGGTGTTCCCCGACACCTTCTACACCACCACCAGCCAGCCCACCTCGGTCCGGGTCGCCGGCGGGTGGGTGGTGGTGGAGGACATCGAGATGGACTGCGGGGTGGTGATCGCGAACGGCGCGGCCCGGGCGGTCCCGGTCAGCGACGTCCGTGCCGGCGAGGCGGTGGTGGTGGGCCGGGCCGGGGTCCGCATCGTCCCGGTGGAGCGGGGTCGGGGCAAGGAGGTCTTCGGCTTCACCACCAGCTCGCTCTCTCCCGAGAAGCCCAAGCACCAGGTGATCCGCGAGCTCGCCGGCACCATGCGGGAGGTTCGAGCCAGAGATGGCCGGATCTGTTTCGTGGGGGGGCCGGCGATCATCCACACCGGTGGGGGTCCCCACCTCGCCCGCCTGATCACCGCCGGCTACGTGCAGGTGCTCTTCGCCGGCAACGGGCTGGCCGCCTACGACATCGAGTCCCAGTTCTTCGGCACCTCGCTCGGGCTGGGTCTGGAGAAGGGCCTGCCCATCGAGTCGGGCCACGAGCTGCACATGCGCACGGTCAACCGCATCCGCGCGGCCGGGGGCATCCGGGCCGCGGTCGAGTCGGGGATCCTCCGCCGCGGGGTGATGTACGAATGCGTCCGCAACGGGGTCGAGTACGTGCTCGCCGGGTCGATCCGCGACGACGGCCCGCTCCCCGACGTGGTCACCGACATGCTGGAGGCCCGGCGGCGGATGCGCACCGCGCTGGCCGGCGTCGACCTCTGCATCATGTGCGCCTCCATGCTCCACGCTATCGCCACCGGCAACCTGCTGCCGGCGGCGACCCGGACGGTGTGCGTCGACATCAACCCGGCGGTGGTCGCCAAGCTGGCCGACCGCGGCTCCTCCCAGACCCTTGGGCTGGTCACCGATGTGGAGTCGTTCCTGCGCGAGCTGGGGGAGGCGCTGGCCGCGGAGCCCGGATGAGCGTCCTGCTGGTCTCCACCGGGCCCGAGTCGCAGCACTCGGCGGCCGGCCACCCGGAGCGGCCCGACCGGGTGGCGGCGATCCTCGAGCGCATCGGCGCCGAGGCCGACCTCGCGGCCATCCCCCGGATCGCTCCCGGCGTTGCCGAGGAGGCGGCCGTCGAGCTGGTCCACACCCCGGCCCACGTGGCCGCGGTGCGGGCGATGGCGGCGCGGGGAGGGGGGTGGTTCGACGGTGACACCTACTGCGCGCCCGGCTCCCGCGAGGCCGCGCTCCGCTCGGTGGGCGCGGCGCTGGCGGCGGTCGACGCCGTCTGCGAAGGGCGCTCCGACCACGCCTTCTCGATCAGCCGGCCCCCGGGGCACCACGCCACCGCGGCGAGGGCGATGGGCTTCTGCATCTTCAACAACCTGGCCATCGCCGCCCGTCAGGCCCAGCGGCGAGGCCGGGAGCGGATCGCCATCGTGGACATCGACGTCCATCACGGCAACGGCACCGAGGCGATCTTCTGGGATGACCCCTCGGTCCTCTACACCTCGCTCCACGAGTGGCCGCTCTACCCGGGGACCGGGGCGTCCACCGACCGCGGTGGCGACGGAGCGCCGGGGCTCACCCTCAACGTGCCACTCCCATCCGGCACCACCGGGGAGGCCTGGCTGTCCCACTTCGACGCCGCCGTGCTGCCCGCGGTGGTCGCCTTCCACCCCGACCTGGTGCTGGTGAGCGCCGGCTACGACGCCCACAGCGCCGATCCCCTGGCCACCCTGGAGCTGAGCTCGGACACCTACGGCGCCATCGCAGGCCGCCTCCGCGATCTCTGCGCCGGCTTCGGGACCGGCTCGGTGTGGGTGCTGGAGGGCGGCTACGACCTCGACGCGCTGGGGGAGTCGGTGGCGGCCACCCTGCGCGGGCTGGCCCCGCCGGGGCGGGCGTGACCGGGTCGTCGCCGGGTGCGCTGGTGGGCGGGCTCGACCGGCTCCCGGCGGCCGTCGAACCGGCGATAACCCGCGGGGGGACACCCCGTTAACCTTGACGAGATGCGATCCCTCCCATCCCGGGCCGCCGGCGCCCTGGCGGTCGTGGCCGCCGTCACCCTGAGCGGCTGCAGCCTCTTCTCGTCGGGTTCGGCGACCCCCACCGGGGTGGCCACCCAGCCACCTGGGAACGGGCAGGCCGGCACCCTCTCCCCGTCGGCGACCCCCACGGGGTCGGGAGCGGCCCAGACCAGCGGCGAGCGCACGGTGCTGGTCCAGGACGGGCTGCGCATCCACAGTTCGGCCTCGCTCTCGGCCTCGGTGCTGGGCACGGCCGCCTGGGGGGTGACCCTCACCGTGCTCGGCTACGACGCGAGCGGGGGGCCCTGGCCGGACTCCACGTCGCCCGGGGGCTGGTACCACGTCGAGGGGACGACGATCACCGGCTGGATCATCGCCGACCCGACCTACACCGCATCCGGCGTGCTTAGCTCGATCTCCTTCCAGGACAAGCAGATCGACGGGATCCTCTTCCCCATCGACTGGACCTATGCCGACGATCAGGGGGAGATCGTCTTCCAACCCCAGACCGGGACCCAGCTGCCCACCCTGGTGATCCGGACCGCGGCCAACCTGGGCGCTCTGGGGGCGACCGGGTTGACCGGGTACAACGCGGTCTCGAGCAACGCCGAGGTGGTGGCGTGCGGCTACACCGGGACCCTGGTCCAGTACGCGGCCAGCCCCAGCGCGACCCCCGAGCCGACCATGGACGCGGGGGGCGCCCAGGTGACCCGGCTCGCCGACTTCGCCCAGTTCCGGGCGACCCTCTCCTCCAGCTTCGCCCTCGACATCGAGATCAACTACTCGACCTCCGCCGAGTACACCGTCTTCGAGAACGTCCTCAACAGCATCCGGTACCCGTTCCCCGATTGCGAGGCCGGCACCGGGTCGCCGAGCCCGAGCCCCGGCTGAGCCGGCCGGGATGCGGACGACCCTCCTCGAGGTCGACCTGAGCCGCAGCGCGGTGGCCGACATCACCGACGAGGCGGAGCGATTCGTCCGCGGAGCGGGAGACGGCCTGCTGAGCGTCTTCGCACCCCACGCCACCGCCGGGGTGGCGCTGCTGGAGATCGGCAGCGGCTCCGAGCCGGACCTGGTGGCGGCGCTGGAGCGGCTGCTCCCGCGCGACGACCGCTACCGCCATCGACACGGGAGCCCCGGGCACGGCGCCGACCACCTGCTCCCCGCCCTGCTGTCGCCGTCGCTCACGGTGCCGGTGGAGGCCGGCCGGATGCTGCTCGGCACGTGGCAGCGGGTGGTGCTGGTCAGCCTCAACCGCGACAATCCACGCCGGCGGGTGCGCCTCTCGTTCCTCGAGGGCTGAGGCGTTCCGGAGCGGCCCCGCCGCCCCGACGATCTCAGTCGAGGACCAGTCCGTGGGTGGTGAGCCAGGCCACGCTCAGGGTCATGAACACCCCGCTCATCGCCACCAGACCGACGTACCCGACCCCGATCAGCACCCGGGTGCGGGCGGGCAGAGGCGGCGCCTCCGCACCCCGCCGGGCCGCCTGGAACCGTCCCCACACCGAATAGGCGCCGATCACGAGGACGATGATCAGGATCGGGTTGCCCGGGGTGTAGCCGAGCCCCTCGCTGAGCACCAGGGCCCCGACGATGACCAGCCCGGCGAGGTTGAACCACTTGCTGATCGCGCTGGTGACCCGGCCGCCGTCCAGGGGCAGGATCGGGATCAGGTTGAAGAGGGTGATGAAGAAGCCGAAGTAGGCGAGCGAGAAGGCGAACTGCACCCCCGAGGTGGCCGCGGGCTGGGCGCGAGCCCAGAGGTACAACGCGAGGGTGGCCACGAAGCCGGAGATGGGCCCGGCGATGGCGATGATCGCCTCGCGCCGGCGGTCGCTGGTGAGCCCCTTTCCGGCGGCCGTGAAGGCACCCAGGAAGGGGACGAAGACCGGCGCCGACATCGGCACGCCCATCACCCGTGAGGTGAGGAAGTGCCCCATCTCGTGGACGAAGATGAGCAGCACCAGCCCGACCGCGAACGCCCAGCCGAACACCAGCGAGTAGGCGACGACCGCGATCACCATGGTGAGGGCGGTGAAGCCGAACTTCCCGAAGTAGCCCAGCTTGGCGATCGCCGCCAGCGCGGTCAGCAGCCCGCCCACGAAGCCGCCGCGGCGGGTGGCCGCGTTGCGCTGGGGAGGGGCCTGCTGCCAGCTGCCCCAGCCGGCGGGAACGTACGCTGCGCCGGGGGGCGGCTGGGCCGTGCCCGGCGGGGGGTACTGGGTGCCCGGTGGAGGGTACTGGGTGCCCGGCGGGGGGTACACGGTCCCCGGCGGGGGGTACACGGTCCCCGGCGGGGGGTAAGCGGTGCCCGGGTGGACGGGAGCCTGCCCAGTCGGAGGCGGGTGGGGAGCCCCCGGGGGCGGGTAGGCGGTCCACGCCCAGGGTGCGTAGGGGTCGGCCGGTGGGGGAGGGGACTGCCCAGCGTCCCGCACCGGGGGCTGGTCGTGCCCTTCGGGCGCTGCAGGCATCCCGCCGATCATCGCACGGGCCACGGCCCGGTCCTCGTGAGGAGCTTGTGCAGCGCAAACTCGACGCCGCCCTGTATCGTCCCGCAGTCATGAACGACACCACCCTGCACGGCTCCCGGGTCGCCATCGTCGGCGCCGGGGTGATCGCCGAGGCGATGCTCTCCGGACTGCTGGGGCGCGGCCTCGTCGAAGCCTCGGCGGTGGTCTGCAGCCATCCGCGCGAGGAGCGGCGCCGGGAGCTCAGCGAGCGCCACGGCGTCACCGCGGTGGCCGCCAACGCGGAGGCGGCCGCGGGCGCCGACATCATCCTGCTGGCCGTGAAACCCCAGATGCTCAAGGCGGTGATGCCCGAGCTGAAGCCGCAGATGCGGTCCGGGCAACTGGTCATCAGCGTCATCGCCGGCGCCGGCACCCACGCCCTGGCCGAGGGGCTGGACCATCCCGCCCTGGTCCGCTGCATGCCCAACACCCCGGCCCAGATCGGGCAGGGGGTGACCGTGTGGTTCGCAACCCCGCCGGTCGACGCCACCGGCCGGGCTCAGACCCGGACCATCCTCTCCGCCCTCGGCCGCGAGTTCGAGGTCCACGACGAGCGCCAGGTGGCGATGGCCACCGCGGTGAGCGGGAGCGGGCCCACCTACATCTTCCTTTTCATCGAGGCCCTGACCGACGCCGCCGTCCACCTCGGCTTCCCCCGCCACGTGGCGCGGGAGCTGGTCCTGGACACCATGCAGGGCTCGGCCGCCTTCGCCCTGGCCAGCGGGCGTCACGTCGCCGAGCTCCGGGACATGGTCACCTCACCGGGGGGGACCTCCGCCGCGGCCATGTACGAGCTCGAGCGGGGGCGCCTGCGCACTGTGGTCAGCGACGCCGTCTGGGCGGCCTTCGAGCGCACCCTCGGCATCGAGGCCGCCCTGGAGGGCCGTCCCCCCGACCCGTCGATCCGCCCACGCTGAGGCTCGCGCCGGCGAGGTTCGGGCGCTGAACGGCGCCACCGGGCCGCCTCCGAGGTGGCGGCCTGGTGAAGGTGCAGTCACGTCGATCGGGGCGTTGGGCGCGCTGGTGTAGTCTCCCGAGTGGACGAGGCACCTCGGACGGTGCCGCCACAGCCTCGATAGGACACAGCTTCGATAGGAGGGGGGCCCGGGTGTCGCTCATCAGCAGCCGCCGGCTCCCGGCGCTCAGGGGGCCGCGACCTCGCCAGGTCCGGATGGTCATGGCATGCCTGGCCCTGGCCGGCGTGGCAGCCGGCATCTGGGCGCTGGTCATCGGCCGCGACACCCCGGAGATGCTGCTCCTGCTCGCGCTGGGCGGCAGCGTTGCCGGCATCGGCGCCGCCTACCTCTCGGAGCGGAACCACCGCCGCCATCTCCAGCACCTGGCAGAGTCGCGGGACCTGCTCCAGCAGACCGTGCGCTCGCCGCTCTCCGTGGCGGCGTTGCTCGGGCGGCTCTGCCAGATCTTCGAGGCGGGCTTCGCCGAGGTCGTGGTGCTCCCCGACTCCGCTGCGGGCAGCGCGCTGGTGGTGCGGGTGCGCGAGGGCAGGACCACCGAGACCTCGGAGCCGCTCGACAGCGACCTGCTGGGGGACGTCTACTCGGTGATCGTCCCCTCCAACCTCAGCCTCATCCTCCACGGCGGCGGGGCCGAGCCCGGCACCACCATCCTGGCCCGGCGCGGCCTGCGCGACGGGGTCATGGCGGCGCTCGCGGTGGAGGGGCGCATCCTCGGCAGCGTCCTGGTGGGCCGGCGGCGCGGTGCGCCCCGCGATTTCGACGACGAGGACCGCCGCCTGCTGGAGGCGCTCGCACCCCAGGTGGGCGTCACCGTGGAGAAGGTCCAGCTCGATGAGCGGATCAATCATCAGGCCTTCCATGACTCCCTCACCGGGCTGGCCAACCGGACCCTCTTCGCGGATCGGGTCGTCCACGCCCTGGATCGCCGGGTGGGGCCGGGCCGGCTCCGTGCCGCGATCCTCTTCATCGACCTGGACGACTTCAAGGTCGTCAACGACAGCCTCGGGCACCCGACTGGCGACCTCCTCCTCCAGGCGGTGACGGAGCGCCTGCTCGGGGTGGTGCGTCCCTTCGACACCGTGGCGCGCCTCGGCGGTGACGAGTTCGCCGTCCTCATCGAGGACCTGGCCGGCCCGGAGGAGGCGGTGCTGGTCGCGGAGCGGTTCCTGGAGGGGCTGGCGGCCAGCTTCGACCTCGAGGGGACCGCCGTCAGCATCGGTGCCAGCGTCGGCATCGCCGTGGCGGGTGCCGTCGCGACCACCTGTGACGATCTGCTCCGCGAGGCGGACGTGGCCATGTACCGGGCCAAGGAGCGGGGCAAGGCGACGGTCGAGACCTTCGACGCCAGCATGCAGCGCTCCCTGGAGCGTGACCTCCAGCTGAGGAACGACTTCGAGAAGGCGGTCGCCGCCGGGGAGCTCCACGTCGAGTACCAGCCGGTGGTCGCGGTCGACAGCGGGCGGGTGGTCGGGGTCGAGGCGCTGGCACGCTGGGAGAGCGCGGGACGCGGCCGGGTGGGGCCCCGCGAGTTCATCCCGGTCGCCGAGGCGAGCGGCCTGATTCACGAGGTCGGTCAATGGGTGCTCCGGACCGCCTGCGCGCAGACGGTGGCCTGGATGGCCGGCTTGCCGGAACGCGATCTCATGGTCGGGGTGAATGTGTCGCCCCGGGAGCTGCTCCATCCCGGCTACGCGCACGAGGTCGGCACCATCCTGCGCGAGACCGGGCTCACCCCCGCCCTGCTCACATTGGAGATCACCGAAAGCCTCCTGATGGAGGGCGCGGCGATCACGTTGGAGCGGCTCCAGGCCCTCAAGGAGCTCGGCGTGACCCTGGCGATCGACGACTTCGGCACCGGGTACTCGTCGCTCGGCGACCTGAGGTCGCTCCCCGTGGATGCCCTCAAGATCCCCAAGGAATTCGTGGACAACATCGCCACCGACGAGCGGGAGCGCGCCTTCCTCGCCGGCATCGTCGGTCTGGGCCGGACCCTCGACCTTCGCCTGGTGGCCGTCGGAGTGGAGCGGGAGGAGCAGCTCCACGAGCTGCGCGAGATGCGCTGCGACCTCGCCCAGGGCTTTCACCTCGCTGCGCCGCTGGACGCCGCCGGGGTGGGGGAGATGCTCGCCCGCGAGGCGGGCGCCGGGCCGCTCGACCTCTCCCGCCGGGTCTGGAAGGCGGCCCAGGGGCGGGCGCCCCAGGCCGACACCGCGCGCCTGCCGCGCAGCGCCTGACCAGCGGGCGCGGATCACCCCGCAGGTATCACTCCAGTCACGCCGCCTGAATCGCTCCACCCGATCGCCGGGCGGGGAGACCCTCGCACTGTGTCACAGAGGGTTAAGGACACGAGCGTCCATAACCCTCCACGCGGGGATGGCGGGGCACCCGACGGTGTCAGCGCCCTTGTGACCCGGTGCCGGTCAACCTCCTGTGGCTTCCGCGGCAACCCGCGTGGCGGCTTGATCCGGGGGACCCGTGCGGGTCAACCTCCTCCCGTGGCTTCAGCGGCAATCCGCGTGGCGGGGTGGCCTCCGGGGAGATCCGGGTCCTCGGGAAGGGACGCCAGGATCGCCTGGGCGAGCGCCCGGGCGGACGTCGGGGTCAGCTCGACGGCGAGCCGCGCCGACGGCCCCCGCGCCGGGTTGATGAAGTCGACGTTCAGGGTGTGCTCGGCGGGGGCGTGCTGGGGATGGTCGAAGTAGACGGTCGCCTCGGTCACCGGAAACCAGGCGGCGACACCCTTGCCGCTTCCCTGCAGGGCCACGGTCTCGGTCTGGTAGGTGCACATGGTGGGCCCTCTGCGCTGGCGATCAGGAGTTGAGGTAGCGGCCGTAGAACTCGGAGATCCGGGCCCACCCCTCGAGGGCGGCCTCGACCCGGTAGCTGGGACGGTCGACGCAGAAGAAGGCGTGGCCGGCACCCTCATAGGAATGGAACTCGTGGGGCTTGCCCAGCCGGGTCAGCTCCGCGTCCAGCTCCGCGACATGGTCCGGCGAGGGGAAGTGATCGTCGGCGCCGAACAGGCCGAGCAGCGGGCAGGAGAGCTTCGGGGCGAGGCCGAGCAGGGGCACGAAGCTCATCGGATACTGGGGTGGCGGGCTGCCGACCACGCCCGCGCCGTAGCAGTCGACGGCCGCCTCGAACGGCAGGCTGCAGGCGGCCAGGAAGGACTGGCGTCCTCCCGAGCAGTACCCGACCACCCCGAGCTTCTGGTTGGACGAGGGGAGGGAGCGGAGGTGACGGGCGGCGGCATCGACGTCCCCGACGAGCTGGTCGTCGGGCACCCCGCCGGCGGCACGGGTGGCCGCCGCCGCGTCCTCGGGGCTGGCCCCCTTGCCGGCGCGGAAGTGGAGATTGGGACAGATCGCGAGGTAGCCGGAGGCGGCGAACCTCCGGGTCACCTCCTTGCTCCAGCGGTCCCAGCCGGGCGCGTGATGGATCACCACCACGCCGCCGAACAGCCCCTCACCGAGCGGTTGGGCGAGGTAGGCGTCGATCTCGTCGCCCCCGTGCCCGGTGATCCGGATCGTCTCCGCTGTCAGCGCGTCCGCGACGTGTGGCATGGCCCTTCTCCCGCAGGATCCCCGGTGATTGCGAGCACCAATGTCGCACAGACGGCCCGGCCGGCGCGACCTGCCAGGTGACCGCTCAAGGTCGAGCTCTTCGGGCGGGCGGGGCTGGGCGCCGCCGCGTCGTGCGTCGGGTCCTCAGCGGATCGCTCGGAGGGGTGCCGGACGCGGCCGCCTCGTGGGCGGGGTCGCTCGCGGGCGCTCAGAAGAGGGCCGAGGCCAGCTCGCCGCGGAGCGCCTCCACGCCGGGGTCGCTGGTGCGCCGCGCCTCGATGGCGCCGACGACCACGCGGCGCAGCTGCGAACGCCCCGGCCCGTCGCTGCTCCTGATGGCGGCGATCATCCGGCGCAGCCCCGCCGTGGTCTCGCCGTCGCGGACCAGGGTGGCCAGCTCGGGGTGGCCGTTGCGACAGATCTCGATGCGGGCTCGCAGGCCGTCGCACACCGGGTCGTCCCGGGCGGGGGCGAGCACCTCGTCGGCCTCCTCGAGCCTTCCGGCCTCGAAGAGCAGGCCGCCGAGCGCCCGGCGCGGGGCCGGGTCCTCCGGGGCGGCGAGGATGGCGGCGCGCAATCCCGCCTCGTCGGTGGGCAGCGGTGGCGGACCCGCCACCGGCGCCAGCATGGCAAGGAAGCGATCGACCTGGGCGCGCGGCTGGAGGCCGACGAACTCGGCGACCAGGTCCCCGTCCCGGAAACCCTTCACCGCGGGGATGCCCTGAATCCCGAAGCGGGCGGTGGTGGCCGGGTTGGCGTCGACGTCCAGCTTGGCGAGGGTCACCCCACCGTGGCGGGCCACGGCGTCCTCGAGGATCGGGCCGAGGGTCCGGCAGGGAGCGCACCAGGCCGCCCAGAAGTCGACGACCACCGGGCGCGAGCGGGAGCCGGCGACGACGGCGGTGTCGAAGCTTGCGTCGGTGACGTCGAGGATGGGGGAGGAGATGACCATGGGCTTGATTCTGCCTGAGGGGAGACCGCCGGCAGCGCCCGACCCCGGTCGCCCGGGGAGCGCGGGGCCGCCGCCGCATCCCTCGTGGGGATGGGTACCCTTTGCACTTGCAGATGAAACAGGAGCCGTCCTCGCCCTCCCGTGAAAGGGACCGCCTGGCCCGGCGCGCGATCCTGGCGCTCGGTTCCGCGCTGCACGGGGGCACGCTGGCGATTCGCGAGGGCGGTGGCACCCACGTGCTCGGCCACGGCGTAGAGGCGGTCCACATGACCATCCATGACCCGGGGACGTGGGGCATGGTGGCCACCGGGGGCGGCAACGGGCTGGGCGTCGCGTATATGCGCGGGTACTGGGAAACCCCGGACCTGACCGGGCTGCTCCGCCTGCTGGCCCGCAACCTCGACCGGATCAACCGGGTCACGGCTCCCCTCGACCGAGCCCGCCAGGTCGCGGGACTGCTCCGCTCGCGCCGTCCCACCCGTGGCGCCGATCGGCGCAACATCCACGCTCACTACGACCTCGGCAACAGCTTCTTCGAGCTCTTCCTCGACCCCACCATGGCCTACTCGTGCGCCATCTTCGAGCCCGGGGACGACGACCTGGAGGCCGCCTCGCGCCGCAAGTTCGACCGCGTGTGCGACCGGCTGCGGCTGACCGCCGACGATCATTTGCTGGAGATCGGCACCGGCTGGGGCGGGCTCGCAATCCACGCCGCAGAGCGGTACGGCTGCCGGGTCACGACGACCACCATCTCACGCGAGCAGTGCGACTTCTCGCGGGCTCGCGTCGCCGCCGCCGGCCTGGCCGACCGGGTGACCGTGCTCGACCAGAACTACCGGGACCTCACCGGCATCTACTCGAAGCTGGTGTCGGTGGAGATGATCGAGGCTGTCGACTGGCGCCTGTACGACGAGTTCTTCCGCTGCTGTGAGCGCCTGCTCGCGCCCGACGGGCTGGCGGTGCTGCAGGCGATCGTGATCGAGGACCGGGCCTGGTCGGCGGCGCGCTGGCGGGAGGACTTCATCAAGCGCTACATCTTCCCGGGCGGCTTCATGCCCTCGGTGCGGTCGCTGGTCGACGCCGCCAACCGGGCCAGCGGGCTGCGCCTCGTGGAGCTCGACGACATCGGCGCCAACTACCCGATCACGCTCCGCCACTGGCGAGAGGCGCTCGACGCCCACCGCGACCGCGCCCTCGCGCTCGGCTTCGACGAGCAGTTCCTGCGCATGTGGCGCTTCTATTTCGCGTACTGCGAGGCGGGATTCCTGGAGCGGCGGATCAGCGACGTGCAGCTGACCTTCGCGGGTCGTGCCTGGCGGCGGATGCCGGCGCGACGCGAGCCGTCCGCCGAGGTCAGGGCTGCGCCGCTGGCGGCCGTCGCCGGGCGAGGGCACGCCTGACCGCCAGCGTCCCGGTGACCCCGATCCCGAGGACGGACCTGAGATGGGCCCGCGCGCCGCTGAGATGGTGGGCGATCTCCTCGAGGGCGGCGTCGGGCGTCTCCGGGTTGCCGATCAGGGCGAGCGCCACCCGGGAGCTCCGATCGCGGGCCAGCCTGCTGAGCAGGGCGGCGGGCGTCGCCGTGCCGGCGGCCACCCCGGTGCGCACGGCTGGCGACCAGTCTCGCGCCAGACGGCTGCGGAGGTGAGGCGGGGTGGAGTCGTTGGCGGCGACAGCCCGTCGCACCCGGCTCCGCCAGTCGCGGCCGAGGCGTTCGAGAAGCTCCGGGGGTGTGCTTGGGTTGAGCGCGGCCTGCTCCCGAACCCGGGCGTCCCAATCGCCGGCGAGCCGAGCCAGCAGGGCCTCCGGCGCGGCCGCGTTCGACGCGGCCGCGGCGCGGACCTCGCGTGCCGGGTCGCGCGCCAGGCGTTCGAGCGCCTCGGGAGGGCCGGTGGCGGCACGGGTCGCGCGGTGTCGGATCTCCCGCTGCCGGTCGGCGGCGGCCACGCGCGGTGGGGCGGTCGGGGGAGCTGGGGCGGTCGAGATGGGGGCGACGGCGGCGGCGTCGGTGGTGGAGGCGGGCGCGCCGCGGGCGACCTCGGTGGGCGTCACCGTCAGCGAGGGTCCTCGGGCGGTCCGTGCCGGGACGGGCTCTCCCGCTGCATCGACCGCAGCGGGCGCCGCGTCAGCCGGGACCGGGGAGGCCTGCGCAACTGTCCGGTTGGCCGCCAGGCGTCGCTGCACCTGCTGCGAGCGATCCTTTTGGAGCAAACCGAGGACTTCGGGCGGCGTCGAGGGGTTGGCGGCTACCTGAGCGCGCACCCGGGCGCTGCGGTCGCTGGCAAGCTCGGCGAGCAGTGGGGGAGGGCAGGCGGGGTTGGCGGCGACCCGGCTGCGCACGGCAATGTCGGCGTGAGCGGCGAGGCGCTCCAACCCCGGTGCTGCCGTGGTGGGGCTGGACGCCGCCGCGAGGTCCGGATCGGGAACGGCGTCCGTGGTGGGCTGGTGCGGGCGGCGGGTCGGCATGGGCCGATGGTGGCACGGGGTTACTTGCAGTGCCGTTCGGGCGAGGCTACCGGGCACGCAGTGCACCATGGTGAGCGTGGAGTGACGGCATTGGTGGTTTGGGCGCCGTACCATGCAGAACCGTGGAAGTTCCCGACCGCGCCACCCGGATTGCTGCCACGGACCCGATCCGGACCGAGCGGCTGTCGCTGGTCGTGATGGACGAGGCGGCGCTCGAGGCGCTGGCGAGGAAGGACAGACGGGAGGCGTCCGAGCTGCTGGGAGCGAACCTGCCCTCCGACTTCCCGGCGGCGGACGGCTCCGACGACTTCTACCTCCAGTTGCAGCGGGAGAAGCTTCGGGCCTACTCCGCCCAGCGCGAATGGTGTGCGCGGCTGATGGTCCGGCTGGCGGACCGAGTCGCCGTGGGGACCTGCGGTTTCCACGGGCCTCCCCGGGCGCTGGGCCGCGCCGAGATCGGCTACACGGTCTTCCCGGCGCAGCGCGGCCAGGGTCTCGCCACCGAGGCCGCGGCCGCCCTGGTCGCCTGGGCATGGGAGCAGGGGGAGCGGACCGTCGTCGCCGCGGTTCCGCCCGCCAACCTGGCGTCGCTGGGGGTCGTCCGCAAGGTGGGATTCGTCCAGACGGGGCGTCGCATCGATCCCGTCTTCGCCGCCTTCGGCGAGGAGCTGGTCTTCGAGATCACCCGGCCTGGGGTCTGATGGGGGAGAGGGGCTGGCGGCACGGGGTGTGCATCTTGATGCGCTGTCTTGCGCATCTTGATGTATCCTGACCCGCATGCGCACCACGGTGGATCTCGATGACGATGTGGTCGCGGCGATCGACCAGATGCGCCGCGGGGGCTCGGTCGGTCTCAGTCAGGTCGTCAACCAGCTGATCCGCGCCGGGCTGCTCCAGACCCCGCGGGTCCGTCGCTTCCGGCAGCGTTCCGCGCCCCTCGGCCTCCGGGTCGACGCCTCCAACGTCGCCGAGGCCCTCGAGACCCTGGATGGGGCGGGCGGTCGCTGATGCTGATCGACGCCAGCGTGCTGCTGTACGCCGTCGACTCGACGAGCCCCTCCCATGAACGGGTGGCCACCTGGCTGGAGGGGATGCTGAACGGGCCCCGCCGGGTCGGCTTCGCATGGCCCAGCGTCACCGCATTCCTCCGGATCGTGACCCATCCGAGGGCCCTGGACCGACCTCTCACCGCCGAGCAGGCGTGGGGGTACGCCCAGGAGTGGCTGACCTGCGACAACGCCTGGATACCCCAGCCGACGGCAAACCACGCGGCCGTGCTTGGCGGCCTGATCACCTCCGCGGGCCTCCGGGGCAACCTGATCGCCGACGCCCACCTGGCGGCTCTGGCCATCGAGCACGGCCTCCAGGTCTGCTCGGCGGATTCCGACTTCGCACGCTTCACCCAGGTCACCTGGGTCAACGTGCTGGCTCAATGAGCCCGGTCGCGACCCCGATCCACACCCCGCGGCTCTCCCTCGTGCCGCTGCTCGAGGCGACGCTCGCCGCGCTCGTGGCCGGGGATCGCCGGGAGGCGTCCCGGCTCCAGGGCGTGGAGCTGCCGGCCGGGTTCCTCGCCCCGGACGGCTCGGACGCCTTCTTCCTGCGCGTGCAGCTGGAGCGGGTCCGGGCCGACCCCGACCACCGAGACTGGTGCGGCCGGCTCATGATCCGGCGTTCCGACGGCGCCGTGGTCGGGCGCTGCGGTTTCCACGGGCCCCCGTGGGCCGTCGGCCGCACGGAGATCGGCTACACGGTCCTGCCTGCGTACCGCGGCCAGGGGCTCGCCACCGAGGCGGCCGCCGCCCTGGTGGCATGGGCGTGGGAGCAGGGGGAGAGGACCGTGTTCGCCACGGTGGCTCCCGCGAACCTGGCCTCGCTGGCGGTGGTTCGCAAGCTGGGGTTCGTGGAGACGGGGTCACAGATCGACGACATCGACGGTCTGGAGCTCGTCTTCGAGCTCGCGCGCGGCGCCCGGGCCGGGAGCTGAGCCGAGGTCGGGGTGCGCGGCCAAACCGAACGGCCGGAGCCGGCACTCATCCGCGGGCGGCCCCGAGCCGAACCCTGGGGTCGACCACTCCGTAGAGCAGATCGACGATCAGGTTGGCGGCCACCACGACGGCGGAGATGAAGAGGGCGATGCCCTGGATGGTCGGCAGGTCCTCGCTTCGCACCGCGGTGATCAGTTGCAGACCGAGGCCGGGAAGGCCGAAGACGACCTCGACCACGACCGCCCCGGCGAGCACCGCGCCGAGATCGATCCCGAACTGCGTCATCAGCGGGGTCATCGCGGCTCGCAGGGCGTGGCGGAAGAGGACCCGCCGCTCCGACACGCCCTTGGCCCGAGCCGTGCGGATGTAGTCCTCCGCAAGGACCTCGCTCAGCGAGCTGCGGGAGAGGCGGGCGTACACCGCCGAGTTCACGAGGGCGAGGGTCAGCCAGGGGAGGATCAGGTGGTCCGCCCAGGCCAGGGGGTCGACGTGAAGTGGGATCCAGGTGTCGGCGTCGGCGAAGAGATGTATCCCGTTGCTGGCGAGCAGGTCCTGGGAGATGAAGAGGGCCAGCCCGCCGAGCACGAAGGTCGGGGTGGAGACGATGGAGAAGATGAAGATCGTCGCGCTCCTCGCCCGCAGGCTCCCCGGGCGCCACGCGGAGAGGATGCCGATGCCCACCCCGATCAGCAGCCAGAGCGCGGCGGCCGGGAGCCCGAGCTCGAGATCCACCGGGACGTCCGCGGCGACGATGCTGCTCACCGGCGCTCCCGACCTCCCCACGGAGCGCAGGAACGACGTCCCCAGGTCCTCATGGAAGATCCGGCTGAAGTACTGGACGTACTGATCCCACACCGGTCTGTCCAGGCCGAGGGCCACCTGCAGCTTCTCCACGGCCTCCTCCGGAGCGCGGAAGCCGAGCAGGAGGCGAGCGGGGTCGTGGGGGACGACGAAGTAGATCACGAAGAGGAGCGTCCAGATGACCCAGAGGACCACGACCGCCTGGACCAGTCGGCGGACGACGTACGCAGTCAGCTGGGACCCCTTGATGGCAGGCCAAACAAACGCTCGACGGCCCCCGATGATACAGACGCCGGGCGCGGTGGCGCGACACGCGGGGCCCCTGGAGGAGGGGAGCGGCGGGTACCACCGAGCGCCCCGTCGCGCCTATCGCCTTTACTCCTGATAATGTATCTTATCAGGAAGAAGAGACGGCCACCGGCGCTGTCGCGTTCGCCGTCGGGTCGGTCGGGCTCACCTCTCGCAGCCGACCGCGATCGACAGTGCCCGACAGATCGCCCGCATCGTCGAGGGTCGGGCGCGCCCCACCCGCCGGACCAGTCGGGAACGGGCCACCAGCTGGACGGTGTCGAGATTTGCCACCGACTCGATGCGGATGCCGTCCTGGGGCCCCACCGGGACCTCGGTGGACAGGCCGCGGATGCGCGACGTCACCGGCGCGCCGATGACGGCATTCAGCAGTCCGCCGAGGGGGTCTCGGGTGAGCACGACGACCGGCCGTATCTTGTCCAACGAGGCCAGCCACACCTCTCCCCTGCGTGGCGCGGCGATCATCGCTGCTGGGTCTCGGCGTACAGGAGTTCCCAGTCGGTGTCATCAGCGAGACCCGAGGTGTCGGCCAGGGCTGCGAGGGTTTCCTCACCCGGTGTCGGAGGCTGACTGCGGTAAGCGTCGATGTCGCGATGCAGCCGCTCCGCCTGGAGTAGACGCTCGAGCGCGAGGTCGATCACCGCCGATGTCGAGGCGGCTCCGACCATCCGTGCAGCCTCATCTGCCTTGGCCCGATCCAGGCTGATGGTTATCTTGTCGCGTGCCATACCTCTTATCGTACCACTGGGGAGTACTACACGTAGGTGGGGTGTGGTGATTCGGGCTGGCCGTGGCCCCGGACCAGAGCAGCCTCTACTTCGTCGACGACGGCACCAACACGCTGAACCTGGCGAGCTGACCGGACGCCGGTCGCGGTGACGGCTGGCACGCCGTGTCGGAGGGCGGCCTCCGCGACCGTGTCGCGGGGGCCGCTCGCTGGCTCGGTCAACCGCACCGGGATGCATCTCGCCGACCTCGTGCGATCATCCGGCCGTGGACGCGACGATCGCCCGGCGTCGGCTGGGCGTGTTGCGCCGGCGGACCGCGGCGACGCTGGTGCTGCTCGCCATCCAGTTCCTGGTCGGCATGTCGCTCAACCTGTACGTGACCATCCCGACCCACCACGCCGGCGCCGGCAGCGGCCCCTACCTGAGCGGCGCCCTGGCCAGCGTTCTCTGGAGCTTCACGAGCGGCCTGCCGCTCCTCATCGTCCACGTCGTCATCGGCATCCTCCTGCTCCTCAGCGCGGTCGAGCTGGTGGTGCACGCCGTGCGCAGCCGGCGGGGGGCGGTCGCCGTCTGGCTGGCCGCGGTGGGGCTCGCCGCCATCATCTTCGCCGGCTTCAACGGGGCGAGCTTCCTCAAGTACAACCTCGACATCAGCTCGATGCTGATGTCGGTCGGATTCGCGCTGGCCGTCGTCTGCTACGTGGGGCTGCTCAGCATCGCCGGGTGAGCGATGCTTCGGGAGGAACCGGCGGCAGGTCCCGGCGACTTCCAGGCGCGCGACCGGCTGGAAGCTGGTGACGCAGGCTGAGGCGACGCGGGCTGAGGCGTCGCGGCCAGCCTCCGCCTGAGACGCGCCTCAGCGCCGGATGCCCAGCTCGTCGAGGTGGACGCGCAGCGCCTCGGGGTCATCGTAGACGCGGAACGCTCCGACCTCCTCGAGCTCCTGGCGGCTGTAGCCGCCCGACAGCAGGCCGACCCCCAGGGCTCCGGCGCGGCGGGCGGCGAGCACGTCCCAGATGCTATCCCCCACCACCACGCAATTCGTGATCGCCACCCCGAGCCGCGCGGCCGCGGCGAGGAAGAGGTCGGGATCGGGCTTGGCGAAGGGGACCTCGTCCCGCGTGATGACGGGCACGGATGGTGGGACCTCGAGCTTGGCCAGGTTGGGGCCGGCCGTGGCGCGGCTGCCGCTGGTGGCGATCGCCCAGAGGACGCCCCGCTCGGACAGCTGGTGCAGCAGGGCGATGGCGCCGGGGAGCGGCCGGACGTGGGGCGCGAGCTCACGGAAGGCTCGGGCGTGGGCCGCCTGCAAGGCCGCCACCTCCTCGGTGGAGAAATCCCGGCCCATCTCCCTCGCCAGCCCGTTGACCAGCAGCCCGTTGCTCATCCCGACCCGGCGGTGGATGCGCCAGGTGGGCAGGTCGAGCCCCTCAGCCTCCAGGGCGGTGCGCCAGGCGAGCACGTGCTGGTAGACGCTGTCCACCAGGGTGCCGTCCAGGTCGAAGATCAGCGCCGGCTTCCGGCTGGCGTCCATGTCGCGATCCTAGCCT
>Ga0181533_1001534_pt1 | contig 29637 bp, 25 predicted proteins | sample PEATcosm2014_Bin_45_FD_119772 | JGI IMG/M metagenome (GOLD analysis project Ga0181533, IMG submission 119772) | Peatland microbial communities from MTU Mesocosm Facility, Houghton, MI, USA - PEATcosm2014_Bin11_60_metaG | ecosystem: Environmental > Terrestrial > Soil > Wetlands > Peat | place...
ACGGCTGCAATATCGGCGCCTATTTCAGCGGCATCGCCTCGTCGAGCCTGCACGGCTGGCTGTGGCTGGTCGCGGCCTTCGCCGGCAGCATCGCCGGCACCTATCTGCGCCCGCTATTCGGCTTGAGCGTCGAGGGCAACCGCGCCCGGGCCGGCAAGGTCGCGCGGGCGTGAGCGAACGCCTGGCGTTTACAGCCGCGCCCGATCGACTATCGTGCGACCCTCAACGGGACGAGCACCGCGATGGGGGAGACGTTCGAGTTCGGGCTTTATACGTTCGGGGAACTGACGCCGGACGTTGAGACCGGCAAGGCGATCGACGCCCGGCAACGCATCGCCGACATCCTCGCAGCCGCCAAGCTTGCCGACGCGGCGGGACTCGAGGTTTTCGCGGTCGGCGAACATCACCGCCTCGACATGGCGATCTCCGCGACGCCCGTCGTGCTCGCGGCCATCGCGGCGACGACCAAAAACATCCGGCTTGCCAGCGCGGTCACCATCCTGAGCACCGCCGACCCGGTCCGGGTGTTCGAGGATTTCGCCACCGTCGACCTGATTTCCGGCGGCCGCGCCGAGATCATCGCCGGACGCGGCGCCTTCACCGAATCCTTTCCGCTGTTCGGCTACGATCTCGCCGACTACGACAATGTCTTCGCGGAAAAGCTCGAGCTCCTGATCAAGCTCAATGGCGCCGAGCGCGTCACCTGGCAGGGCCGCTTCCGCACCCCTTTGAACGATGCGGAAATTCCGCCGCGCCCGGCGCAAGGCAGGCTGCCGATCTGGCTCGGAACCGGCGGCACGCCGGGCAGCGTCGAGCGCGCCGGCGCGCTCGGTCTGCCGCTCGCGCTCGCCAATATCAGCCTGCCGCCGGCGCAGCTCGCGCCGCTCGCCGCTCTTTATCGGCGTGCGGGAGCAAACGCCGGCCACGATGCCAAGGAACTGAAAATCAGCATCGCGACGCATATGCATATCGCGGAGAATTCGCAGGCAGCCTTGCGCGCGTTCTATCCGTATTACGCCGGCTATTTCCGCCATCACGCGGCGACGCAATATCGCGCGCGCGAGATCACGCCGGCCGATTATGAAAACCTCGCCGCCCCGCACGGCCCGCTGTTTGTCGGCAGCCCGCAACAGATCGTCGACAAGATTCTCTACGAGCGCGAATTGTTCGGCCACCAGCGCTTCCTGGCGCAAATCGACATCGGCGGCCTGCCGTTCGCACAGACGGCACGGGTCATCGAACTGTTCGCGACCAAAGTGGCGCCGGCGATCCGGCGCGAAGTGGGCTACTCCACCCCCGCCCGCCCCACCGCGACATAGCGGAAGCCGGAGCGCTTCATCTCTTCGGGGCGATAGATGTTGCGCAGGTCGACGATCACCGGCCGCGCCATTTCGCGCTTGAGCCGGGCGAGATCGAGGGCGCGGAACTGCTCCCATTCGGTCGCGATCACGACGGCGTCGGCGCCCTCGGCCGCGCTATAGGCGCTGCTGCAATAGATCACCGCGGGAAGCTGCGGCTTGGCCTGTTCCATGCCGGCCGGATCGTAGCCGCGCACGGTGGCGCCGAGATCGATCAGCGCGGTGATCAGCGGGATCGCCGGCGAATCGCGGGTGTCGTCGGTGCTCGGCTTGAAGGTCAGGCCGAGCACGGCGACGGTCTTGCCGCGCACCGAACCGTCGAGCGCCGCGACCACCTTGCGCGCCATGGCGCGCTTGCGTTGGTCGTTGACCACCGTCACCGCCTCGACGATGCGCAGCGCCACGCCGCGATCCTGCGCGGTCTTCAGGAGCGCGCTGGTGTCCTTGGGAAAACACGAGCCGCCGAAGCCAGGGCCGGCGTGCAGGAATTTGCCGCCGATACGATTGTCGAGACCCATGCCGCGCGCCACTTCCTGCACGTCGGCGCCGACCGCTTCGCACAGATCGGCGATTTCGTTGATGAAAGTGATCTTGGTGGCGAGAAAGGCGTTGGCCGCGTATTTGATCAGCTCGGCGGTGCGCCGGCTGACATAGAGGAGCGGCGGCGCGTTCAGATAAAGCGGCCGGTAAATTTCGGCGAGCACGGCGCGGGCGCGCGGATCGTCGGTGCCGATGACGATGCGGTCGGGATGCTTGAAGTCCTGGATGGCGGCGCCTTCGCGCAGGAACTCCGGGTTGGAGACGGCCTGGATCTCGGCGTCGGGGCGCAGCTCGCGCAAGATGCGCTCGATCTCGTCGCCGGTGCCGACCGGCACGGTCGATTTGGTGACGACCACCGCGTCAGGCGACAGAAGCGGCGCGATCTCGCGCACCGCTTCGTAGACGAAGCTCAGATCGGCGTGGCCGTCGCCGCGACGCGACGGCGTGCCGACCGCGATGAACACCGCCTCCGCTTGCCCGATGCCCGCGGTGTCGCCGGCGAATTCGAGCCGGCCCTGCCGCATATTGGCTTCGACAAGATCGGCGAGGCCGGCTTCGAAAATCGGAATTTCGCCGCGCTTGAGCGACTGCACCTTGCCGGCATCCTTGTCGATGCAGGTCACCTGATGGCCGAAGTCGGCAAAGCAGGCACCGGACACAAGCCCGACATATCCGGCGCCGATCATGGTCACACGCATTGCAATCCCCGTAAAATGTCAGACCCGATCCGGCCCGGCGGCCGGCGCGGAAGTGCCTTCAAGTCGATCGAGCGGCGTTGCGGGCGCGGTGTCCGCGCCGCGCCGCATCAGCGCGAGCCAGCGCCGCCCGAACAGGGCGACAACGAGCCCTCCATAGACCAGGCCGCCGCCGAGCGCCAACAGCACGAGCTCCGATTCGTTGCGGAACCTGGACCACGAGGATAACAGCGCCGTGACCAGCGGGTCGGCGACGATCAGGACCAAAGCCAGTGCCGCGCCCGCCGCGGCAAGCTTGATGAGCGACGCCTTCAGCTCCGCATCCGCCTTGATGACGTGCGCGCGCGTGGCGAAGATCAGCACCAGGATGAAATTGATCCAGGCGCCGATCGAGGTCGCGAGCGCCAGCCCGACCTGCGCCAACGGCACCATCAGCGCGACCTTGCAGACGATGTTGACGGCGGTGCCGATCAACGCCGCCTTGACCGGCGTCGCGGTATCGCCACGGGCGAGAAACGGCGCCACGACGCTGCGGATCAGGACGAACGGCACCAGCCCGATCGTGTAGGCCACGAGCGTCATCGCCGCCGCATGCGCGTCGGTGGCGGTGAAGGCGCCGCGCATAAACAAAGCCCGCATGATCAGACCGGGCACCGCCAGGAATGCGATCACGCAAGGCAACGCCAGAAGGAGCGCGAATTCGATGGCGCGGTTCTGCGCCGAGCGGGCGCCGGCTTCGTCGCCTGCAGCGAGCCGATGCGTCATTTCCGGCACCAGCACGGTGCCGACCGCGATGCCGATCACGCCGATCGGCAACTGGTCGATGCGGTCGGCGTAATAGAGCGCCGAGATCGCACCCGCCGACAGGAAGCTCGCGATGATGGTGTCGGCGAACAGAGCGAGCTGGGTACCGGCCGATCCGACGGTCGCGGGCAACAGCGCCACGAAAAAGCGCTTCACATCGTCGTCCCAGCGCAGTGCGCGGAAGCTGGTCATGACGCCTGAATAGAACGTATCGCCGCCGACCAAAGCCGCCTGCAGCACGCCCGATATCAGCACGCCCCAGGCCGCGGCGTGGCCGGCGCTCGGGAACAGAAAAACCAGCGCCAGCGTCGCCATCATCGTGACATTGAGCAGAATCGGCGCCGCCGCCGCCGCCGCGAAGCGGTGCAGCGCGTTGAGGATGCCGCTCCACAACGTTACCAGCGTGATCAGAAGCAGATAGGGAAAGGTGATCCGGGTCAGCGAAACCGCGAGCGCGAATTGCTGCGGCTCGCGCGAAAATCCCGGCGCCAGCAGTTCGATCGCCTGCGGCGTGAAGACGAGCGCCAGCGCCAACAGCACGACCTGCGACGCCAGAAGCAGCGTGAATATGCGATCGCCGAAGCGGCTCGCCGCGAGCTCCCCGCCCTGAGTGCGGATGCGTGCATAGGCCGGAATGAACGCCGCATTGAACGCGCCCTCGGCGAAAATGGCGCGGAAATGGTTCGGCAGCCGGAACGCGACGAAGAAGGCATCGGCGACCGGGCCGGCGCCGATGATCGCCGCCAGCATGATGTCGCGCAGGAACCCGGTGACCCGCGACAGAAGGGTGTAGCCGCCGACGGTGAGGATTTTACCGATCATGACTGCCTTTGTTTCCCCTCCCCCTTGTGGGGAGGGGACAGGGGTGGGGGTCGAGAGGGCTCACGCAGACGCAGACGCATGCGCGTCACCTCCCGACCCCCCACCCTGCCCTCCCCCACAAGGGGGGAGGGAAATATCACGATCAACCCGCGAGCGCCCGCCGGACCGCGTCGATGATGCGGTCCTGGACCGGCGGTTCGAGATAGGCGTGCATCGGCAGGCTGATCACTTCGTCGGACAATTGCTCGCTCACCGGCACGCCGCCGTCGGCCACGGGAAAGCCGCGATAGGCCGGCTGGCGATGCAGCGGCTTGGTGTAATAGATCGCGGTCGGAATGCCGTCGGCTTTCAGCGCGGCGGCGAACGCGGCGCGCCGGCCCGGCTCGAGGCGGATGGTGTATTGCGCCCAGACCGAAGTCGAGCGGTTGCCGGTGCGGGGCACGATCGTCACGTCGGCGAGCGCTTGCGAATAGCGCGCCGCCACTCGATTGCGCGCGGCAATCTCGTCGGGAAATATCTTCAGCTTTTCGATCAGCACCGCGGCCTGGATGGTGTCGAGCCGGCCGGTGATGCCGATGCGCGCCGCTTCGGAACGGTCGACGCCTTCGCCATGCAGCCGAATGCTTTTCACCCGGGCGGCGAGCGCGTCATCGTCGGTGAAGACGGCGCCGCCGTCGCCATAGCAGCCGAGCGGCTTCGCCGGAAAGAAGCTGGTCGCGGTCGCCGTCGCCAACGTGCCGAGCTTGCGGTCCTGATAGGTCGCGCCGAAGGCCTGCGCCGCATCGTCGAGCACCGCAAGGCCGTGCGCGGCGGCGATCGCGTTGATGGCGTCGTGATCGGCCGGCAGGCCGAACAAGTCGACTGGGATGATCGCGCGGGGTTTCAGGCCGAGCCGTTGCGCCGTCGCCACCGCGCGTTCGCAACTCGCCGGATCGAGATTGAACGTCTCGGGCAGGACATCGGCGATGATCGGCGTGGCGCCAAGCAGCGCCACCATCTCGGCCGTCGCGTGATAGGTGAAGGACGGACAGACGACGGCGTCGCCCGGTCCGATTTCCCAGGCCATCAGAACGAGAAGCAGCGCATCGGTGCCGCTGGCGCAGCCGATCGCGTGGCGCGCGCCGGAAAATGCCGCAAGGTCTGCTTCGAACGCGCCCACCTCGGGTCCCTGCACGAACTGGCAATGCGCCAGCACGCGCGCCACCGCGTCGTCGACGGCGCGGCCGAGACGGCGGCGCTGGGCGGCTACGTCGATGAAGGGAATCGTCGGCCTGTTATCCACGCGAGCGTGCTGATTCATGATCGGTTGATTGCCTTCATCTCGATCCCGGAGAAACGATTATCAGCCGACGACGCGCCGCGGCCCTTGGCGCTTTGCCGGCGCTGTTTGCGTCGAGCGGGCGTCGAGGCAGCGGATGGCGATCTCGAGGCTGGCGACGGCTTCCTCGCCGGTCACCGCTGGCGGCTGGCCGCTGCGGATGGCGCTGACGAAGGCGGCGAGCTCCGAGCGCAGCGGCTCGGCATAGCCGACCGACAAATGCCGCATCGAATAGCTGCCGTCAGGCTGGAAGCCGAAACATTCGGTCACCTGCAGCGTCAGCAGATCGCCGATGACGTATTTGTCGCGGGTGGCGATGTGGATGGTGCGCGCCTTGAACGGCGTCAGCCAGTTGGTGTTGATGTGCGCGAGCACGCCGGAGGCGGTGCGGAACTGTAACAGCGCGATGTCCTCGCGTTCGGCGACCGCACTCGAGGTTTGCGGCTGGATCTCGACGATCTCGGACTCGGTGAACCAGCGGATCAGATCGATGTCGTGGACCGCGAGATCGATGACGACACCGACGCTCGACATGCGCGGCGGGAACGGCCCGACCCGGGTGATGGCGATCGAGAGGATATCCTGATCCTTGATCGCCCGCTTGATCGACTGCACCGCCGGATTGAAACGCTCGACATGGCCGACCATCAGCGTGACGCCGGCGCGGCGCGCCGCCGCAACCACGGCGCGGCTCTCCTCGACCGTCGAAGCGATCGGCTTCTCGACCAGGAGGTGGATGCCGCGCGCAGCGCAATCGATCGCGATCTCGCGATGCAGGTGCGTGGGCGCCGCGATGATGACGGCGTCGACGCCGGCCTGGAGCAACCCGTCTGCGTCCGCGAAGGTCGCGCAACCGAGGTTGCCGGCGACCAGATCGCAACGCTTGCTGTCGGGATCGGCGACACCGACCAGCTTGACCCCCGGCAATTCGGACAAGACGCGGGCATGGTTGCTGCCCATCACGCCCACGCCGATGACGCCGACACGTAATATGCCGTCCGCGGTCACTTTTTCAGCCTCACGCATGTCCCGATGGGTCCCCCAACTCAGCCGCTAGCCCGTCTCCCCGTAGCACGCTCTGGACCGGCTGGCGACCCAGCCCCCCAAGAGCTTGTGAACACGTTTGGATTCACTTTGTTGCAGCGCCGCATCGGTGCCGACGTACCGATAGCGGCCACCAAAGCATTGCACTTCACACACTTTTTAGTCGTCTATCAATATTATTACTATCTTAAGATGGTACTGGCGCATCTCGTCCGCCACGGCGGGCTTGGCGGCACCGCCTCACGTCCGGCGGTAATCGTCCTCGATACGGACGATGTCGTCCTCGCCGAGATAGCTGCCGGTCTGCACCTCGATCAGTTCGAGATCGATCTTGCCGGGATTTTCCAGGCGATGCTTGGCGCCGATCGGGATGTAGGTCGACTCGTTTTCATGCACGATCCTGGCTTCGTCGCCGACGGTGACACGCGCCGTGCCCTGCACCACGATCCAGTGCTCGGAGCGATGATGATGCAGTTGCAGCGACAGCCGGCCGCCCGGCTTGACCACGATGCGCTTGACCTGAAAGCGCGGTCCCTGATCGACCGATTGGTAGGAACCCCAGGGCCGGAGCACTTTCAGGTGCTCCTCGGTGATCTTGGGCGCCACCTCCTTGAGCTTCTTCACCAGACGCCGCAGTCCGTCGCCATCCTCGCGCTTTGCCACCAACACCGCGTCGTCGGTGGTGACCACGACCAGATTGTCGACGCCGAACAGCGCCACAAGCTGCCGGTCGCTCGCCACATAGGAGCCGCGGGTATCGACGAAGACCACGGAACCCTGGCCGCAATTGCCGAGTGCATCGCGGTCCGACAGTTCCCACACCGCCTGCCAGGAGCCGACATCCGACCAGCCATAGGACACCGGCATCACCGCCGCGCGCTTGGTGCGTTCCATCACCGCATAGTCGATCGATTTCGGCGTCGCGCGCTCGAACGCCTTGGCGTCGAGGGTGACGAAGCCGAGATCGGTGCCGGCGCCTTCTACCGCGGCCGTCACCGCGGCGATGCTGTCCGGCTCGAATTCTCTGTATTCGTCGAGGAGGAGACCGGCGCGGAACATGAAGTTGCCGGAGTTCCAGAGATAGCCCTCCTTGACGTAACGCTCCGCGGTCGCCGCATCGGGCTTTTCGACGAATTGTTCGATGGCGAAAATATCGGGGCCGATCGGTGCACCGGCGCGGATATAGCCGTATTCGGTCGCCGGCCGCGACGGCCGCACGCCGAAGGTGACGATACGGTCGGCGGAAGCCGCCTCCGCCGCCTGGCCGCAAACCTTGGCGAAGGCCGCCGTGTCGGTCACGACATGGTCGGCGGCGAGCGCCACGACCAGCGGATCGCCGCCGCGCGCGAGCGCGAAGGCTGAGCCCGCCGCGATCGCCGGGCCGGAATCGCGCCGCAGCGGCTCGAGCATGATGTCGGCCGCGGCGCCGATGGCGGCAAGCTGCTCGGCCACCAGAAAGCGATATTGGCTGTTGGTGACGACGATCGGACGGCCGAACAGCGCCGGATCGGAGACCCGGCGAATGGTTTCCTGGAACGTCGAGTGCGGACCGAACAGCGGCAGGAATTGCTTGGGCCGGCCTTCGCGCGATGCCGGCCACAGCCGCGTCCCGGCGCCGCCGCACATGATCAGGGGGATGATCGGTTGAGCCACTGGGTGCCTGCGATGGATCGCCCGCGCCGACGGCGAGCGACCTTAGCTTCACACGGTTTTATTAAGAATTGTTAGGCGGCTGTCGGCAAGCCCATAAGTTGCAACACCAGCGCGGCGCGTCCCGGCGCAGGCCTCACCGCTTGCGCAATACCCGCCCCGCCACCGCGTCGAGCTTCTTGAGAAGCTTCGGATCGCGGGCCTTCGGCGCGGTGATCAGCGCGCTGTCGAGCGCGCGGTCGGAGCCGATCGGGCAAGCTTCGTGCTGGCGCGGAAAATCCTTGGCCAGTCGCGCCACCAGTCGCGCCGCCTTCTCGGCATTCGCCAGCAGGACCTTGATGATGTCCTGCACGGTGACGGCGTCGTGATCCGGGTGCCAGCAGTCGAAATCCGTCACCATGGCGACGGTCGCGTAGCAAATCTCGGCCTCGCGCGCGAGCTTCGCCTCCGGCATGTTGGTCATGCCGATCACCGAATAACCGAGCCCCTTGTAAGTGAGGCTTTCCGCCAGCGTCGAGAACTGCGGGCCCTCGATGCAGACATAGGTGCCGTCGCGCACCACGGCGATATCCTCCGCCATAGCGGCCTCGGCGATATGGATGCGCAGCCGCGGCGATACCGGATGCGCCATCGATACGTGGGCGACGCAGCCCCTGCCGAAGAACGAACTTTCGCGCTTGTGGGTGCGGTCGACGAACTGATCGACGAGGACGAAGGTGCCGGGCGGCAAATTCTCCTTGAACGAACCGCACGCCGACAACGAGACGAGATCGGTCACGCCGGCCCGCTTGAGAACGTCGATATTGGCCCGGTAATTGATGTCGGACGGCGAATGGCGATGCCCGGCGCTGTGCCGCGACAGGAAGACCACCGGCAAGCCCGCGATCTGACCGATGCGCAACGGTCCGGACGGCTCGCCCCACGGGCTCTTGATAGTCTTCGAGCGCACTTTTTCCAGGCCGGGAAGATCGTAAAGGCCCGAGCCGCCGATGATGCCGAGCACCGATTTGGTCATGAGGGGTGGTTCTCCACATGCTTAGGTTGGAACGGTAACAGTCGCGGCAGACGTTCGCCGGACGGCACGGAAAAATCAATGATGCAGGAGCACGAGCGAGATCGCCGGCACATACGTGATGAGCATCAGTGCCATGAAATTGAGCAGCAGGAACGGCAGCACGCCGAGATAGATCCGGCTCAATGGCGCATCGAAAATCGCTTGCGACGAGAACAGATTCAAGCCGAACGGCGGCGTGTACATGCCGAGGCTGAGGTTGACCGCGACGATGATGCCGAAGTGAATCGGATCGACGCCGACGCCACGAACGATCGGCAGCAAGAGCGGAGTGAGGATCAGGATCGCCGCCGGCGGTTCGAGAAAGCTTCCCGCCAGCAGCAAGCCGGCATTGATGATGAGCAGAAGCTCCCATTTCGGCACATCCATGCCAGTGATCGCATCGACGATCCGCTGCGGAATGCCGCTGGTCGTCAGGAGCCAGGAATAGATTCCGGCCGAGGTCACGATCAGCAGGATTTGCGAGATGAGAAACGACGACGCCAGGAGGATGCGCCAGAACCCGGCGAAATCGACTTCGCGATAGATCACGGTCGTCACGAACAGCGAATAGACCACCGCGACTCCGGCCGCCTCGGTCGGCGTGAACACGCCGCCATAGATGCCGCCGAAAATCACGGCGAGCGAGCCGACCGCCCAACTCGCTTCCTTGCTGGTCTTCCAGATGACCGCCCAGTGCGCGCTGGAGCCGAGCGGAACCCCTTTCACCGTCGCGTAGCCCATGACATAGGCGGCGTCGATGACGCCGATCAGGAGGCTCGGCAGGATGCCGGCGGTGAACAGCCGTACTGCGGATTGCTCGGCCGATACCGCATACAGGATCATCGCGATCGAGGGCGGGATGACGACCGCGATCGCGCCCGAGGAGGCGATCAGGCCGACGGCAAAACGCTCGTTGTAGCCTCCCGCCTTGAGCGCCGGATAGAGCATGCGGCCCATGGCGACCACGGTACCGACCGCGGTGTGCGACATCGCGCCGAACAGTTCGGAGGCCGCGACCGTCGTCACCGCGAGCGAGCCCGGCACCCGGCCGACAATGGCCATCACCATCGCGATGACGCGCCGCGCGATGCCGCCTTGCGCCATGATCTCGCCGGCGAGCACGAAGAACGGCACGGCGAGCAGCGGAAAGTTGTCGAGGCCACTGAACATGTAGGTCTGGATGGCCTCGGTCGGAGTATCCGCGACGGTGAGCACCGCGACGATCGAGGTCACGAGCAAAATGAGAAAAATCGGAAACCCGAGGATCAGCAGAACGATCGGCAGTCCGAAGAAAACCAGATAGCTCATTGCCGTCGCCCGTCAGTGCGAATCGTCGGTGCGGCCGGCGCCGCCCTGAATTCGCATGAAAAGTCGGAAGGCGACCAACAGCGCCATCAACGAATAGCCGACCGGGATCATCGCCTGTGGAATGACGAGCGGAAAATTCGCCGCCTGGCTGCGCTCGTCGAACGCCGCAAGCTGAGTGATGACCGGCCAGGCAAATACCGTCACCGCAGCCGCCGCCGCCATCATCACCAGGTCGGAGAGGACGTGGAGGAACTCGCGCGGCTTCGGCGGCAACAGCATCAGCACCACGTCCATCCGGATCTGCCGCCCCTCCCAGGCGACCGCGCAACAGCCGGTAAACACGCAGCCGACCATGAGGAACAGCATGATCTCCTCGGCCCACGGGATCGAGACGCTGAAGAAGTAGCGGCCGATGATATTGGCGAAATTGACCGACACGCTCGCGATCAGGAAGATCGCTGCCGCCGTGCGCGTGAACGCAAGCAGCCAGCGGACGCCTTTGGCCACGCTGCCTACCACGCCGGAACCTCTCGACCGAAGCTGCTGAAACCGCAAATCACTGGGTCGAAGCCTGTCGCGTTCGCCGCGCCGCGTCCGTCAGGACTTTGTAGGCTTCGGCAATCTGCGGCTTGGCTCCGGAAACGTCGGCGCCAACGCTCGCCAGCGTTCGCATCATCGCGGCCTGCTCGTCGGGCGGCAGATTGATCAATTCGCCGCCGCTGGCGGTCCAATTGGCCTCGGCCTTGTTGCGCAGATCGATCGCCACTTGATTGATCGCGATGGATTGCGCCGCGCCGTCGTTGTCGATGATGTCTTGCAGATCCTTCGGCAAAGATTCGAACCATTTGCGATTGACCTCGGCGACCGGGAAGATTCCCGGCTGGTTGGTCATGGTGATGTATTTCGCCGCGTCGATGAAGTGCATCTTGGTGAACGGGCCCATCCCGGCAGCCGAGCCGTCGATGGTGCCCTGCTGCAACGCCGGCAACACGTCGCCAAGCGACATCACGACCGGTGTCGCGCCGAGACGGCTGAACGACTCGGTCTGAAACTTCGAGGGAAAAGTCCGCAACTTCATGCCCTTGAAGTCGGCAAGGCGGCGAATCGGCGTTTTCGAGATGACGTCCGATGGTTCGGCCATGAAAAATCCGACGCCGTGCAGCCCTTTGTCGGCGCCCAGTGAAAGCATCAGCTTCAACACGGCTGGATCGGCGGCGAGCTTTTGTCCGTGCCCGAGCGAATCGACGAGGCCGGGCGCCGCCGTGATCTCGAAGCGCTCATCGACGCCGACCCAGAATTCGGACGGGATGACCGCCATTTGGACGGCACCGAATTGGGTGCCTTCGATCTGCCGGGGAATCGGACCGAGCTGACTAGCCGGATAGACTTCGCCTTTGATGCGGCCACCGGAATCCTTTTCCACGGCCGCGGCGAAATTATAGGCATACGTGTCCGGCACGTCGTGGATCGTGGGCGTCGTGATTTTCATCACGTAAGTTTGCGCTTGGCTCTTGTCTTGCGCGCGCGCGCCGTAAGGCAGCACCAATGCCGCGATCGCCGCGGCGGCGCCCAAGGCGACGATCGAGCCGACAATCGAGGGCGCAAGACTGCCGTGTTCGTCGATGTTCATACCATCCTCCCTGACGGCCCAAGCCCGCATCCGCGTCGAGGCGGCGGCGAGCTCCCCCGGGCCGAGCTACCAGCATACCGTAAATGCGGAAGAAAAGGAGCGCGGAATTCCGCGCTGTGGCGGACTGCCGCGCCCCGAGAAGCAATGCCGGAAAACGAAACGACGCCGGAAGCCGCCGGCGGCGGCTATTTCGTCCGCGCCGCAGCGTCCGTCACGACCTTATAGGCCGCGGCGACCGCGGGCTTGTTCTTCGACACATCGGCGCCGGCGCTGGCCATGGTCTTGATCATCTCGGCCAACTCTTCGGCCGGCAGCGCGATCAATTCGCCGCCACCGTCGGTCCAGCCTTTGCGCGCCTTGTCGTCGATCGCGATCGCCTCCGGATTGACCGCTTGCACCGCGTCGGCGGCGTCCTTGTCGACGAGCTGCTGCAGGTCGGGCGGCAGCGCGTCGTACCATTTCTTGGAAACTTCGGCCATGCCGAAAATGGCCGGTTGGCCGATCTCGGTCACGTATTTGCCGGCATCCTGATAATGCATCGCGGTAAAAATATTGGTGCCGGCGACGGCGCCGTCGATGGCGCCCTGCTGCAGCGCCGGCAGCACGTCGCCGAGGCTCATCGCCACCGCCGTCACGCCGAGCCGCCCGAAAGCCTCGGTTTGGAATTGCGAAGCGATGGTGCGCAGCTTCTTGCCCTTCAGATCGGCGAGATGACGGAAGGGCGCTTTGGCCACGATGGCCGACGGCGTCGACATGAACAGCGCGACGCCGTGCAGGCCCTTCTCGGCGCCGAGACCGAGCATCACCTTGCGCACCTCCGGGTCGCCGCTCAGGCGCTGGCCGTGCTCCATCGAGCTCACAAGGCCGGGCACCGCCATGACTTCGAAGCGTTCGTCGATGCCGACGTAGAACTCCGGCGGAGTGATGACGCACTGGATGGCGCCGAACTGTACGCCTTCGATCTGCCGCGGGATCGAACCGAGCTGACTCGCCGGATAAATCTCCGGCTTGATCCGTCCGCCGGAATCCTTTTCGAGCGCCGCGGCAAAATCCTTGGCGAATTGATGCAGCGGATCGTTAATAGCGGCGAGCGATATTTTCATCACGTAGGTCTTATCGTCGGCACGCGCGGCGCCAAGCGACGCCGCCAACGACAGCGCCAATGCCGCCATCGCCAGTGCCGGCCGCACCGAACGGTTACGTTCCTTGAAGCGCATTTCGATCGTCCTCCCCTTTGAGAATCTCGTTATGAGTGTCACTGGCGTCGCCGCCGAAATTCGGCACCGCCTCGCGCAATATGCCGTAGACCGCCGCGCGCTCGCCTGAGGCGAGGCCGCGCTGCAACTTCGCGATCCAGCCCCGCACCGCGGCGACCGGCGGACAGACCGGCTTGGCGGCGACGACGCCTTCGATGCCGATATCGGAACTTCCCTCGTCGCGAGAAAACAGGATTTCATTGAGCCGTTCGCCGGGCCGAACGCCGGTGAAGACGATATCGATGTCGCGCCCCGGCTCGAGCCCGCTCAGCCGGATCAGCCGTTCGGCGAGATCGACGATCTTGACCGGCTGGCCCATGTTGAGGACGTAAACCGACGTGTCCGAGCGCGCCGGCCCGAGCGCATGACTCGCAGCGGTGATGACGAGGTCGCAGGCTTCGCGGATGGTCATGAAATAGCGCACCATGTCCGGATGGGTGACGGTGACGGGACCTCCCGCTTCGATCTGCGCCTTGAACTTGGGCACGACGGAGCCGTTGGAAGCGAGCACGTTGCCGAACCGCACGGCGATCAGGCGCACCGGCGGTTTGCCGCCATTGGCCTGGCCGGCGCCGCCGCCGGCCGCGTCCAGCGCCTGGCAGTACATTTCGGCGAGCCGCTTGGTCGCCCCGAGCACGGAAACCGGCTCGATCGCCTTGTCGGTCGAAATCATGACCATGGCGTCGGCGCCCGCATCGCGCGCGGCGTCGGCCACGTTGACCGAACCGAAGACGTTGGTCTTGATGCCTTCGTCCCAATCGCGCTCGAGCAGCGGCACGTGCTTCAGCGCGGCCGCATGAAACACCAGGTTCGGCTTGAATTCGCCGATCAGACTGAAAATCCGTTCGCGGTCGCGGATATCGGCGATGCGCCCCTCGACCGCTGTCGCGCTCGACTTGACGGCGAGATTTTCCAGGACGGCATGAAGCGCCGGCTCCGAATTCTCGATGACGAGGAGCCGCGCGGCGCTGAAGGTGACGACCCGGTCGCAGATTTCCGAACCGATCGAGCCGCCGCCGCCGGTCACGACGACGGTCTTGCCGCGGATGAAATCCTCCAGCCGCCGGTAATCGATGCGCACGCTGGGGCGCAGCAGAAGATCCTCGACATTGACCGGGGCGAGCCGCAGCGCCTCCTCGCCGGCGGCGAGCGAGGGCAGCCGGCTCGCGGCAAGGCCGAGCCGGCGCGCCCGCATCAGCATGGTTTCGGGATGAAGCTCGGGTTCGAGCGCACTCGGAGTGAGCACCAGGCGGCCGACACTGATACCGCGCGAGCGCAACGCGACGACCGTCGTTTCCAGATCGTCGAGGAAGCCGCGCACCGGCACGTCGCGCAGCGCCTGATCCTGATCCGCCGTTGACGGCGACAGGATGCCGACCGGAAGCACGTTCCTGACCGCGCCGCTCTCGATCGCCCGCAACAGCACTTCCGCATCCGCCGCGCGGCCGACGATCAAGGTCGGCACGGCATCGGGTCCCTTGACGTCCTGCTGCGTGCGCGACAGCCGGAACAGCCGATAGGCGATGCGCGGCCCGCCCAGGAAGAACATCTGCAAGAACCAATACAGCGCGATCGTGATCTTGCCGAAGAAGAACGTGCCGAACAGCGTCGGGTAAAGCAGGATGTAGTCGAGCACCAAAAGCGAAACCGCAAGCACTGAGACCGCGCGGAAAATGTTGCGCAGATCCGGCAGCGAGGCGAAGCGCCACTTCGCCATGTAGAGGTGGAAATACCAATAGACGAGGCCGGCATAGGCGACGTAGCACGGCAGGATGACGGCGAGCCATTGAGAGCGGACCTCGAGGCCGCCGGCGGCGCCGTCCGCGAAGCGGATATAGAGCGTCGCCAGCATCGCCAATGCCGTGACGACAAGATCGTGAATGACGATCATGATGCGACGCGGGTTGCCCAGAAATGCCTTCATGGCGTCATTATAATCCGGGCCGATCGATAAGGCGAAATGCCATCATTGAACCTTATTGACGATAATAGTCCCGATACCAGGCGACGAAATTGCGCACGCCGTCTTCGATCGAGGTGGCCGGCCGAAATCCCACCTCGCGCATGAGATCGTCGATATCGGCGCAGGTATCGGGGACGTCGCCGGGCTGCATCGGCAGCAGTTCGATTTGGGCCTTGCGACCGAAGGCGCGCTCGATCAGTTCGACGACATGGGAAATCTCGACGCTGCGGTTGTTGCCGATATTGTAGATCCGCCACGGCGCGGCGGTGGTCGCCGGATCGAGATTGCCCTGCGCCGCGTTCTCCGTTCCGACCGGCGCTTTATCGATCAGGCGCTCGACCGCCTCCACCACGTCGTCGACATAGGTGAAGTCGCGCCGCATCCGGCCGTAATTGAACAATCTGATCGGTCGGCCTTCGGCAATCGCCGCGGCAAAGATGAACATCGCCATGTCGGGGCGGCCCCACGGCCCGTAGACGGTGAAGAACCGCAAGCCGGTCGCCGGCAGCCTATAGAGGTGACTATAGGCATGCGCCATCAGCTCGTTCGCCTTCTTGGTCGCGGCGTAAAGACTGATCGGGTGATCGACATTGTCATGCACGGAGAACGGCAGCCGGGTATTGGCGCCATAGACCGAGCTCGATGAGGCGAAGACGAGGTGGCCGGTCTTGCGCTGCCGGCAGCCTTCGAGAACGTTGAGGAAGCCAGCGAGATTGGCGTCGAGATAGGCGTGCGGATTTTGCAGCGAGTAGCGCACGCCGGCCTGCGCCGCGAGGTGCACGACCGGGCCGAAGTCGCCATCGCGAAAGAACGATTCCGCCGGTTCGCGATCGGCAAGGTCGAGTTTGTGAAAGCTGAAATGCTCGAATTGCCGCAACACCGCAAGGCGCGCCTCTTTGATCGCCGGGTCGTAATAGTCGTTGATGCTGTCGATGCCGACGACGGCACGGCCGCCTTCGAGCAGCCGCCGCGCCAAAGCGAAGCCGATAAATCCGGCGGCGCCGGTGACCAGGACCGGAGTTTGCGACATCCGACAGCCTTCGTGCTTCCGTTTGCCTTACCCGGCGCCTTCGGCAAGCGCCCAGAGGGCACTTCAAGCGCATCGCTGCCGGTCGCGCAACCGGCGATCTCGATACCAGGTCGGTATCGAGTCGGTACTCTGTACATCCGGCCGTCACAAAGGATAGAACGTGGCCCGCTGCAGGGGATGCGGGGATTTGGCGATGAGGGCTTTGAAATGAGGGACTTTGCAATGAGGGATTTTGCAGTAAGGCCTTGGCAATGAGGTGTTGGCAATGAGGTGTTGGCAATGAGTCATGCGGCCACATTCCTCGACGAGGTCGTCGAGACCGCCCGTCGCATCGATCCGGCCGCGATCGAGGCCCTGTGCGGCGAGCTGACGAGCCTGCGCGATCGGGACGGCCGCCTCTTTATCATCGGCGTCGGCGGCAGCGCCGGCAATGCCGCTCACGCGGTGAACGATTTCCGCAAGCTATGCGGCATCGAGGCCTACGCGCCGACCGACAATGTGTCGGAACTCACCGCACGCACCAACGATGAAGGCTGGCCGACGGTATTCTCCGAATGGCTCAAGGTGAGCCGGGCCAACGCCAAGGATGCGATTCTGATCTTTTCGGTCGGCGGCGGCAACATGGAAAAGAATGTGAGCCCCAACATCGTGTCGGCGATCGCGCTCGCCAAGGAGCGCGGCTTGCGGGTGCTCGGCGTGGTCGGCCGCGACGGCGGCTACACCAAGAAAGCCGGCGATTGCGTCGTCGTCATCCCGACCGTGGCGGACAGCCGCGTCACGCCGCATGCGGAAGCGTTCCAAGCCGTGGTCTGGCATTGCCTGGTATCGCATCCGAAGCTGCAGAAAAACGCCACCAAATGGTGAAGGCCGTCTTCCTCGATCGCGACGGGGTCATCAACGCCAACCTGGAACGGGACGGCAAACCAGTGGCGCCGACGACGCTTGCCGAATTCCGGATCCTGCCGGGCGTCGTCGAAGCGGCGCGCCGCCTCAAACACGCGGGATTTCTGCTGGTGATTGCGACCAACCAGCCGGACGTGCGCAACGGCATTACCCCGCAGGCGACCATGGAGGCGATGCACGCCGAGATCCGAAGGCTGCTGCCGATCGACGACATCATGATCTGCCTTCACAACGACACGGATAACTGCAGCTGCCGCAAGCCCAAACCCGGCCTGTTGCTGGACGCCGCCAAGAAGCACGGTATCGATCTTGGATCGAGCTACTTCGTCGGTGACCGCTGGAAGGACGTGAAAGCCGGCAAGGCGGCCGGCTGCCGCACGATTTTTGTCGACCACGGCTACGCGCAGGACCAGCCGGCGGAGCCGGACAGGACCGTGAAGTCGCTCGCCGAGGCGGCGGCGTTTATCCTGAACTGACCGCCGCGGACGGCGTGCCGCAGCTCGGACAATCTGCGATTTTATCGACTTCACGCTGCACTTTGGCCTTTCCGGACCAGTGAAAATAAAGCGCTCGGCGCCACGCCTCGGCCAGCGCAAGTATGCCGAACGGCCGCTGCCGCAACGTCATCCATCCGAGCGTGAGAACGGCCGAGGCGAGCGGGATGCGCCCGAGGGCCGCCAGGATCTTGCGATCAATCGGACCGAAATCCAGAATCTCGGCAATCGCGTCGGTATCGATCGTTCCGCTGCGCCAAACCACCCACAACCGCGCAAACCCGAACGCCATGCGGCGGACGAACAACCGTCTTTGCTCGCCGCGAACGTCCTCGGGAAGATTTTCCGCGATCCAGGCGTCGGCGGCCGCGAGCAGTTTACGGCTGTTGGCGACGGACAACGCACTGCGCCCGGAAAAACTTGCCGGGTCCTTGTTGTACGCGGCGAGCACTTCCGGATCGAAATAGAATCCATGGCGAAAGGCAAGCGCGCGGCTGCTGATCACGTCGCCGATCGAGCCGAGCCGTGCGTCGAGATATCCGGTCTCGACAACGAACCGGCGCCGAAACACCGCGCTCGTTCCGATGAACCAAAAATCGGTTTTGGCAATTTCGCAGCGGACATCGGCCGGCGACAGATAGGAGCGCCGGCGGCTCGGTTGAGTCACCGGGCGCAAGCCGATCACCCGGTTGGCGTTGTCGACGAGCGCGACGCCCGAACAAAAAAAGGCGGCCTCGGGATATTCGGTCAAGGCCGCCAACGCGCGGCTGAACAGGCCCGGCAGCACGAAATCGTCGGCCGCCGCGAACAACACGAATTCCCCGGTCGCCGCCTCGAGGCCCGAATGAATCGATTCGACGATGCCGCGATTGACCGGGTTGCAGATCAGCCGGATCGAAGGATAACGGCGCGCGAACGCCTCGATGATCCTCACGCTGTCATCGGTCGAGCCGTCATCGATGACGATGATCTCCTTGGCGGCCAGCGATTGGGTCAGAAACGCGCGCAACGCGCGGGGAATGAATTTGCCGTGATTGAAGTTCGCCATGATCACCGACAACGAGCCCGAACGCAGAGCCGATTCCCCGGAACTCGTCGATTCCATTGTCGTGTCGTCGTTTATTATCGTGTCGTGGTTGATCATCGTATCGTGGTCGATCATGCGCATCGGAGCGCAACATTCGGCTCGTAGCTGTGCGCCTTCTATCGAACCGCCCGGCGAGTGGCCAGTGTTGATTCTACTTGCCATTGCCGATATCACTGGCCGAATGGATGGAGTCCTGGAGCGGCCGTTTTATTTCATCGTCGTCCTGTGGGGCGAGCGTTTCCGCGATTACTTTCTCGATTATTGCGTTCCGAGCATGTTGTCGTCCGGCAATTTGCCGGCGCTTTCGACGCGACAGCCGAGCAAATTCTTGATCGCAACCACGGCCGCCGATTGGGCCGCGATGGAATCGACTCCGGTATTTCGCGCGATGGCGCGCTTCGTCGGCCCGGAATTCATCGAGATCCCGCCCTGCCCGCCGGGCCGATCGGTCTACGATCACATGGGCCTGGGTCACAAACTGGCGTGCGAACGTGCGTATCGCGACGCCGCCTATGCGACGGTGCTGACGCCCGACTGCATGCTTTCGGACGGAACGATCGCGCGCCTGCAAGAGCTCGCGCGCTCCGGCTACCAGTTGGTCGTCGCTGCCGCGCTTCGCTTCGGCGAGGAACCCTTCCTCGAAAATTTGCGAAATGTGGGCGCACTGCCGCGTCGCGACCGGGCCGGACCGGCGTTGCCGCTCGTCATCACCGCGCGGCAGATGGCTTACGCCGCGGTGAACGGCCTGCACAGCGAAACGCTCGCCTACGAGTGGGACGCTCCGGGCTTCCTGCTCGTCGTCTCGGCCGCGTGGTGGCGGGTGCCGGACGAGAACGGCATTCTGCTCCACAGCCTAAGCTGGGCGCCGATGCTGCTCGATTACGGCGCGATCCGCGACCACGACATTTCGGTGCTGGATCAATGGACGCTCGACGGCGACTATCTGTTCAACAATGCAAAGATGCTGGAACGAATCTACGTCGTGCAAGACTCCGACGAGCTTTTTCTGGCCAGTTGGGCACCTCTCACCGAACGCTCGCAATACAAGCATCATATCCCCTGCATCGGCAAAATCGCCGCCAAGGCGCAGTTCGGCGCGAGTTTCAAGGGTGCTTTCTTCGATCCGTTCAAGCGCCGTATTTTCTTCCTGCCGGTGCGCTGGCACGCCGAGCCGCTCAATGAGAAATGGCAGGCGGTCGAGGATCGGGCGATGGAGGAACTCCGTCGCTACGCCGCGCCGCCCGGCCGGTCGGTCCTTTTCGGCGCCGACGGCTGGGCCGAGAAACTGCACCGCATCGGCGCGCGAACGCTGACGGCGCTGTTTGTCGCGCTGCGGCCGGCGTTCATCTTGATCTATTACCGGCAGGCGGTCTGGCGGAAACTGCGGCAAGGGCTGCGCGGCGACGGCAACTCCATGCGGCAGCTGCTGTGGTACGTGCGCTTGTTCGGATTCAATCGGTATTGAGCGCGTGCGATATTGAGCGCGTGCGGCATTGAGCGCATGCCGAACCGCGGAACATTACTCCGCGGCCATCGCCCCTTGCACCATTTTCGGCGGCGGAGGGGGATGCCCGCCTAACAAGCGCCCCTGCCAATTGGGCAGCCGATCGATCCGATTGTAATAGGTAAATTCCGGCGACCGTCGAATCAAAACTCCATCGCGGATTTCGTCGGCGAATTCATACTGCGCCCAGCCGTTGCAGCTCTTGCAGAAGGGGACTTTATCCCACTGCTGGGTTTCGTGATAATAGCGAACCTTCGCAAATTCCTCGCCGTGCCAAACCGCCTTGACGCCATCGGTAAAGACATTTCCCACGTTGGTACTTTTAAATCCATCGAGGCAGCAAATCGTCACCGTGCCATCGTTGTGAACCGGCATGGTTTTGTAAAGAGCCGGACACGGCAGTCGAACCTCGGGTTCGATCATGCCGGCAAAAGCGCCATTTTCGAAGATCAGGCCGAACCGCACGCAGTCGACCAGACCAATCCACCGCTCCACGAACGCCTCCTGTTCGTGCCGGTTCGCGTCTTGGATTGTAAAAGACACGCCGATCCGGGGATGCAACTTTCCTCCCCTCGCCGCCAGCATGCGAAATACCGCGGCTTCGATTTTTTCCAATTTGTCCACGCCGCGAATCTTCTCGAGGGTTTCGCGTGTGACGGAGTCGATGCTGAAGAAAACCGAATCGACGCCGATCTCGACCATGTATTCCGCAAGATCATCATCGAGCGTCAGACCGTTCGTGTTCATCGCGATGGTCATTCCGCGCGCCTTCATTTCGGCGAGACGTTCCCGCAAATTGGGGATCAGCGTCGGCTCGCCGTAGATACTTGGCTGTACCAGCGGCCGTGCGGGTTGCAGCTCATCCAACATCCGCCTGACGGCATCCGCGTTCATGACGCCTTTGACGGAATCAATGGCATTGTCGTCATCCGATCCCCACACGGGGCACATCTGACAGCGTAGATTGCATTTGGTCGCAAAATCGACCACCAGACGCTCGGGAAGTTCGCTGACCGGCAGCGGCTTCCAGCCCAATTTCGGATCAACCCACTCGGCTTTTGAATAATCTTTCATGGTCCTGTCCTGCCGGCATTATTAGAGCATATTACCCGTGGGGGTACAACGCGGGCCGCTTTTGCGGCAGCTTTTGTGTCGAGGTGGAACCGCCGCGCGTAACCGCTTTTTTCGAGCCATGAAAAGAAGCGGAGGTCGCAGTCGGCACAGGCCGGCCTCAGTCGGTCGAAGTCAATTCGGTCGAAGTCAGTACGGCGTCATCTCGGTTGAGCGCCTCGTACCACAACGCCGCCGCGCGCTGCAGGCCGACCGCAGATAGATGGCAACCATCGTACCTTTCGTCGCGACCGATCAGATCGACATCCGGTCCCGGCAGAATTCCCGCGGCCGGATCGACGACTTTCCGCTGCGCTGAACGAATGGCCTCGTTGGGATCGTTGCAACACACCGTGCATTGGGCGACGTAAATCGCCGCATCGACACCGGCGATCCTGAGGGCGTTCGCCATCGCCATGAAGTTCCTCACCCAGGCTTGCGTATCCGGATCGTCTTGCCCGGCCTCGGCCTCGCCTTGTTGCCAAAGGACATGAGTGATTTTGATGCGGCGCTCGCGCAGGCGATCGAGAGCCCATTGCAGTCTCGGAAACATCTTGCCGCCGGGAGACCATTCGCTGGCGTAAGTTCCGCCATGCGCGATCGGCACCAGCAGGACCCGGGAAAAACTCCCTCGCTCGACAAGAAGCTCCCCCAGCCTGGTCAGTACATTGCTTTGAGCCAGGCTGGCGCCCAACAACGGGTCCTTGGCTGCGTAGCACCGGCCGTCGAAAAAATTAAAGTTGTAAACCTCGCCCTTCGGCTCAAGCAGTCCGGCCGGATCGCACTCGTTCGCGATGTTCGACTGTCCGAGGCCGAGAACAACCGCCGTCGCCGGACTGGCGACGAACAGGGAATCGCTCACTCGCCGCCGTCCTGCGGCGCTCCTGAAGCTGAGATGATATGGGTCGACGATATCGAGATCCTGGCCGCCGGACGAGAACCAAAACAGCAAACGTTTGAACGGCCGGCAGACCTCAAAAATGATCCGTCGGCGGATGTAGCCCCATGCCAGGGGATCGCCGCCGAGGACCCTCGCCAAGCGCGAAGCGCGTCGATTTGACATTTTCACCGTCATAGCCAGCGCGCACGAAAGCGCGATCGGCCTTATTTCGCCGGGTACTGAAACTTACTCGATTGCGATTAATCAGCCAGACGCGATTGTTGCCCAAGCCTCCGGAAACGACTATCACATTCGGCGATTGTGTCATCGGCAAGGATGGCCATTGTGCCGCTGCCACGAGTCGGGACTACGAACCGCCTGGGACATTGAATGGCATCTCGAAAGTCGATCGTGATCACGGGGGCGAGTTCCGGCTTCGGTGCCGCTTTTGCTCGAGCGCTGGCCCAAGACGGCCATCAGCTGTTTATTTGCGCGCGTCGTACCGATCGGCTTGCCGAGCTTGCCGCCGGACGCCCCAATATCTTCTATGCGCATTGCGATGTCAGCCAGGAATCCGAGGTCAAGGATTTCTTCCGCCAAGTCGGAGAGCGCACGCGGTCGCTCGATGCGGTGATCCATTGCGCGGCGATCCTGGGGCCGCTCGGCACCTTCGATGCAGTCGACAGCGCCGAGTGGCTCGCCGCGATCTCGACCAATGTGCTCGGCATTTACCTCGTCGCCAAGCACGCGGTGCCGCTGATGCGCTCGACGAAGCGGCCGCGAATCCTTGTGCTGTCCGGCGGCGGCGCGTTCGACCCCATGCCGAATGTCAGCGCCTATGGGGTTTCCAAGGCGGCGACCGTTCGTCTCGTCGAAACGCTCGCGGTCGAATTGAAGCCGCGAAACATCGCGGTGAACGCCGTCGCACCCGGTTTCGCCGCCACCGAAATTCACCAGCAAACGCTCGCGGCCGGGCGCCAGCGTGGCGGCGAGCACTTCGACAAGACCGTCAGACTCATGTCGCACTGGGACGACTCGATGGAGGTTCCGATCGATTGCATTCGCTATATGATTTCGGACCGAGCGGCAAAATTGACCGGCAAGACGATCAGCGCCCGGTACGATGCTTGGGGCGAACCGGAATTCGACCAGCACATCGATCAGATCGCGGCGTCACCGCTCTATACGACGCAACGAACGATCTCCGAGCACCTGCCGAACTTGCCCCTTGCCAAGACGCTGGCGGTTGCCGCGGAGAGAAAGCGCAAACACTATGCCGGCAGAGCATCGAACAAATTCGATCGCTCTATGCCAAATGAAGTTGCTCTGACAAAATGAATTCCATCGATACGACGACCTGTTTCTCGCTCTACAGGATGGGGCAGCTTATTCGCAGGACTGAGGAAATCCTGCTCGACGAGTATGCCGCCAAGCAGGAAATGCGCTGTCCGATGCACTTTTGCATCGGACAGGAAGGCGCACCCACCGCGTTGGCGCCGTTGCTGCGATCCGACGACTCGATCGTCTCGCATTACCGCTCGCACGGCTACTACCTCGCCAAGGGCGCGCCGTTGACGGAAATGATCGCCGAGTTTCACGGCAAGGCGACCGGCAGCAATGGCGGCTTCGCCGGCTCGATGGAACTGGCCCACGAGGAGGCGCGGATCTACAGCGGCGCCATCGTCGGCGGACCGATCGCCATCGCCATGGGCATCGCGTTCGCGCTCAAATACCGCGCCGCGCCGGGCATCGTCATCGCGGTCGTCGGCGACGGTTCGCTGGACGAGGGCGTGTCATACGAGGCGCTGAATTTGGCGGCGCTGCATGGCGTGCCGCTGTTGACGATCTGCGAGAATAATCTCTATGCGGCACATACGCCGGAGCCCCTGCGCACGATGTCGCGTTCGCTGGTCGAGCGCGTAAAGCCGTTCGGTATGCGGGTGGAACGCTTCGACGGCATGGATATTGTGCGGTTGCACCTGCAGTTGCGCGATGTCATCGACGAGATTCGCGCCGGCGGTGGGCCGCGCTTCGTCGAGATCGAGACCTATCGATTTTGCGGTCATGTCGGTCCGGAAAACGACGACTGGCTGGAATACCGCACCGCCGCTGAAATCGCCGCCTGGCGCCGGCGCGATCCGCTGCCGGCCTTGCGCGCGGAAGCGCTGCGGCTCGGCACATCGGAACAGGTTCTGCGGCAATGCGAAGCGGAGATCGAGAACGACATCGCCGAGGCGCTCGCTGCGGCGCGCCGCGACCCGTTTCCCGACTTCCACTCGTCGCTTGATCAGGTCTGGGCGCAGAGCTATTCCCCTGTCGTCACGGAATTCGTGCGCGGTGGCGAAGCGGCCTTCGACAGTCGTCAGGCCGAAACCCGACTCAAGCCGTACTGAGTTGTTATGCGAGCAGAAATAGCGAACGCCACCGACGCAGACGACGTGCGCGAACAAAGCTTCGGCGAGGCGATCAACGATGCCTTGGCCCAGGCCATGGAACTCGACGAAAAGGTGTTTCTGTACGGCATCGGGGCAGACGGCAAGAGCGGCATATTCGGCAGCACGACCGGCCTGGTGGATCGTTTCGGCGCGAAGCGCGTGTTCGACACGCCGATCGCGGAGCAAGGGCTGACCGCGATGGCGCTCGGCGCCGCCGTCGGCGGCCTGCGACCCGTGCTGGTGCATCAACGTTTCGATTTCATGCTCTATGCCGCCGACCAGCTGACAAACTGGATCGCGCCTTGGCGCTTCATCTCCGGCGGCCGCGCCAAGGTTCCGCTGACCTTGCGCATCATCGTCGGCAAGGGCTGGGGCCAAGGTCCACAGCACTCCAAGAGCCTGCACGCCTGGTTCGCCCATGTGCCGGGATTGCAGGTGGTCATGCCGGCCTCGCCGGCCGACGCCAAGGGGCTCCTGCTCTCCAGCATTTTCAGCGACGATCCGACGCTGTTCATCGAGGCCCGCGCGCTTTATTCGATGCGCGAGGCGGTGCCGACGCGGCCATATTTCATCAAGATCGGCGAGGCGTTGACGCGTCGTTCCGGCAACGACATCAGCATCGTCGCCTTGAGCTCGATGGTCCCGCCGTCGCTGCAGGCGGCCGACTTGCTTGCCCAGCAAGGTATCGATGCGGAAGTCGTCGATCTTCGCAGCCTGATGCCGCTCGATATGAATGCGGTCATCGCCTCGGTGCGCAAGACCGGGCGGCTGGTGGTCGTCGAGCCCGGCTGGCGCATGTATGGCGCCGCGGCCGAGATCATTACCGGCGTGGCCGAATCGCTCGGGCCGCAGATGAAATCCGCGCCGGCTCGGGTGACCTGGCCGCATGCCTATGTCGGCTCCAGCCGCGCCCTTGACGAAAAATTCTATCCGACCAGCGCCGACGTGGTTGCCGCCTGCCGCCGATCAATGGCGGCGCGCTGAGCCGTCCGGCCGCGGCAGGGCCGCGGCATTTTCCCTTGTGATTCCATGCGCTTGGTCGTAGGAACCTGCTGCCGGTTTTGTCCCGCCCGATGCCCGAGGCCGCCTCGATGAATGGTCCAACGACCCCACGCCCGTTCTGCTTTATGAGCCAGTTCTGGGGGCGACGTTACCGCGACTATTTCGTCGATTACTGCCTGCCGTCCTTGCTGGCGCCTGACAATATTCCGCGGCTTCGCGCGGAAGACGGTCATTGTTTTCTCATCGCAACTCCGCCCGAGGATTGGGAGCAGATCGCCCACCTGCCGATTATGGAAAAGCTTCGGCCGTTCGCGACGCCGACGCTGATCGAGACGCCGGCTCCGCTCGACACGAGCTACGAAGCCATTCTGCGGCATCAGACATTTTCGTTAAAGCGCTTGTTCGAAGCGGCGTATGCGCGCAACGGCTTCGGCTGCGCCGTCTGGCCCGACACGATGACGTCGAATGGCTTTGTCGCAGCGATGCAGCGATGGATCGAAGCCGGCTACCATATCGTGATGCACCCGACGGTCCGGCTTGCGGAGGAAGGCGTGCTGGCCGATCTCAGGGCCATGAAACTCTTGCCCGAAGATCGTCGTCTCTCACGCACGGGAGAGGCTATTGCGGTCGCACCGCGCGTCGTGGCCGCGTTGTCGGTGCGCCATTTGCACCCCGATCTCGAAGTCATGGAGGAAGGGCATCCGCGGCAGCCCTTGTATCCGCCTTATCGCTTTTGGCGCGTTCCCCACCGCAACGGCATCATCCTTCATAACTTCTTCGCCACCCCCGTGCTCATGGATTTCGCGGCGGTGCCGCCGGATCACGCCGCCTGCCTCGAGCACAAGGATTGGGAAAGCGTCTATATCGGACGCAATTTTTCGTCCAGCGGCGGGCTCTATGTCGTTGCCGACTCCGATGAATCCGGCATTCTCAGCATCACCCCCGCAGCCGTGCAGCAGTCCGCGCTGCGTTCCATTCCCCGTTTGGGCGCTCGTTTGCTGCCGGCCTATGCGCTGTTGTGCAATCTGCGGGGCGCGATCGCGTCCTATTGCCGGCCCGAACGCGACATCGTCCGACGCGACATGTTCAGAGTGAGCGTGCGTTGGCACGCCGACGACCTCGACGAGGAGTGGCAGAGAGAAGAGGCGCGGATCGCTTCGCTCATCGATCGCGCCGCCGGCGACTACTACGCGAACGGGCCGGCATTTCCGCCGCGGCTTAGTTTGGACCCTCGCTTTCTCCCGTTCGATCTCTTCAATATTCTCCAGCAAATCACTCGGATTCTCGGCGGTGGCTTCGGCGTGCTTCTCGGCGCGCTTACCGGGCATCGGGAGGACCTTGAACGGATTCAGCGGAAAGTCGGCACGATCATCCATCGTCTCGGCGAGCGCATCCGGCCGCGCTAGGGCAGCATGCTGGATAATTCCCCTGGTCGCATTCTTCGCCGCGGCAGGCTTTTTTCACTGCGACGTGCTCGGCAGATTGCGCGAACCGGCCCGCCGAACCAGCGCTTTCAGCCCGCGCAGCCGGTCCAGTATCTTCTTTAGGAAGGGACCCGCTCGCGAGTCCCGCAACTTTCGACGCAACAAGGGCGGCACCAACCCCAGCCGGACCAACAATCGGAGCAACGGCCACCACATTGCGAGTGCAATTCGCGCGGCCGCCGGGCACGATTTTCCGGAAAATTCCTCGAACACATCGCCAAAAGTCCAAGTCATGATTTTCTCGATTCGCTCCTCGAGCGGACGCCAATCGGCGCCTTGCACATCCTCGCCGTGCAGCCGGACGAGGTAACGAACGTGGTCGGCTTTTTGAAAGTCGCCGACGGCGATATTGTATTCGCGCATGGCCCGGATGCGGTAAATCTTCCAAGGCACGGCTAAGCCGAGCCGGCGGACGATCGCCGGCATCCGCGCCGGCAAGGGGAACGGCGCGGACGGCGTCCACGTGACCAGCAGGGCATCGTCGGAATCCTGGACGACATGGATGAACGACGAATCCGGAAAGTTATCGCTCAGCCAATGATTTTCGATGCAGCCCATATCGAGCGCACGCTCGTCGTGCTGCTTGACCGTGGCCATATCGAACAGAATGTAAGCATGCGAGGCGCTATGCATCAGCATGCCGCGATCGCCGGGCATGCGCCAAAAAGTGTAGGCCGGCCACCGCAGAAAATCGGATCGATCCCAATCGTGCAGCAGGCTGTCGTCGTAAAGATTCTTGATGACAAGATCGACGACCGAGCGAGCGTTGATCGTGATGGGCGCGGCGCTGGATCCCTCCGACGCGGGCTCGAGCAACAACCCGCGCTCACGCAGCCCCGCGAATAGGCCCTCTTGTTCGAGCCGTAGCGCGACGGTGAGAACCGCGTGTGCGCCTGCGGCCGCGCAGCGCAGAACCGTCTCGAACGTTCCGTCGGTATATATCGTATCGGGCATGATCTGGCATGTCAGCGCGCGATCGCGGTGGGCCGCGTTCAGCAAAAGCCGGTGCCCGAGCGTCATATGATCGAATTTGGCTTTCTCGGAAGTCCCGTCCGGAAGGCCGACCTCGATGTGGACGGCTGTTGCATGCGCCGCGAGCGCGCTCCACGCCGGATGTCTCTGCAGCGCTTGCCAATCCGCCGCCGTCGTGCAGATCAGGAAACGATGCCCATCGGCCGCCGAGAGCGCCCCGAGATTTCGCGGCGACAGCAGGGAGCGAAGGCAATAATCAAGGAAATAGGAGCGAAACCTATCGCCCCAAAAGCCGACTATGAGATAAAGCGGGCGCATCGATTCAACCGAGGCCTCGCGCGGCTCTGATGTTTTCAATGCTGTCGAGGCAGCGCTGTACATCGCGAAACGGCAAGCCGCTGAGATCGGCGAGGTCGAGTTCCCACCACTTGACCCGCAACAGTCGCTCGATCACTGCTTCGCTGAACCGATAGCGTTTGACGGTGGCCGGCACGCCGGCAACGATCGCATAAGGCGGCACGTCCTTGGTGACGACCGAACCGGCGCCGATGATCGCTCCGTCGCCGACATTCACGCCGCCCATGATGTTGACATTATGTCCGGTCCACACGTCGTTGCCGACGACCACTTTTGCGAACATGTCCGGCGTTCGCGGGAGTCGTTCGAAGGTCCGATATTCCTCGATCCAGTCGAACGAAGCCGGATGATACTGAAACTCGTTGGTGCTGAGCCAGTCGATGGGATGATTGAACGGATTGATGGCGGTTCGCGCGCCGATGGCGCAGTAGGCTCCCATCATTCCCCTGGCAATGAAGCAACTTTCGTTCATCCCGGAATATTTCCCGACGGTGACATCCGGGCCGAGCTGCGAATTGCGATTGAGGAATAGCGGGCCGCACAAAGTCGATTTGAAAATCTTGGCGCCGGGATTCAAGCGCGCGATCTCGTGCAAATAAGCCGGCTGATCGGTATCGTTGACGTAGCTGTCGATATGGACTTTTTCAAATTTCATCTGTGGCTCCCGGCGCCGGCCGGCTGGACCCAATGGACGATACGGTGACGGACTCTCGTCAGCATCTGAAGCGCAAGCCCCGATCGACGCTACAGCGGGTTCCGATCGCACTGAATCAGTGCCGTCTTTGCGAGGAGCGAAGCGACGAATCAATCCAGAACGGCCTCGCCGCCTCGCAAGCCCGCCTGATGGTGTGGACGGCCCCCTAACGGCATCGCTGTGCCAGAATGAGGTCGTTGCAGATCTCAATCAAAGGAGGCCGTCCATGGAGAAGTATAGCCG
>Ga0181533_1001544_pt1 | contig 29511 bp, 21 predicted proteins | sample PEATcosm2014_Bin_45_FD_119772 | JGI IMG/M metagenome (GOLD analysis project Ga0181533, IMG submission 119772) | Peatland microbial communities from MTU Mesocosm Facility, Houghton, MI, USA - PEATcosm2014_Bin11_60_metaG | ecosystem: Environmental > Terrestrial > Soil > Wetlands > Peat | place...
ATTGCACGTAACCTGGATCTTTCTATGCTTCTTGGTTACACTTATTCTGTCCCTATGGCTTTGCAACCGAATGATGTTTACTACACTTTCAAAAATAACATAGGTCAGACCGTCAACTTTACTTATGCAAACACTTCCTCAGATACCAAAGGAGATATACTTAAATACCGTATCCAGAGTCTCTTTAAATCCGATTTACAATTGACCTTTAAAAAACAATTCGGCCTGGGTTTTTCGGGTAATTATTATGGATACATGAAGAATATCGATATATTTCTTGATGAATTGGATAATCCATCCTATATGAATTCAGGAATCGTTAAGTACCGGGAGGAGCATAACAAAGGGAATTTCATCGTGGATACCCGTGTAAGTTATAGTTACAGGGATTTTAAGTTTTCCTTCCTTGTCAAAAATTTCTTCAACACTGAATATTCTTTGCGACCCATGACCATCGAGCCCCCAAGAACGACATCCTTACAAGTTCTTTTACATATTTAATCTTATTCATCATTAAACCAAAAAATCATCATGAAAAAAATTATTTTGCTCACAGTTCTCGTTTATTACATGTTTACTTGCGCTTACGGACAATATCCTCAGGGAGGTAATTTCGAATCATGGCAATACATTGCCAAGCATCATTGTTATGAACCGGACAGCAGCATCTTTTCAACACTGAATATCCTGGATTCAGTTGGTTCCGGAATCACTGTTTATCCATGTGATACTGCACATAGTGGAAACTATTCAGCCCGCATGGTGACTAGCAATATTGAGTTGCTGCACATAATCATCCCGGGAGTTATAGGTACTATTAAGATTGACTGGAGTGAAGATAAGGCCCTTCTTGGAATTCCTTATCCTTATGGCTCAACCGAACCCAAAAGATTTTCAGGTTATTACCAATCCTACCCTCTTAATGGGGACTCTTCTGCTGCGGTGATTCTCCTTTCAAAATGGAATAAAACGACCAAACATCGCGACACCCTTGCTTATAACCGTCTCGTGTTTCACGGTACAATCACTACTTGGACTAAATTTGATACTGCTGTTACTTACTTCGATCAATCAACAGTACCAGATTCACTCACCATGCTGTTTTTATCCTGTGCCGGTTTTAATGCATCCAATATGTTTGGCAGTGTTGGGCAGATCGGAAGCCAGGCCCTATTTGATGATGTCAACATTACCGGGGTAAGTGGCTTTCCAATTCTGCTTATGCCATCTGTGAGTGTAAGACTTTCTCCGGACCCTGCTTCCCAATACATGAAAATCGAGACTGGCAGAGACATCAATAATGGATATTTTGAAGTTTTTGATGCACAGGCAAAATTGATCAGGCAAATTGAAATGAATGGTAATTTCAAACAAATCGGAGTAAACGATCTTAGTGCAGGGACTTACTATTATAAATTAATTGAAAACTCGAAACTCCTTAACTCGGGCACATTTATTGTCACAAAATAAAACCATCCTGAATCTTTATGAACGAAATTAAGACCTCCCAGAAAGCAATGGACCTGGAGAACAGGTACGGAGCGCACAATTATCATCCATTGCCGGTCGTTCTTGCGAGAGGGCAGGGAATTTTTATGTGGGATGTGGAAGGCAAGAGATACTTCGATTTCTTATCTGCTTATTCAGCTGTAAACCAAGGTCATTGCCACCCAAAGATCATCCGTGCGATGATAGATCAGGCGAGTACTCTCGAACTGACATCCAGGGCTTTTTATAACAATGTTCTCGGTTCATATGAGAAGTTTGTCACGGAATATTTTGGGTACCAGCGGATCCTGCCAATGAATACCGGAGCCGAGGGGGATGAAACAGCGCTGAAACTAACCCGTAAATGGGCTTACAAAGTAAAAGGTGTTCCTGAAAACCAGGCACAGATCATCTGTTGTGAAAACAACTTTCATGGTCGTACAATCTCTGTTATTTCCATGTCGAATGATCCCCAGGCCAGGAATGATTATGGTCCATTCACACCCGGGTTTATCCCGATTCCTTACAATGATTTGACAGCCCTTGAAAAAGCACTGGAAGATCAAAATGTTGCCGGATTTCTTGTTGAACCGATCCAGGGAGAAGCGGGAGTATTTGTTCCGGATGAAGGTTACCTGAAAAGGGCATATGAAATGTGTAAGGCAAAGGATGTTTTATTTGTTGCCGATGAAGTGCAGACCGGGATTGCCCGGACAGGCAAACTGCTTGCATGCGATTGGGAAGGAGTTCGCCCGGACGTATTAATTCTGGGCAAAGCATTGTCGGGAGGGGTGTACCCGATATCTGCTGTGCTTGCCGATGATGACATCATGCTGGTGATCAAGCCAGGCGAACATGGATCTACCTTTGGAGGAAACCCCGTTGCCAGCCGGGTAGCCATTGCCGCCCTGGAAGTGATCAGAGACGAAAAACTGGCGGATAATGCCTATAACATGGGCGTTATTTTCAGGGCAGAACTGGAAAAGATCCAATCGCCCATGATAGAACTTGTAAGGGGAAAGGGATTGCTTAACGCAGCAGTCATCAAGCCGAGGAATGGGAAAACCGCATGGGATGTATGTCTCAAAATGCGTGACAACGGACTTCTTGCAAAACCTACTCATGACCACATTATCCGCTTCGCGCCACCACTTGTTATTAATGAGGCGCAGATAAGGGAAGCGGTTGAGATCATCCGTATTTCATTAAAATCATTCGAATAAATCATTAAAGTAAAAGAGGTTCTCACAGGATAATAACCCGTAGAGATTACTCCACTGCGAGAACCTCTTTTATTAAAATGTTGCTTGTAATTTCACGTTGACTTCCCTTGGAGTAAGATAATTCGGAACCGCATACTGTTGATTATTAATATCAGTGATCCACAAATAGGATACGGTATTGCTGATTTGCAGCAAATTGAATACTTCCAGTGAGAGCCACATAGAGTGAAAAACACGCAAAGGATTCTTTCCCGAGAACTTGGTATGTTCTCCAATAAGTTGTTTTGATAACCCGATATCCACCCGCCTATATGGAGGCATGCGCAGGGTTTGCTTTGTTAATGGGGTGTTCGGCGCTCCGAAAGGAAGTCCGGTTCCATAAAAAAGTGTCAGGTTCATTCTCCATGAAGGATAATGTGGAATATAATCCTGGAAAAAGATACTCAGGTTTACACGCTGGTCAGTGGGCCTTGGAACCCAGGTACCACTTATATTTTCTTCAGTTTTCATGATTGACAGACTGGCCCAGCTTTCTATTCCTTTCACAAATTCACCGTTTACCCTGAAGTCAACACCTGTGGCATATCCGAATGCATTATTCGTGCCATAATAGTTGATCTTCAGGTTGTCGATTGTGTAAGGGATAAGGTTGTTGATGTATTTGTAGTATGCTTCACCCACAAATTTAAAAGGCCGGTCCCATGCATTGAAATAGAGGTCACTACCTGCTACGACCTGGATTGCCCGTTGCGCTTTTAAACCCGCAACAATATTACCTTCCAGGTTAATGAGTTCGCGAAAAGAAGGTGGCTGAGAATAGTACCCTCCGGAGAGACGAAAAACGACATTTCTGCTCCAGTGTGGTGCAAAGGAAATGTTAATCCTTGGATCCAACAAAAATTGTTGATTAAAATTCCAGTAAATAGATCGCAATCCGGCTGTCAGAGATATATCATTTTTATCATTTTTAAATGTCCAGGTGTCCTGAAGAAATGCAGAGTAACGGTTTGACTCTTCTTGGCTCTTGTTTTTGACCGCATTATAAAGTAAGAGCGAATCATGAGGCGGATTTTTTGATCCGACTGAGTCGTGTGGGTGCGGCAGGGAATATCCTGCAGAATCCTGCATCTCCCATTCATTGATGTCATAATGATAAACCTCATGCTGGTATTTAATACCCCATGCAATCAGGCTGTTGTTTTTCTCATAAGTTCCCCGGTGTTCAAGATCAAAAACAGTACCATCAAAATAATTCCTTGCATGGTCAATGTAAGAACCTACTCCCAGCGCCTGGGTCACCTGTCCTAAACTACTAGTGGCCGGATTGGATTCAACCTGACTGATCCAATATTGAGCAGAAATATCATAGGTCTCATCTTCAAAGGTCTGATAGGCAGAAGCAGTAAATTTTAATCTTAAACCCGCTATTGGTTTATAAGTTGCAGTAACCGCGCCAAGCCAGTTCTGGTAAGTGTCGACCTCTTGTCCATCAAAGAAGACAGTGAATTGATAAACATTGCCAATAGATCCGAAATCGGTTTGCTGGGTTTGAGGGATCAGTTTGTAAGAATTATTTGAATAGATCCCTAAGGCTGAAATATCCCATTTTTTATTGAGCTGATAGTCAAGAAGGGCCTGGAAATCGAAAAATTTTGGTTTGTAGTCGCCTTTTGTATCCAATCCTTTCAGGAAATAAGAATTTGATTTATACCTTGCCCCAAGGAGATAGGTGAGCTTTTTCGTGATCGTACCTTCAAGATGAGCGTTCGCTCCCAGCAGGCTGATGTCAAATGATCCGGCAAAAGAGGTAGGCCGTTTATATTTGATATCCAGTACTGATGACATCTTATCACCATAACGGGCATCAAACCCTCCTGCTGAGAATAAGATTGATGAAACAAGATCCGGATTCAGGAAACTCAATCCTTCCTGTTGCCCCTCCCTGATCAGAAAGGGACGATAGATTTCTATATCATCTACAAAAACAAGATTTTCATCATAATTTCCACCTCTGACCGAATAAGTTGAACTCAACTCATTGTGGGATGAGACGCCAGGCATGGTTTTTATAAGGTCTTCAATACCGGCATTGGCGGATGGTATAAGTGTGATGTTTTTTGTGTCAATCCTGTTGAACGTATTAGTTCTGATCTGCCTGTCTTTTACGTCGATGGAAGGCAATGATGTTGATGCCAGTATCAGTGTTTGATTAATTTCTTTTCTTTCGCCAGGCTGTAATACAAGTTCAATGGTGCTCGTTTCAAAACCGATGTAGGTAATCATCACTGTGATTTTCCTCCCTGAAGGGACCTGCAGCTCAAAATTCCCTTGTTTATCAGTGGTCGTCCCTCCGGGTATCCCGGCAATAGTGATGTTGGCATTCATTATCCCCTGGCTGTCGGTTTTAGTCACTTGTCCAAATATTACAGCCATCTGCTGGGCTGAAACGCTCATCGCTGCCAGCCATAAAAGGCAAGTGAAGATATGGATGAGGATCTTTCTCAAATGACGGGTTACTCGTTGGAAGTTGGTTGAGGTTTTTTCCTTTTAAATTCACCATCCTTCCAGGCTTTAATAAATTTAGCCCAGGCAAACGGGTTGAAAATATTAAATGGTTGCTGCTGACCGAAATAATATAATTTGCTGGTCTGGTTCTCAATATAGTTATTGTAATTCATACTTGCATCCATCGGATAATCCCTCACCCTGATCATGAGCTGTTCGGGATCAAGGTTTTTTCTAGCACGTTCAAGGTCATCGTCAGGAACTTTTGTATTGACAAAGGCACGTTTGAAATCTTCCAATGTCGGCCAGGGGAAAATGATTGCTTCGGGCAGTGTCAGGGTATCACCGGTCATCATCTGGATAAGGGAGTACCTTGATTTTGTGATGGTATCGGGTATGATGAATGAAGCTGGTTTAAAACCAAGAGCGTTGAAGAGAATGGTATCTTTTTTATGCGCCACGAAAGAAAAGTAACCCATTATGTCACTGGTCGTTCCACGCTTTGTATTCTTGATGGTTATCTTGGTATAGGGAACTGCATTGAGACTATCGGTGGTAATGGTTATACCTGAAAACTGGACAAGATTCTCGTTATTTTCCTGTGCATTTACAAGTATGGGAAAAAGTATTAAAAGAATTAAAGTCAGGGTTTCTGCAACCGGTTTCTTCATTTAATGGAAATTTCTTCAGAGAACTCTTTGATGGGACGCTTAAAAGAACGAAAATACGTAGTTTTTATTTCTTCACCAAATGATAAAAAAAATGCTGTCACACATCGCGACAGCATTTTGTATCGTGAATGATCCGGTTATTTCTTAAGATAACCTTTTTCGCGTGCTTCCTTGAGGCATGCAGAAATTCCTTTCTTGTTGATGGTGCGAATTCCCCTGGCTGATACCTTTAGGGTTATGAACTTGCCTTCTTCAGGGATATAAAATTTCTTTGTCTGCAGATTGGGATTGAATTTTCTTTTGGTTTTAATATTCGAATGGGAAACACTGTTTCCTCCCATTACTGCCTTACCGGTTATTTGGCAAACTCTTGACATATTATGATAATTATGATGTTTTAAAAACGGAGTGCAAAATTCGGGAAAATATTTGAATTTACAAAAAGAAAAGTATTTTTGCTTTAAGGCTTTGTCAATCTGTGACTTTGCGCTTCTGTTACGTTGCGATCTTTATCAACAAACAAAGAACCAAATGCCCGGTACTTAAAGTCCTAAAATAACTTTTCGCAGATTATTAAGCGTTTGCAGGGTAGCACGTCTTATATTGCGTTCGCGGTCATCCCCGAAAAGATACTTACATGCATGAACTCCTGAGGGTCCTGCAATTGCTATCCAGACCAATCCTACGGGCTTATCCTTTGTACCTCCATCAGGACCGGCTATACCGGAAACGGCAACTGAGTAATCACTGCGGAAACGATCCCTGACATTCACAGCCATTTGCCTTACCACCTCTTCGCTTACGGCACCATATTTCTCAAGTATCTTCTCACTTATCCCCAATTCTTTTATCTTGATCTCATCCGAATAAGCGATGACACTTCCTTTATAATAAGCAGAACTTCCCGGGATACTTGTGAGCAGGTGCGCAATATAGCCACCCGTGCAACTCTCAGCTGTTGCCAAAGTGTTTTTTTTCTCTTTTAACACCCTCCCGACCACTGCCTCAAGCGTGTCATTGCCCTCTCCAAAAATATAGTCCTGTATCAGAGAACTCATTTTGGTGATTTCCTCATTCATCTGCATATGAAGTTGCAACTCATTCTCACCTTTTCCTGTAAGCCTAAGTCTGACTATTCCAGGTTGCGGCAAATAGGCAAGGTGAAGATTCGCTGGAAGCCGGGTTTCCCAATCTGCAAGCAGATCAGATAAAAAAGATTCACCTAATCCCTGAGTCAGAAAGGTACGGTGGAGAACCACAACAGGTCTAAAATACTGTTTAAGCTTTGGGATTATATCATTGAAAAGCATTGCTTTCATTTCGAAAGGTACTCCGGGCATAGAGACGAAAATATGCTTTTTGCCATCACTCTCTGATTCTTCTTCAAACCACATTCCGGGGGCAGTTCCGTTTTTATTAGGAATTGGAATACAGCTTTCAGGTATCTCCGCTTGTTTCCGGTTGGTCTCTGACACCTGGAGTCCTCTGGTATTGAAGAATTTCTCTATGTTGTTGAATGTGGCCGTATCAAAGATCAGTCTTGTCCGAAAATATTTACAGAGTGTTTCTTTTGTGAGATCATCTTTGGTGGGTCCCAGGCCACCTGTAAGAAGCACCAATTCTGACCTTTGTCCCGATTCTTTCAGAATGTCAATGATTTGCTGAGGATCATCGGGAATGATGGTGACCCTTTGAACCGGAAATCCTGCCAGGTCAAGTTGTTCTGACATCCATGAAGCATTTGTGTTGATTATCTGTCCGATCAGAAGTTCATCTCCGATATTTATAATTTCTGTTCTCATATAGCAAAATTACAGAAAATCCATCAGTGTATCAATTATCGGTTCAGCCGATATTATTCGTAATTTTGCTCAAGTAATCGTGCTGGATGTTTTAAAAAATAACCGCACAAACACCCGGATGATTGAAGAAAAAATGACAGCTTCTCTTGAAAATAAAGAATTAAATGCCCTGGTTCACCTGCTGGATGAACCGGATGAAAAAGCATTTGATTCGATCCGCGAGAAGATATATTCTTTCGGGAAAGAAGCCATACCTTATCTTGAAAAAGCCCTGGAAGTTTCCTTTGATAGTTCTATCCAGGAACGTGCAGGGGAGATAATCAGAGATATTCAACAGGAAGAACTTCAGGCTGAATTCACGAACTGGATCAATACATCTTCCTCAGATTTGCTTAAAGGCTACCTGCTTGTGACCCGCAGCCAATATCCTGAACTCAACGAAGATACCCTGACGATCAAGGTGGAACAAATGAAAATGGATGCCTGGCTGGAGTTAAATGATAACCTTACAGCCCTCGAAAATGTCAAAGTACTAAATCACATTATTTATCATGTTCATAATCTGGACGGGAACAAGATAAACCTTTTTGCCCCGCAGAATTTTTATCTGAATACATTCCTTGAAACGCATAAGGGAAGCGCCCTTTCCCTTGGTATGCTTTATATTATCATCGCTCAGAAGCTGAATATACCGGTTTATGGCGTCAACCTCCCTCAGCATTTTATCCTGGCTTACGCTTCGGAAATTACGACTGGTGTACCTTCCATGGAAGATGTTTTGTTCTATATAAACCCTTTCAACAAAGGGACAATCTTCACTAAAAGAGAGATTGAACTATTCATTCATCAGCTGAAAATAAATCCAGACAGATCCTATTTTGCCCCATGTTCCAACATTGATATTATTAAAAGACTCATCGGGAACCTTATCTACAGTTATACACAGCTTGGGTATCCTGAAAAAATAGAGGATCTTGAAAGATTACTTAAACTGACAGAAAAGACTACCTGAAAAACCGGTCTTACCTGAAAATTTTTTTCAAAGTCAGCCCTATGGTCCGGAAATAGCTCCTTAAACTCGAGTCTTCCAGGAATTTGCGGTTCAGTTGCAGTTTTGCAGGCATAATCAGATCAATGTAAGTTTGTTCCGGATCTGCAGAAGCTCCTAATAATTCATTCTCATTGATGTATTCCAGAGAAGCAATATCGGTGATTCCCGGTCTGACTTCCAGCACTTTTTTTTGATCCTCTGAATAGAGATCGACATATTTACGCAACTCCGGACGTGGCCCGACTAGACTCATTTCACCTTTTAATACATTAATTAGTTGTGGCAACTCATCCAGCTTGTATTTCCTAAGAAAACGACCTGACCGTGTGATCCTGCAATCATACTTTCCAACAGTAAGTCCGCCTTGCCTGTCTGCTCCCGGGTACATAGACCTGAATTTGATAAGACGGAAATCCCTGTTATTTTTTCCTACCCTTTCCTGTGTATAGAAGATTCCCCCTCTTCTGGAATCGAATATAATTACAACCCCAATAATTAGAAAAATAGGCATCAGCAGGATCAGGCCAAAAAAGGAAAAAAAAAAGTCAAGAAAACGAATCATAATCGCATTTGATTTTACGTTTTCAGAGTTAAAACTTTGCTGCCAGGACCTCCTCAACAGCAGCGATAACATTGATTATCACGGTTTTGACCATTTCATCTGTCAGGTCATAATATACCGGAAGGCTTATCTCCCGCGAATAATTATCAAAAGCGACTGGATAATCTGATATGGAGTACCCAGAATTTTTATAGTAAGTCATCATTGGCAAAGGCACAAAATGAACATTTACCGATACTTCCCGAATAAATATTTTCCGGATGATCTCATCTCTTTGTGTTTCGGTAATTCCTTTTATCCTCAATAGAAATGCGTGATATGATGATCGCCTCTCACTTGTCTCATAAACAGGAATCTGTGCCCATTCATAAGCAGAAAAGGCTTCTTTATACACATCAAAGATCTGTTTTCTTTTAACAAGCATGTCCTCATCATAACGGTCGAGTTCTACAAGTCCCATGGAAGCCTGGATGTCGGTCATGTTGTATTTATAACCAGCTTCGATAATGTCATAACGCCAACTTCCGGCATGCGATTTGGCTAGAGCATCTTTGGTCTGACCATGAAGGGATTTCACATTCAGGTACTTGTAGATGTTATCATTGTTAAATGGCTCGGGAAGGTTAAGGCATATTGCACCTCCCTCGGCAGTAGTGAGATTTTTCACAGCATGAAAAGAAAATACCGTGATATCCGTGAGAGTGCCTGTTCTTTTTCCCTTGTACCATGCTCCCACGGAATGTGCTGCATCAGAGAGGACCAGAATCCTGTTCAGCATCTCCTGCTCTTTGCAGGATGGATAAAATCGTCTATGAATACCAGGCTGGCTGATCAATGCATGAATTCCGTCATAATCGCATGGGAACCCAGCAATATCAACAGGGATGATGACCTTTGTATTTGATGTAATGGCGTGCTCTGTCGCTTTCAGCGAAAGAAGGAAATCATCATCAGAATCCACAAAAACAACTTTGGCGCCACAATGTTCAACAACATTAGCAGTAGCTGCATAAGTATAAGCCGGGACGATAACTTCATCGCCCGGGCCTACTCCAAACCAGCGGAGCATCAACTCAAGTCCTGCAGTAGCCGAACTGACGCACAGTGTCGCCTGCTGGCCGCCATATTCTGTGAGTCTCTTTTCAAATAATTTAGTCTTCGGCCCGGTAGTGATCCACCCTGAACGTAATGTTTCGTTTACTGCGTCGATAATTTTCTGATCAATCCGGGGTGGAGAAAAAGGAATCATCTTTTTTTTGATGAAAAATGATGAATAAAATATTACTCAGGGATTTTTTAAAATCCAGGATTTGACATTATCTTCTACTCTTTTCAACGTATTTGAAACATCCGAGCGGACAAACTTTTCACCAATAATGTTTTCATAGAGTTCAATGTAACGTTCAGAGATCTGGTTCACCCATAACTCGGTCATTTCCGGAACTTTCTGTCCTTCTTGTCCCTGGAACCCATTGGTCATGAGCCATTCACGAACAAACTCTTTGGAGAGCTGTTTTTGCTGTTCTCCTTTAGCCTGACGTTCCTCATATCCTTCTTTATAGAAATACCGTGATGAATCAGGCGTGTGGATTTCATCGATGAGATATATCCTGCCATCGGCCTGACCAAATTCATACTTTGTGTCTACAAGGATTAGTCCTTTTTGAGCTGCCATTTCAGTTCCGCGCTTAAAAAGGGCAATGGTGTATTTCTCGAGCAATTCATAATCTTTCTTCGAGATCAGCCCTGTATTTATGATCTCCTCCTTTGAGATGTCCTCATCATGGCCTTCCACTGCTTTTGTGGTAGGAGTGATGATGGGTTCAGGAAATTGCTGGTGTTCTTTCATCCCATCAATTATTGTAACTCCGCAGATCTCTCTTTTTCCGCTTTTATAAGATCTCCATGAACTCCCTGTGAGGTACCCTCGAATGATCATTTCCACCGGGAATGGTTTACAATATCTTCCGATAGTGACCATGGGATCTGGTTCTGCGATCTTCCAGTTCGGACAGATATCGGCAGTAGCATCAAGAAAACGGGATGCTATCTGGTTCAACACCTGCCCCTTATAAGGGATTCCTTTTGGTAATACCACGTCGAATGCAGATATCCGGTCGGTAGCAACCATAATAAGATATTTGTCTTTGATGGTATAAACATCCCGGACCTTTCCAACATATTTGTGACTCTGGCCGGGGAAATGAAAATCGGTTTTAACGATTACGTTTGTCATAAATATTTAATTTTTGAGGCAAAGATAACCGTTTTTACTGCGTTTTCAATACCTCCTAATTTTGATGTAAATAAATAAATTTTCACTCTTTTTCAGTGACCATGGTCTTTGCCATAAGCCTCGATGATCTTAATCACCAGTTTATGGCGGATAATATCAATCTGGTCGAGGTAAACAAAACCTATCCCGGGAATCCCTGTCAGAATTTTTTGTGAGTGCACCAGTCCTGAGATTTGATGCCGGGGAAGATCTATCTGAGTGATGTCGCCTGTTACGATGAACTTGGCGGCAGTTCCCATACGCGTGAGGAACATCTTTAATTGGTTGGGAGTGGTGTTCTGAGCTTCATCAAGAATCGCAAATGCATTGTTAAGGGTACGACCGCGCATAAATGCCAAAGGAGCGATCTCAATGGTACCATCTTCAATATAAGATAACAGTTTCTGTGGAGGAAGCATATCCTTCAAGGCATCATAGAGTGGCTGAAGATATGGATCCAACTTTTCTTTCAGATCACCGGGCAGGAATCCAAGGTTTTCTCCTGCTTCTACAGCTGGTCGTGTGAGGATGATCCGCTTGATCTCTTTGTTTTTCAACGCCCGGACAGCAAGCGCCACTGCTGTATAAGTCTTGCCGGTACCAGCAGGTCCAATTGCGAAGGTCAGATCATTTTCTTCCACACTTTTTACAAGGTTTCGCTGATTGACGGTGAGTGCGCGGATAAGCATTCCGTTCTTTCCATGGACCAGGATGTCTGAATGATGCAGATCACGTTCTTCATACGGTTCCCATGAGGAGTCCAGGATCTGATCAATGTCGGAAAGGGCCAGTTTCCCGAATTTTTCAAGATGAAGCAACAAAAGACTGAACTTCTGACCAAACATTTGCAGTTCAACTTCTTCGCCCATTGCTTTAATGGTATCGTCCCGGGAGATAAGTTTTAATTTCGGAAAAGATTTCCGGATACGGTCTAGGTTCTGGTCATTTACCCCAAAGACATCTAAAGGGTGATGTGATCCAATGCCTATTATTTTTTCACTCATGAAGTGAATTTAATTACTAATTTTGAAAGACAAAAGTACGGTATTTTTCTGTTCATGGCAATTATAACGCTAACCAGTGACTGGGGATTAAAAGATCATTATCTGGGGGCTGTCAAAGGCGCTATTTACAAGCTTCTGCCAGGTGCACAAGTTGTAGATATCTGCCATGATATTCCTGCATTTGACCTTAACCAGGCTGCATTTATCATTCGGAATTTTTATAAGAATTATCCAGAAGGTTCTATTCACATTCTCGGCATCAACAGTGAGGCTTCAATTGAAACCCCGCATACACTGGTCGTTCAGGACGGGCATTATTTCATTGGCGCCGATAACGGAATCTTTTCACTTATCTTTGATGAACTTCCTGATACAATAATTGACCTGGATGTAATTCAGGATACCGATTACTTTACATTCCCATCCAGGGACGTGTTTGTTAAGGTGGCCTGTCACATCGCGGCAGGAAAACCGCTTGAAGAGCTTGGCCATCCCAAAAAAACGCTGGTGAAACGCATGTCGTTCAAACCAATTGTTGATGGAAATCTGATTAAAGGAAAGGTCATTTATATTGATAACTATGAGAATGTTTTTACCAACATTACCGAAACCTTCTTCCGGTCGGTAGCAAAGGAAAAAAAATTTGCTATACTCTTCCGTTCGGCTAGTTACCGCATCACCGAGCTCAGCAAGTCATACAAAGATGTCCCGGATGGTGAAATGCTTGCTTTGTTCAGCTCTTCCGGCCACCTTGAGATTGCTATCAACCAGGGAAAAGCCTCCGGCCTGCTAGGGTTAAAGATCGATCAACCCGTTCTGATTGAGATCCTGGAAAATATTTAATATTTGTTTAAGAGTCGAATAAAGCTGAATATTTCATACGAGCCAGGACAAATGAAAACCAGGGATACTTTACGCCTTATCAAGGTTTTATTATTTTGTTCCCTGCTGGTTATAACGGTAGTCTCCTTTTGGCCGTCCCTTTTTAATGGCTTCTTTTGCTGGGATGATAAGGATGTTCCTTTAGCACCTTTTGTCCAACGGCTGACAATTGAAAATATAGGGAAATATTTCTCGACTTTTCATGCCGGATTATACCATCCTCTGACCACCTTGTCTTTTGCCATTGACTATGCCATAGGCAAGGGATCTGCTTTTTCTTTTCATTTCACCAACCTGTTGTTTCATCTTGCCAATACCTGTCTTATTTTTATTCTGATCCGGAAACTTTTCAGTAATCTCAGCATAGCATACCTGGTTGCCTTGTTATTTGGCATCCATCCCTTGCATGTTGAAGCTGTGGCCTGGATCACCTCACGTAAAGACCTTCTCTATGTTTTCTTTTTCCTTGGTTCCCTTTATGCTTACACAGCTTATCTTGATGATGGAAACAAGAAACGATTCTATTTACTGTCGCTTGTTTTATTCCTTTTTTCCTGCTTATCAAAGATCCAGGCTGCGATATTACCTGTAGCACTTTTCCTGGTCGATTATCTCAGGAGCGGGAAATTAATTTCCCGAAAGAGACTTGATGAAAAAATTCCATTTTTTCTTATTGCTATCCTTTTAGGGATCATCAATATCATCGCTCAGAAAGGCTATGGTTATATTGATTATAAAGCACCCTATTCTGCAACAGAACGACTGATTATCTTCTGCTACGGGTTTGCCCAGTATATTTTCAGGATATTGATACCTGCGAATATTTCTGTTTTCTATCCCTTTCCATTTCATCCCGGGGAAAGGCTTACGTTCATTTATTATGTCTATCCTTTGATCCTGTTACTGTTTATTGCTGGAACTGTTTATCTGGTTTTCCGGTCAAAAAAAACACTGGTTTTCGGACTGGGTTTCTTTTTTCTCTGTATTTTCCTGGTACTTGTGATCAATAATTACCGGGAAACCGTTATCACCGACCGGTACACCTATCTGGGATCTGCGGGAATCTTTATTTTCATAGCAGGATCAGGGGTTAGTTTATATCAACAAATGAAAAAAATGAAATGGATACTCCCTTTATTTGGGATTCTTTATGTACTTATTTTTTCATTTCTGACTTTTGAACAAAACAGATTATGGCATTCACCTTCCCGGCTTATTAAAGCAGCATTGATCAGTCATCCGGATTCACCCATTTTGCTCAATACTTTGGGTAGTCTTGCGATTGATTCGGGATCATATTTGACAGCATTGACATACCTGGACAAAGCTATCCTGGTAAATAAAAATTATACGGATGCATGGTATCAAAAGGGAATAGCTGAGAACAAACTGAAAAATTATTCTCAGGCACTGGATGATTTTTCTCATGCCATTATGCTGAATCCAGCCTACACCGATGCCTACTTTGGTGCCGGAAATGTTTACAGGGTCACAGGGGAATATCAAAAGGCACTGGAAGAATATTCAATGGCACTGATGCTGAACCGGAATTATTTTGGAGCCTGGCAGGATCGTGCCATCATAAGAATAGAACTTGAAGATTACCAGGGAGCCATTGATGACCTTAACCATGCAATTACGCTGAATCCGGGATTTGGTGCATCCTTTTATTTAAGGGGAATAGCAGAATTTGGCCTGAAGAAAAATGGGTGCAATGACCTGCGCAAGGCAGTTATGCTGAAATATCAACCAGCACAAAAAGCATTGGATTATTATTGCAAATAAACAATTCCTCATCTGCTGCCAGGCAACGCAAGCTTGATCTCATGATTATTCAAAATAAATTATTTCCTAATCAAGTTTAAGAACAGCGAGAAATGCTTTCTGGGGAACTTCTACATTACCGATCTGACGCATTCTTTTCTTTCCTTTTTTCTGTTTCTCGAGGAGTTTCCGTTTTCGGGTGATATCGCCACCATAGCATTTGGCTGTAACATCCTTTCTGACAGCTTTCACGGTTTCGCGTGCGATGATTTTAGCCCCGATGGCAGCCTGTATAGCTACATCATACTGTTGACGGGGAATGAATTCCTTCAGTTTAAGGCAGAATTTCCTGCCAAAATCGTAGGCATTATCACGATGCAGCAATGTGGAAAGGGCGTCAACAGTATCACCATTCAGCAAAATATCGAGCTTCACAAGGTTGGCAGGTTTATGGCCGCAGATAAAATAATCAAAAGAGGCATACCCTTTTGAGATACTTTTCAGCTTGTCATAAAAATCAAAAACAATTTCACCAAGCGGAAGTTCAACGGTCAGTTCGATCCTGTCAGTTGTCAGGTAAACCTGGTTTTTCAGGACACCGCGTTTGTCAATGCAGAGTTTCATTATGCCACCTACATATTCTGCTCGGGTAATGATGTTTGCATGGATATAAGGCTCTTCAATGTGATCGATTTGTGTAAGTTCAGGCAATCCTGAAGGATTATGAACTTCGATGACTTCACCTTTTGTAGTATAAACTTTATATGAAACATTGGGAACTGTGGTAATCACCTCCATGTCGAATTCACGGTCGAGACGTTCCTGGACTATCTCCATGTGTAATAACCCAAGAAAACCACAGCGAAAACCGAATCCGAGAGCAGCGGAAGATTCAGGTTCAAATGAAAGCGAAGCATCATTAAGCTTCAGCTTATCGAGCGAGTCACGCAGTTCCTCATAATCATCCGCATCTACAGGGTAGATCCCGGCGAAAACCATGGGCTTGACGGTTGAATATCCCTCGATCCCTGTTGTGCATGGACGGTCAAAATGAGTCAGAGTGTCGCCAACCTGGACTTCCTTGCTGCTTTTGATCCCTGAAATGATATAACCTACATTACCGGCGCTTAAACTATTCCTGGGTTCCTGTTTCAGCTTTAGTACCCCGATTTCATCAGCATGATAATCGGTTCCTGAATGGAAGAATTTTACATGATCGTTGCTTTTCAACGTTCCATTCATGATCCTGAAATAACCCACGATACCCCGGTAAGAATTGAAAACTGAATCAAAGATCAATGCCTGCAAGGGGGCATTGGGATCGCCCGTTGGCGCCGGGATCTTATGGATGATATCATTCATGATGCGGTCGATGCCAATCCCCATCTTTGCACTGGCTTCTATGATATCGTCACGGTCGCAACCCAGCAAATCAATGATCTGGTCTTTCACCTCTTCTATCATGGCATTGTCCATATCGATCTTGTTCAATACAGGGATGATGGCGAGGTTATGGTCAATAGCAAGATAGAGGTTGGAAATAGTCTGGGCCTGGATACCCTGAGTGGAATCGATCACCAGCAAGGCGCCTTCACAGGCTGCAATGGCACGCGATACTTCATAGGAAAAATCAACATGGCCGGGAGTATCAATAAGGTTAAAAATATAATCCTGGCCTTCGGCCGTAAAGTCCATCTGAATAGCATGGCTCTTAATGGTTATACCCCGTTCCCGTTCGAGTTCCATGTCATCCAGGACCTGTTCCTGGAAATCACGCTCTGATATTGTATGTGTAAGCTCCAGCAAGCGGTCCGCCAGGGTCGATTTACCATGGTCAATGTGCGCAATGATACAGAAGTTCCGTATATTTTTCACGTCTGCAAATATACAACTTTGTCCATTTCCTTAGTTGCCATATGGCGGGAGACTGACAAAATATTACACTCAGGAAAAAACCACGGAATTATAGAAAGATTACTGAAGAATGGTCACAGCACCCTTAAGTATTATCTTCTGGTCACCACACAATGCCTTCTCATAAACTTCGCAAACGTAATAATACACACCATCACTACAAACCTGGTGTGTATTCTTGTCCCTCCCATCCCAGTTGATATTGGGATCAGTCGTGACATAGACTTCTTTGCCCCAACGATCAAATATCGTCATATTTAGATGATCAACAGAAGAAAACGGCTTCCTTGGTTGGAAAACCTGGTTTTCAGGCTCATCACTCCTGTTTGGCGTAAAGACATTTGGTAGCCAGTATTCACAGGCGTTGTAGTTAATACAAGCTTTGTTGCTGAAAACGCTCCTATTTCCTGCTGAATCTACAGCAATTATTGCATAACAACCCGTGACAGAGTTTTCCTGGCTGTGGTCATAAACCGTATCATTGATGTTGAATAAAGAGTCAATCACTATAAGCTGTCCATCACTGCACCGGCTGAAGTAAATATAATATTTAACAATATCGTTGGAACAGGAATCGATAAGATTCTTCCAGCTCAGAAGGTTAGTTGCATGTTCACAATCTGTTATGACCGACAGCTGAGGAGGACATGGAGGGATATTATCGATAGGCGTTGCAGAATTGACCTGGGAGAGGTTGATGAGGGGATGTGCAAATCCGGGAGCTGAATAGGTTCCGATGCATTTGACATAATAAGAATATTGGGTTCCATTGCGCAGTTTTTTGTTATCAAAAGCAGGAGTCGTTGATGAACCGATGGAGTCGAATATCCCTGTAGAAAGATTCTTTCGATAAATGACAAACAGGTAATTGGTCCACGGAACATCATTATTCCAACTAAGCTTCAGCTTCTTGTCAGTGGGAGTGATGTTGAGGAAGATGGAAGAAGCAACCTGTGACGGACCTATGAGGAAACGGTCCCCGGGCGTGAGATTGTAAAGATCAATGCGATATTTGTAAATATCCTGAAGGGTATTCAGCAGGGAATCATTATAGGTTGTATCATTCAGATCAGTGATAGAATCGATAGCCATATATTGGCCGGGATTTGAAGGAATGGACCTGTAGATAATATATTTATAGGGGCCGCGAGCCTGGATTGTATCTATTTCCGTTGGTTTTGACCAGGCCAGATATATAGTCCCGTTGAATGCGTCAGTTTTATTCACGCTTACATTAGTAATCACTGCGACGTCTTTTTTCAGGTGGGCACAGGCTTCATTGGATGCATAGCTTTGAGCTTTATCAGAATAAAAGGCGACGATCATGTAGCAGTACTTTATTCCTTGTGTCAAACCGATTCCCTGGTTGTTATCGGTATAGCTATCCCGGGTGATATCGTCGATCTCGCCGATCAGAGTGTATCCGAGATAAGAAGGAACGCCTGTCTGGCAATAGCCATGATGAAAGCCCGTGGAATCAGTTTTTCGATAGATGTAATATCCACTGGCATTCTGGCAGGCATAGTTATCCCAGTTCAGGGTGATGGATGTTCCAAGCGGTGTGGCTGTGAGGTTCATCGGGGCGGGGCCGACAACTTCAATCATCAAAGAGGTGATATCGACAAGTTGAACAGGAGTAGCATGGTTTTGGGCTTTGAAGAATACCTCATAAGGCTGTTCTCGTACCTCGCTGCAGGCGGTGGGCCAGCTGAAAATAGCTGTTACATGTCCCGATGCGGAATCCGGGTTGGGAACCATTGAAGCAGGATGATCTGTCAGGATAAAGGGCTGACCGGTTGCAGTAAGAATAAGAGCAAGGCTATCAGGATCATATGCTTTTACGGGGAAAGTCAAGGTCGTTCCGGCTTCAACGCAGGTATCTTTTATAGGTTCAACAACAGGAGGCTTATCACTGCAAGCGAGGATGATGATCTGCATATCTCTTTCAACACCACCTATCTTGACTCCATTCCTCCATTCTTCGACCAGAATGGCAATATTATATTCTCCCTGTAACGGTGGGCAGTTCCAGAAAAAATCACCCGTAACGGAATCCAGACGGATAATATTGGGAGGAGCAGTTTGAGGAAGGGTATAACCCGGAATGACCTTCCCCTGATCACCCAGGCAGGGAACAAGCTTGTAAGAGAGACTGTCACCGTCAGGATCATAAGCACCAGGGTTATGATAAAAAGGTTCGAACACACAACCGTTGTCTACTGGTGGAATCAGCAGGATTGGAGAATTGTCGTAACCCCCGAGAAAAGGACTTATCGTGAGTTCAGAGTAAATATACATGGGAATGTTGATCGAATTCGGAATATTCAGGATCCCCCCATTCCGGTTAGGGTCTTCACAGGAGATGATGAAATCGCCGGGCCCGGTGAATGTATGCTGTCCTACATAACGGTTATAAGTGATCTCGTTTGCAAGATTAATCTCTTCAACCCTCGGGATCTGGCTGTTAGTGCCATCATCCCAATCAATGGTGAGAAAATCACGGTAAGCATTTGCAGGACTGGGTGTAAAAGTATATGAGATCAGTGTGACTTCATAGGTCAATCCCGTAAGGTGACGAAAAAAGATCTCTGCCGCCCGCTCGTGCGTTGCGAAAGAAGTATACGGAAAACAGCTGAAGGACATCAGAAGAACAAGGAGAAACAGCTTTCGGAGTAAAGATGTTACCATGACCGGACTGGATGAAAAAAATTCTTTCAAAAGTAATAAAAATCACGGTTACTGAAGAGGTCTAAATTTCTGTTCATTTGATTTTTCCATTAACTTTGTAAATTGATAGAAAATATTAAGAACACATATGTATACGATCAACCCTGAAGAAGAAAAAAAAGAAATCCTGAAGCGCTATCGTGGTCTACTGCGTGTTTACAAACCCAAAACCCTTAATGATAAAAAACAAGTTCGCCGGGCTTTCGATCTGGCAGTCAATGCTCACCGGGACATGAGGAGGAAGAGCGGGGAGCCATATATCTATCACCCAATCAGTGTAGCGACTATCGCGGCAGGAGAGATCGGGCTTGGCACAACTTCAATCGTTTGTGCCTTATTGCACGATGTTGTTGAGGACACTGAATATACGCTGGAAGACATCAAAGGGCTATTTGGGGAGAAAGTCGCATCGATCATTGACAGCCTTACAAAGATCAAAGGGATTTTTGACCAGCGTACAACTTCAATACAAGCTGAAAATTTCAAGCGTCTTCTTATAACACTTTCCGATGATGTACGGGTGATCCTCATCAAACTGGCTGACCGCTTGCATAACATGAGAACATTGGATGCCATGGCACCGGAGAAACAATTGAAAATTGCATCTGAGACTATATATTTGTATGCTCCGTTGGCACATCGGCTTGGCTTGCATGCCATCAAGAGTGAATTGCAGGACCTGGCATTGAAATACATTGAACCGGAAGTATATATTTCCATCTCCAACAAACTGAAAGAATCGGCGAAAGGACGTTCACGCTTCATCACTAAATTTATTTATCCCATTAAAAAGAAACTTGCCGCCCAGGGGATCAATTATACAATCTCAGCAAGGGCGAAATCAATATATTCTATCTGGGAAAAGATGAAAGCGAAAGAGGTTTCTTTCGAAGAAATCTATGACATTTTTGCCATCCGGATCATTATTGATGCGCCTCCTGAAACCGAGAAATCAGATTGTTGGAAAGTTTATACGATCATTACCGAGCAGTATCACCCAAACAACGACCGTTTGCGTGATTGGATATCGATTCCCAAAGCCAACGGGTATGAAGCGTTGCATACAACCGTTATGAGTCATACCGGCCAATGGGTCGAAATCCAGATCAGGTCCAAAAGGATGGATGAAATTGACGAGAAAGGTTACGCTGCCCACTGGAAATACAAGGATACTATGAAATTCAGCAGTCGCCTCGAGAACTGGCTTGACCGTATCCGCGAGATGATCGAAAGTCCTGATGCAGATGCACTCTCTTTTATTGATGATGTTAAAGGCTATTTTTTCCTGGAAGAGATCACTGTATTCACACCCAGCGGTGAGCTTCGCACATTACCTGCAAAATCTTCCGTGCTCGACTTCGCCTATGCCATTCATTCTGAAATCGGAAATACCTGCATTGGCGCCAAAGTCGACAAGAAACTGGTTCCTATAAACTATATCCTGAAAAACGGAGAACAGATTGAGATCATAACTTCAAAAAATCAAACCCCCAAAGATGAATGGTTGGGCTATGTAGTCACAACCCGCGCAAAAGCAAACATCAAACTTGGCTTGAAAAAAGAAAAGAAAAAATATTACAAACAGGGGAAAAACAAACTTGAAAAATTGTTCCAGCAAAATGCAATCGAATTTACTCACGAAAATATACGAAAATTTATTAATATCAACAATAACTCAAGTCTTATCGATCTTTATCATGCTGTTGCACAGGACAGGATAGGAATAAAAGAAGTCAAGTTCTTTGCTGCTTCTGCAATGAAACCGGGATGGCTTAATTTCATGATCCACCCCAGGCGGAAATCTCAGTTGGACAAACAACAAAAAGGTCCTGGATCCGTAATTAAAAATAATGGTTCAAATGTTGAGCCATCTTTAACAAATGGCGCGCACCAGGCAGGATATGATATCGCCACCTGCTGCAATCCGATCCCGGGAGATGAGATCATAGGACTGGATCTTTCGCCAGAGAGACCCATCCAAATACACCGGACTAAATGCAAAATAGCACTTGAACTGATGGCCAGCTTCGGAAACCGGGTTGTCAAGATCGATTGGAAGAACCAGGGATCAATCTCATTCCTGGCCGGGATAAAAATATCGGGATTGGATAAAATGGGTATGATCAATGACATCACAAAGATCATTTCAAACGAATTGAACCTGAATATAAAATCTTTTCACCTGGAAGCAAAGAATGGCCTTACAGAGGGAGAAGTGATGCTGTATGTAAGGGATACTGATACCCTGAGTCACCTGCTGAGTGACCTGCACAGGATTGAAGGAATTAAAAAAGTTGCCAGGGTGGATTAAAAAAAACTATTTTTATTTGTTCTAAATATATGTGAATTATGTAATTTTGCTGAAAAATTACCCAATATGATAAAGAAACCTGCCGAGGATTCGTTTGAAACCATTCGTAAAATCTTCACTGAATATCTTGAAAAGCATGCTCATCGCAAGACTCCGGAAAGATATACTATCCTCAAAGAAATTTTTGCGACTGATGGACATTTTGACATCGAGTCCCTCTATATCCGGATGAAAAACCATAAATACAGGGTCAGCCGGGCCACGCTCTACAATACCATTGAATTATTACTGGATTGCGGGTTGGTCACCAAGCATCAGTTTGGGACGAATTACGCCCAATTTGAAAAAGCCACACTACATAGACAACACGACCATTTCATCTTCATTGACTCGGGGAATGTTCTTGAATTCTACGATCCAAATATCGAGGCGATAAAGAAAAACGTGGAAAACCAATTCAAAGTCGATATTCTTAATTATTCACTGACTTTTTACGGAAATTCCAAGCCGAAGAAGTAAATCCACCGCTTATGAAGGTTGATGTAATCCTGGGATTACAATGGGGGGATGAGGGTAAGGGCAAGATCGTTGATGTCTTCACTCCACACTATGACATTATTGCCCGTTTCCAGGGAGGTCCCAATGCAGGACATACTATTGAATTTGAAGGGAAGAAATTTGTATTACATACCATTCCTTCCGGAGTCTTTCACCCGACTACAGTAAACCTCATCGGTAACGGCGTTATCATCGATCCATTCATATTCATCAGGGAGATAGATAAACTGGCAGAAGCTGGCATTCAGGCTAAAAAGAATCTTCTTATTTCAACCCGGGCACACCTTATTCTTCCAACCCATCGCATGCTTGATGCACTTTCCGAATCCCGGAAGGGACAATCAAAGATCGGGTCGACATTAAAAGGAATAGGCCCTGCCTATACTGATAAATTTGCACGAAACGGTCTCAGAGTAGGGAATATCAATGAAAAGAGTTTCATGGAACGCTACCACGCCCTTAAGGAAATTCATCTTCATACGATCGGTTCTTACTCTGCTGACCTGGCTGGTTTTACTTTCGACGGACTCTCTTTTGACAGTTATGAAGAAAAATGGTTTGAAGCCATAACCCGGATGAAAAGTTTCCATATGGTGGAAGGAGAACAATTCTTGAATAAAAGCCTTGATGAAGGGAAAAATGTGCTGGCTGAAGGAGCACAAGGAACCTTGCTGGATGTGGATTTTGGTTCCTATCCGTTTGTCACTTCGTCAAACACAATTACTGCCGGTGCTTGCAGCGGATTGGGAATATCTCCTCACCGGATTGGTAGGATCTACGGAGTTTTTAAAGCCTATTGCACACGGGTAGGAGCAGGGCCGTTTCCTACTGAGCTTAAAGATGAGGCAGGAGCCCTGATCAGGTGTAATGGGAATGAGTTTGGCTCAACAACAGGACGCCCGCGTCGTTGCGGATGGCTTGACCTTCCGGCACTGAAATATTCCATCATGCTGAATGGCGTGGATACTCTGATCATGATGAAAGCCGATGTGCTGAATACATTTGAGAAGATAAAAATTTGCAAAAAATATAAGACAGGTGGCAGGCTCACGGATGAATTTCCATTTGAATTGTCTGATGATACCCTGGAACCGGTTTATCATGAAATGAACGGATGGAATATTCAGCTGGCCGGCATCCAGTCTTTCGGGACATTACCAAATCAATTATCAGAATATATCCGGTACATAGAAAAAGAAACAGGGATCCCGATAGAAATGATTTCCATTGGACCGGACAGGATTCAGACACTTAAAAGATAGGGATTACAGGCGGCGTTTGATTTCAATCTCCTCGTACCCTTCAATAATATCACCCACCTTAATATCATTGAAATTCTCAATATTGAGGCCGCATTCGTATCCTGAAGCGACTTCTTTCACATCGTCCTTGAAACGTTTCAGAGATCCCAGTGTACCGGTATGAACAACAATCCCATCACGAATGACCCGGATCTTACTATGGCGCGTAACTTTGCCGTCAAGCACATAACATCCGGCTACTGTCCCGACTTTTGTGATCCTGAAGACCTCGCGCACTTCAATGTTGCAAGTGATCTTTTCTTCAATTTCAGGTGACAGCATCCCTTCAATAGCGGCTTTGATCTCTTCAATTGCCTGGTATATAATAGAGTACAGCCGGATATCGATCTGTTCCTGCTCTGCCAGTCTGCGTGCACTTAATGAAGGACGAACCTGGAATCCAATTATGATAGCATTAGACGCGGATGCAAGAAGAACATCTGATTCAGTGATAGCTCCTACAGATTTGTGAATCACTGAAACCATCACTTCTTCCGTGGACAATTTCAGCAAAGAATCGGAAAGAGCTTCTACAGATCCATCGACATCACCTTTGACAATAAGGTTCAATTCTTTGAAATCACCAATTGCAATACGGCGTCCTATTTCGTCCAGGGTGATGTGTTTCTGGGTACGGATTCCTTGTTCCCGTTGTAATTGAAGTCGTTTATTGGCAAAGGCCTTGACTTCCTTTTCATCAGTCATGACATTAAAGGTATCTCCGGCCTGTGGTGCCCCGTTCAGCCCGAGCATCAGCAGGGGAACAGAAGGTCCTGCTTCATAGATCGCCTGATTCCGTTCATTGTACATGGCTTTTACCTTGCCATAATTAGCACCGGCCAGTACCATATCTCCGATCATCAATGAACCATTTTGAACCAATAGTTTTGACACATACCCCCTGCCTTTATCCAGGGAAGATTCAATCACCGTCCCTATGGCAAGACGTTTCGGATTGGCCTTCAGGTTAAGCATTTCAGCTTCCAGCATGACTTTGTCTAACAGAATATTGACATTCGTGCCATCCTTTGCCGAAATCTCCTGTGATTGGTATTTACCTCCCCAGTCTTCAACAAGAATGTTCATTTTCGAAAGCTCTTCCTTGACCTTTTCAGGATTTGCATTTGGCTTATCGATCTTATTGATGGCAAATACAATGGGAACCTGTGCAGCCATGGCATGGTTGATGGCTTCACGTGTCTGTGGCATCACATTATCGTCAGCAGCGATAACGATGATGACGATATCAGTTACTTTTGCTCCCCTGGCACGCATTGCTGTGAAAGCCTCATGACCGGGAGTATCAAGAAAAGTGATGGATTTGCCATTCTCCAGTTTCACTTCATATGCGCCGATATGCTGTGTGATGCCTCCGGCCTCACCGGCGACAATATTCGATTTCCGGATATAGTCGAGTAATTTTGTCTTTCCATGATCGACATGTCCCATCACAGTAACGATCGGAGAACGGGGCACCAGATCTTCCGGGGCATCGGTCTCTTCAAGGTGCGAAATAGCTTCCTGAACATCGACGCTGACAAATTCTACCTCGTAGCCAAATTCATCAGCGACCAGAGTAAGAGTTTCCGCATCCAGCCTCTGGTTGATGGAAACAAATAATCCTAGCGACATACAGGTGGAAATGATGTCGGTGACAGGAACATTCATCATTGTTGCTAACTCATTGGCAGTGACAAATTCAGTAACCTGTATGATCTTCTTGCCTTCCTCAATCTTTTCCTGCTCCTGTAGCAACTGCTGGCTAATGGCTTCACGCTTCCGGCGACGGTATTTGGAGGCCTTGGATTTTCCGACAGGGCCCAGCCTTGCCAGGGTTTCCTTGATCTGTTTTTGAATATCTTCCTCACTCGGCTCCGGTCTGACAATATCCCTGTACCCATCCTTTCTGCCATGAGGCTTGTTTTTTACACGTTCAGCTGGGCCTGTGGTTGTTGTTTCATCAATGACCAGGGAACCCATCTGCTTTTTGATCCGCTTGCGCTTTTTCTTCTTGCCTTTTACTGACTCATCGGATGAAGATGCAACCGGCTTTTTCCTGTCCACGGATTTCCTGGGCTCAGGAAGTTTCATAGTGCCAAGAATAGTGGGACCTACCAGGTTAATCTTCTCCCGTGGGATGAAATTATCCTCGATCTTGGTCAGTTCTTCAAAAAGATTCTCAACGGGCTCGGGTTCTTCCGGCATGACCGGAGGAATTTCGATCGCAGGTTCTGGAAGTCCGGCTTCAGGTTGTCCGAAAAGGAGTTCTTCGGCCTGTTCATCTGTTTTTCCCTTTTTACTCTTTCTTTTTTTCGATGGTTTGGTCGTAACAGTATCCAGGTCAAGCTTTCCCACGATTTTGATTTCCGGTACTTTTTTATCCGGTTTTTTAATGCCAATTTCCTTTTTTTCAACCGGTTCAGCAGCTACGACAGATTCTTCTGTTGTCTTCTTCTTTGTCGATTTAGTCGTCTTTTTCTTCCCTGTTTCAACCGGTGTCAACTCTTCGGTCTTTTGTGTGATAGGTTCAGATGGGGTACCTGCCAGGGCTTGTTTTTTCTCCGTTTTTGGAATTTCCGTTTTAGGAGGTTCTTCTTTTTTCTTTTCTTCCTTTGGAGGTTCTTTTACCGGCTCAGTTATTTTCTTTTGGGAATCAAAAAGCTTTGTATTGTATTCAAGCGCTGCATTTTTAATGTACAAAGGCTCATCCAGCTCTTTTTCCTGATCTTTTGAAATCAACCGTTTGTCATCAATCGTAATGGTTTCATGCTGGGCAAAATTCAATCCTATCTTTTGGGCTTCTTCCTTAACATGTTTTTCGGTGGCAAATTCCTTCATTAGGAGGGCATACATCTCCTGCGAAAGCTTGCTATTGGGATCCTTTTCAATGGTGAACCCTTTTTTCAACAGGAAATCCACCACTGTAGAGACGCCAATATTAAACTCGCGTGCAGCTTTGCTTAACCGGACTGTCATTTTGATTTCGCTCATAAACTATTACTCACTCCCTCTTTTGAAAGAGCACGTAAAATTAACTTATTTTATTCAAACTCCGCTTTTAAAATGCGAACCAGCTCATTCACCGTTTCTTCTTCTAGGTCGGTGCGGTCAACAAGTTCCTTCACATCAAGATTTAAAACACTCTTTGCCGTGTCACATCCGATGCTTTTTAATTCATCGATAATCCACTGATCGATTTCATCGGAAAATTCCTGAAGATCAACATCTTCATTGTCAACATCGGTATCCCTGTAAACATCAATTTCGTACCCGGTAAGTTTACCGGCAAGCTTGATATTAAAGCCACCCTTACCGATAGCTAAGGAGACCTGGTCGGGTTTCATGTAAACATCGGCTTTCTTTGATGGTTCATCGATCACGATGGAAGTGATCTTTGCAGGACTTAATGCCCTCTGGATATAAAGTGAAGGGTTGGTTGTATAGTTGATGACGTCGATGTTCTCGTTTTTTAGCTCACGAACGATCCCATGGATCCGGGAGCCTTTCATTCCGACACAGGCGCCAACCGGGTCGATCCGGTCGTCATATGATTCAACAGCCAGCTTCGCCCTTTCACCGGGTACCCTTACGATATTTTTGATGCTGATCAAACCATCATAAACTTCGGGAACTTCAGCTTCGAAAAGGCGTTCAAGAAATACCGGGGAGGTTCTTGACAGAATGATGACCGGGTTGCTGTTGTTCATTTCCACTTTTGAGACAACGGCACGGATGGTATCGCCTTTACGGTAGAAGTCAGAAGGGATCTGTTCAGATTTTGGCAGTATCAGTTCGATATTCTCATCATCCAAAACGAGGATTTCCTTTTTCCATACCTGGTAAACTTCACCGGAAATGATCTCCCCGATCTTCTCCTTATATTTCTTGAAGATGTTATCTTTTTCGTATTCCTGGATCTTGGAGATCAGGTTTTGGCGGATAGCAAGAATATCACGACGGCCAAAATCAAAAAGTTTTATTTCTTCAGAAAGTTCTTCTCCTACCTCAAAGTCGGGTTCTGTTTTTATAGCTTCCGATAATGCTACCTGTGCATTGGGATCTACCACATCATTGTCATCAACAATGATACGGTTTCTCCAGATCTCAAGATCACCCTTGTCGATATTTACGATGATGTCAAAATTATCGGCCGAGCCGAATCTTTTTGCAAGCATATGCTTGAAAACATCCTCGAGGATGCGCATCATGGTCTCGCGGTCAATGTTCTTGAATTCTTTAAATTCCGAAAAGGTCTCAACTAAATTGATATGTTCCATTTTACAAGATGATTATTTTTCGAATCTGACAATTAATTTTGCTGTTTTTATTTCTGATAACGGAAGATGTGTATTGTCCCGTTTGATTTCTTTTTTTTGATTTTTTACCGGATGTTCTAATTCTAGTGAGTCCTCATCTACCTTCACAAGTATACCGTTGATGGTTTTTCCCTCGTTTGTAAACAAATTGATTTCCTTTCCGATATTTTTACGGTACTGTCGCAACAACTTCAACGGACTGTCAATACCATAAGAAGAAACAGTCAGGTCGTAATTCTCGTTATCACGATCCAGCCTGCTTTCAATTATCCGGCTGATCTCCTGGCAATCTTTGATCGTGATACTGGTATCGGAGTCAAGATAGACAAAGATCCTGTTTGTAGGTTGAACCACAACCTCCATCAGAAATTTATCTGTTCCTGCAAGGATCTCCTCTATTATCTCCTCGACCGTTTTCTTTGAGATCATCATTATGATTTATCAATAAAAGAGGGGACATTGGTCCCCTCAAAATTTCTTCTACAACTAGTGCACAAGTGCATATTCGACTGCAAAGATAAACAAATTTATTGAATGTGATAAAAAGTCGGAATAATAATTTAATCTGCCCGGCCTGATTGACTGATCTGGAGAAAAAAATCTCTATCTTTGAAACATTAATTTCAACATCCGGCATCCCTGCCTGCCGTTTGGACAGGAATTCTGAATTCGATCCGATTTCAAAAATCAATAATTTAATTTTTAGCGTCTTGGCGTCCCTTCCTGCCGGTAGGCAGGTTTGCGGTGAAAAAAACTTATTAGTCACCCCCTTGCTTGCCGTAGGCAGGATGTACTTGGCCTCAATTTCAATTAGTTAATAACGTCCTTTCGTCGATTACTCGACTAAGGCTCGACTAATCTTCGATCGGACTTCTATCTACCAATATTCACTCAAAACCCGACCCAAGACCAAATTTCTGACCAATTCAAGACAAAAAATGAAAGATTACCGGCTGATCTCAGGTAAAAAAACCAGGCAGGACTATACCCCTCCCACACCTGCTTTACACATATAACAGAAAACTTCATACTTTACTCTCTCTACTTAACACTTAACACTTTACACTACATTATGTCCTATCGATCACTGGTACTCTCCGCACAAATTTTTCAGTCAATACAACCGCCCGTGCCGCCGCGAGACCTCTGTTCTTAAC